>JAEEGF011421345.1_pt1 | contig 24961 bp, 13 predicted proteins | sample 9134171 | NCBI WGS metagenome assembly JAEEGF01 (sample SAMN16246542, study PRJNA631951) | gut metagenome | biome: gut microbiome; feature: rumen; material: AP-attached | host: Bos | place: Iran: Karaj | collected 2018-10 | reverse complement strand
AATGTTGGTGCCTTAGCTCAGTTGGTAGAGCATCGGACTGAAAATCCGTGTGTCCCCGGTTCGATTCCTGGAGGTACCACTCCTCCTTTCATTAGCCCGGTCTTGCAGTAATGCAGCCGGGTTTTTTTATTATATATTACTGCTTATGGGAATAGTAATTGGTATTGATGTTGGTATTTCAACAACCAAGATTGTTGGAATCAAGAATGGTAAGGTGTCAGCCCCTATCAGTATTACAGCTGCTGACCCCATCACGTCTCTTTTTGGTGCTTTCGGCAAGTATCTGCATGATAATGATATCGACTTGCAGGATGTGGAGCAGGTGATGCTCACCGGTGTGGGGGCTGCCTATATCGATCAGCCCATCTACGGCCTGCCTACAGCCAAAAGTCAGGAGTTCGTGGCAGATGGTCTGGGCGCCCGTTTCGAGTCGAAGCTCGACCACACCATTGTGGTGTCGATGGGTACGGGAACCTCGTTTGTGAAGTGCGACGGCAACGAGATGACTCATATCGGAGGTATTGGCGTTGGTGGAGGTACGCTGGCTGGTCTGGCACGCCTCCTGTTGAACACGAGCGACATCAAACAGGTGGCAACCCTTGCTAAGCATGGTAACATCCGCAATATCGACCTGACGATTGGCGATATCAGCGCCGTTCCTGTGCCCGGTCTTACCATGGATACCACCGCCAGTAACTTTGCCAATGCCCAGAGCGATGCCTCGAAGGAAGACATTGCCGTTGGTCTTATCCACATGGTGCTGCAGTCTATAGGCTCTGCCGCCTATCTCGCTTCGCTAGGTAGCGATATACGCGATTTTGTGCTCATTGGCAACCTCACGCTCCTGCCACAGTGCAAGGAGGTGTTCCCCGCGCTTGAGTCGCTCTACAACATCCGTTTCCATATCCCCAAATACTCACAGTACTGCACTGCTATCGGTGCAGCCCTCGACTATACCGCCAAACGATAAGTCCTATCGTACGGAGGCATTGAGATTGCGACGGAGGAAGAAGGCACGGGTGGCGAGGAAGAAGGTGGCCACACCGGTGGCGTTGATCACGGCTACCGTCCAGAAGGCGGCACTGTAGCTGATGAGCTCCGAGACGATGCCGCCAACGAGGATGCCCAATCCCATACCGATGTCCCAGGAGATGAGGATGGTGCTGTTGGCGGTGCCCCGCTGGTTGTTCGTGGCCACGTTGATGGTCATATTCTGGAAGGCGGGCCACATATGGCCGTTGCCTAAGCCTATCAGGAGAGCTGAGCCGTAGTAGCCCAGTAGGATGGCAGTCTGTTGTTGGGGAAACAGGGTGGGCATCAGGATGAAGAGCGTGTAGCCTACCAGCGAGATCACCATCCCCTCAGCCGCGTTATGGGTGACCTGTCCTTGTCGCAGTGCCTTTCCGCCTTGTAAGCGCGAAAGGATCAGTCCCACCGAACAGAGCATGAAGTAGGTGCCGGTACCACCGGTGATACCCATCACCTCCTTGCCATAGATGGCGAGGTAGTTACTGAGTACGCCAAAGCTGAACCCGAACGCCACCATGTTCAATCCTAAGAGCCATCCTCGGGTGAGGAAGAAACGGTCGAGCGAAAACTTCACGGGGATGCGTGCCGTCTCGCGTTGTGGCAGTTTGACCGTGGCGTCGATCAGCCAACCGGCACAAGCCACGATGAATGCCAGCCAGAAGAGGAACTCAAAGCTATGGGTGAACTGGTAGATAAAGATACCGATGGTGGGTGCGATGGCCATGGCCAGGTTGTTACTCAGCCCATAGTAACCGATGCCTTCGGTGCGACGGCTGGAAGGCAGCACGTCGATGGCCACCGTTGAGTTGGATACGGTGAGTGCCCCGAAGGGACCGCCATGCAGGGTGCGCACGATGGTGAACAGCAGGAGGGTAGAGGCTGCCAGGTAACCGGCAAAGAAAATGGCAAAGGCACCAAACGATACCATGAGCACCAGTTTGCGTGGAAACGAGTCGACCATAAAACCGCTGAAGGGCCGCACCAGCAGCGCGGTGATGGTATACCCCGAGAGCACCAGTCCGATGACGTCCTTGGTGGCACCGAAATGCTCGCTGAGATAGAGCGGCAGCAGCGGGGTGAGGATGTAGAAGGCGAAGAACAGCGTGAAGTTGGCTGCCATCACCTTACAGTAATTTCTATTCCAAAGTCTTTCCATTTGTGTGCAAAGGTACGATTATGCCTGCACAAAACAAAAGAATTTATTCTTTTTTTCATCATCCGATTGAACTTTCTGCCTAAAAGCACGTCTAACTATCAGAAAATCTTTATCAACTATAAGTATGAAACGTTGTATGTCCCTATTGGCTATCGCGCTGCTATTTTCATGGGCAGCGATGGCACAGACAAGAGAACTGAAGTCGGGCGATGTCACGATGACCATCAACCCTGAGCAGGGTGCCAGGATCGTGTCGCTCAAGTACAAGGACCAGGAAGTGCTCTCGCAACTACGCTGGCCCGAATCCTTTGGCAGCACCTTCTGGACCAGTCCGCAGAAGGCGTGGAACTGGCCCCCGGTATTCGAACTCGACAAGGGTGCCTACACGGTGGTGGAACGCGACGGTCGCCTGGTGATGACCAGTCCGGTGTCAGCGAAACTGAAGTACCGTGTGCGTAAGGCCTTTGCCGTCGATCCGCAGGATGGTGCCATCGTCATTACCTATTCGATCATCAATGAGAGCGATGAGACCCGTCAGGTGGCGCCTTGGGAGATTACCCGTGTGCCCAATGCTGGTGTCATCTCGTTTGACGTCCCTGTAGATAGTATATGGCCTGCCGGTCTGATGGCATTCAAACAGCAGAATGGTGTGGCGTGCTATCAGGCCGATGAGGCACCGGAGAACCGTAAGGTCAATGCTGATGGTAAGGGATGGCTGCGTTATGAGAATCAGGGACTGGTGCTCACAAAACGCTTTGCTGACCTGACTCCCGAGCAGCCTGCACCCGGTGAGGCAGAGATACAGGTGTACGTGAACCGTGGCAAGACCTATATAGAACTCGAGAGCCAAGGTGCTTATACCACCCTGGCTCCCGGTAAGTCGCTCGATTGGACCGTGCGCTGGTATCTCGCGCCTGCTAAATAACATGCAGACCTAAGAACACCATCAGGCCGTTCATCAGTATCCAGAAGATTGCAAACGGCAAGGTCTTTCGCATAATATCGCCATCCTGCCCCTCCATGTCACATGCTGCGGTAGCGATGGCGATACTCTGTGGCGACAGCAGTTTACCGCCCTCCGAACCGGCACAGTTGGCTGCAGCGAGCCAGTTGGTCTCGTTGCCTGTCACCCCGAAGAAATGCGCATCATTGATCAGTCCCAGCTGTCCTGCGGCAGCAGCCTGCAGCTTTCCGAACAGGATATTGGCAGAGGTGGCAGAGCCGGTCACGAAGGTACCGATAGAACCGATGAGCGGGGCGAAGAAGGGGTACGCCACGCCTGTGATGGCTACCAGACCCGTAGCGATAGCGAGTGTCATGCCGGTATTGTTCATCAGCATGGCCAGTGCTACCAGGCAACAGATGGTGACAGCGGTCTTCTGCAGGTTGATGGTGGTCTTTGCCAGCATCTTCAGCAGTTTGCCAAAACTCAGTCCCTGTATCCTTCCGCCAATCATGGCGCCCATGAACAGCATCAGTCCCGCATTGCTCAGCCAGCCAAACGAGAAGCTGTTGCCAATGACCGGAATGTCGAACTTGGTGACGAGTGTCGATTTGAGCAGTTCGTTCACCGGTGGCACAATCTTACTCGACAGCAGGATAAAGAAGATGATGAGGCCGTAAACGCTCCAGGCCTTGAAGGTCTTGACGAATCCGAATTTCTGGTGTGCCACATGCACCTCGTCGCTGGGATTCTCGTCGTGGATAAACAGTTTGTTGTATATCAGCATGGCGATGATGGCTGCTACCGATCCCAGAATGGCGGGTGTCTCCGGTCCTAGGAAAAAGGCGCAGCAGAACTGTACGGTGATGGAGAAGAAACCCACGAACAGCGCCAGTGTGATGTTCTTGATGATCTTCGTGCGGTCGGTCATCATGAGGATGATGAAGGGGGTGATGAAGAACATCAGCGACAGTTGGATGATGATGAAGGTGGCCACCTCGCAGAGCATCTCGGGTGAGGCGGTGCCGTCAGCCACCTGGTTGGCAAGGGTGGTGGCAGGCAGTCCCACTGCTCCGAAGCCTACTGCCACCGTATTGGCTACCAGACAGATAACCGCAGAGAACATGGGCTTGAATCCCAGTCCGATGAGGATGGCGGCAGGGATGGCCACAGCTGTTCCGAATCCTGCCATACCTTCGAGCACGCCTCCAAAACCCCATGTGAGCAGCAGTACCAGCAGCCCTTTGTCGCTGGTCAGTTGGATAAACTGCGTCTTGATGGTCTCAATCTCTTTCGTCTCAACCAGGATATTGTAGCTGAAGATCGCACATATCACGATGAGGATGATGGGGAAGCAGGCTTTCAAACAGCCCTCTACTACCGACCAGAAGGTGATGCCGTAGATGGATACACCGGCATACTTGTCGGGTATGATACCCATCGAGGGTACCACCATCACTGCCAGTACGATGGTGATGATCAGGGTGATCAACGCACTCTTCCAGCCCGACACTTTCAGGCCCATCATCAGAACGAAGAGTAGGATAATAGGAATAACAGATACGATTGCTGCCATAGGTTTTTGTTATTTGTTTGTATTATGATATAGTTCTGTCGGCAAATATACGAAAAAACATGATACCGCTTGATATTTTTTAGTAAAAAAATCAAAAAAGGCTATTAGATAACGAAATATTTAGTATATTTGCTCACAAATAGTAATTGTATAACTAAATACCGGAGTGACCTATGCAGAATTCATTCTTATCCGAGCTTCGGCAGTTCCTGCCATCCGAGCGTATTTATACCGATGAGCTTCGTACCTTAGGGTGGGGAACCGATGCCAGTTTCTATCGTCAGATACCCAAGGTTGTTATCCGTAGCGATGGTGAGGCTGAGATTTCCAGAATCGTTTCATTGTGTAGCAAATACAAGTTGCCTTTCACTTTCCGTGCTGCCGGCACCTCGCTGTCGGGGCAGAGTTGTACCGATAGCGTGCTCATCGTGGCAGGCAAGCATTGGGAGCGCTATGAGCTGTCGCCCGATGCCGAGCGTATCACGCTCCAACCCGGTATTGTGGGTGCCAGGGTCAATGAGATTCTGAAACCCTATCATCGTGTGTTCCCGCCCGATCCTGCCTCTATCGGTTCTGCGATGGTGGGTGGCATCGTGGCCAACAATGCCTCGGGCATGAACTGCGGCGTGCATGCCAATAGCGATCGTATGCTGATCTCTGCGCGTATCATCCTGGCCGATGGTACCGTGCTCGATACAGGCAGCGAGGAGAGTCGTGCGGCTTTCCTGCAGTCGCATCCGGATTTTATCGCCAGCATTGAGGCGCTCCGTGACCAGGTGCGTGCGGATAAGGAACTGGCACATCGCATCAGTCAGAAATACAGTATCAAGAATGTCACGGGGCTCAACCTGCGTCCGCTGGTGGCCTACGACGACCCGTTTGATATCATCGCCCATTCGATGGTGGGCAGTGAGGGCACGCTGGCCTTCCTCTCCGAGGTGACCATGCGCACCCTGAAGGACTATCCTTATAAAGCCTCTGCGATGGTCTATTTCATGACGATGAAAGAGAGCTGTGAGGCGGTGGTGGCCATGAAACAGCTGAAGGCCGGTGATGAAGATCTGGCATACAGCGCTGAGAATCTGGTTGTGAAGAGTGCAGAGATGCTCGACTATAAGTCGCTCTCCGCTGTCGACGACCCAGTGTTCCTGCAGTATAAGGCAGATGTGGATGCTGGCCGTATTTCCGGTGTGTCGCCTGGCGACTACCATCATCTCACAGCCATCCTCACCGAGACGAAGGCCATCACCCACGAGCAGTTGCTGGAGAAGATTGCCCGTGTCAAGACCTGCCTCAGTGTGTTTCGTCTGTATGGTGAGCCGGTGTTCACCGAGGATCCGGCTGTCTATGGTAAGTACTGGGCCATCCGTAGTGGTATCTTCCCCAGTGTGGGGGGCACCCGCCCTGTGGGTACCTCATGCCTCATCGAGGATGTGGCGTTCCCCATTGCCTCGTTGCCCGAGGCAACGGTCCGTCTGCAGCAGCTCATCGCAGACCACGGCTATACCGACGCCTGCATCTATGGGCATGCCTTCGAGGGCAACTACCATTTCATCCTGAACCAGAGTTTTGCCGATCCACACGAGGTGGCACGTTATGCTGAGATGATGTGTGACGTGGCGCGCCTGGTGGTCGACGACTATGACGGCTCGCTGAAGGCAGAGCATGGCACCGGTCGTAACATGGCACCGTTTGTGACCTATGAATGGGGCAAGAAAGCCTTCGACGTGATGAAGCAGCTCAAACACATCTTCGACCCCGAGGGACTCTTGAACCAAGGTGTCATCTTCAACGACGATCCCGACTGTTACGTCAAATGCCTCAAGCCGTTGCCTGCGCTCGACTTCCCCTTCGACACGGTACCCGATGGCGGTCATTATCTGATGGACCCCGAACTGTCTACCGCCCGTGAGACGATCGAACAGGTGAAGCGCGCCAACAAGTGTATCGAGTGCGGCTTCTGTGAGGTCAACTGTATGTCGTGCGGACTCACCCTGTCTTCCCGTATGCGTATCGCTGTTCAGCGCGAGATCCGTCATCTCACCCTGACCGGTTCCAACCCCAAGCGCCTGGCCACACTGAAGAAACAGTATAAGTACTATGGTGACCAGACCTGTGCCACCGATGGTCTCTGCTCTACCTCGTGCCCCATGAAGATCAATACTGGCGAGCTCACCCATCTCATCCGTCAGATGGATATGAACGAGAGTAGGGTAGGCTATATGATGGGTGAGTTTGCTGCCAGTCACATGGCAGGCATCAAGAGCGGTCTGCGCGTGGTGCTCGATGTGGCGCATGCCGCCCATGTCACCCTGGGCCCGAAGCTGATGACCACGGTGTGCCGCACCATGAACAAGATGGGACTGCCGCTCTGGACTACCGCGATGCCCAAGAAGCACCGTCAGCCTAAGAAGAGCGACCTCACCCAGTTTATCATAGAGCGGTCGATTCCTCAGAAGGAGGAGCCCCATTCCGACCTCAAGGTGGTTTATTTCCCCAGCTGTATCAATCAGACCATGGGCCAGTCGCGTCATGGCGGTAAGGTGCACGACCTGGTGGATGAGGTCATCCAGCTGATGGCAAAGGCCGGTTACGAGGTCATCTTCCCCGAAGGTATGGAGAAGATGTGCTGTGGTCAGATCTGGGAGTCGAAGGGCATGCTGGATATCGCTGACCGCAAGAGTGCGGAGCTCGAGGCCGCCCTGTGGAAAGCATCTGAGGAAGGGCGCTATCCTGTGCTCTGTGCCCAGAGTCCGTGTCTGCATCGCATGCGAAAGGTGATGGGTAAGCAAGAGCAGAGTGATGCTCGCATCGACTCTGCCGAGCGTGAATCAGCTCGCCCGGAGGGCAAGGTGATGCACCGCATGAAGCTCTACGAGCCGGCAGAGTTTATCATGACCTATCTGGTGCCGCGGCTCGATTTCCATCCCATCGACCGTCCTATCGCATTGCATCTCACGTGCTCAACCCGTGAGATGGGCGTTGATAAGGATATGATTGCCTTGGCCAAGCTGTGCTCCACCCAGGTGTTCCTGCCCGAGGGCGTGGGCTGTTGCGGCTTTGCCGGCGACAGAGGCTTCACCTTCCCCGAGCTCAACCGTTACGGTCTGCGCAAGCTGCGTCCGCAGATAGAGCAGCACCACATCCAGGTGGGCTATTCCAACAGCCGTACCTGTGAGATCGGGCTGGAGACCAATACCGGTATCCCTTATATGAGTATTGTATATCTGGTCAATGAATGTACCACTAAAAAATCATCAATCAAATAGTATAATCGTATAGAAGTATGAAATCAATCATGAAATCCATGATGCTGGTCGCCTTGTTGTTGGCGACCGTGACAGGTGCGTCAGCCCAGGCGCTCCTGACAACACAAGTAGAAACGGGCACTGTTCAGGGGGTACTCGAAGAAGGGCTGGCTGTGTATAAGGCCATCCCTTATGCAGCACCGCCAGTGGGCAATCTGCGCTGGCGTGCCCCTCAGCCAGCTCAGCCTTGGCAGGGTGTCCGCGTGTGTGATCAGTTCGGTCCCATGCCCCCGCAGCCCACACGTCCTGGCCGTGGCGCTGATAGGATGAGTGAGGACTGCCTTTATCTCGGCATTGCCACCCCAGCCAAAAGCGTTCAAGAGCAACTGCCTGTGATGGTATGGATTCACGGTGGCGGTTTCCAGACCGAGTGGTATGGTGGCGACCTGTGGAAACGGCTGGCACAGCGTGGTGTGGTCATCGTGAGTATCGAGTATCGCACCGGTGCCTTAGGCTTCATGGCCCATCCCGAGCTCACCAAGGAGTCGCCCGAAGGTCATTCCGGCAACTATGGTCTGCTCGACCAGATCTATGCTCTGCAGTGGGTGCAGCGTAATATCGCGCAGTTTGGCGGCGATCCTTCAAAGGTCACCATCTTTGGCGAGAGTGCCGGAGCCATCAGTTGTAGCATGCTGTGTGCCTCACCGTTGGCCAAGGGCTTGTTCCGTGCCTGTATCAGTCATAGCGGCGGCTCGTTTGCCCCTTGGAGCGACAAACCCCGTTCGCTGGGTCTCGACGCCTCGCAGAAAGGGGCAGAGTCGCAGGGTGTGGCCTTTATGAAGCATCTCAAGAAAAAGAACCTGAAGCAGCTCCGCAAGATGGATGCCATGCAGCTCTGTGACGGCGATGTGGGCTTTGCCGGTTTCTGGCCCTGTGTTGATGGCTATGTGATCTGCGACGACCAGTATCGTCTCTACGAGCGTGGCGAGTATAATGATGTGCCTGTCATCGTGATGACCAACAGCGACGAGGGTGCGCTCTTTGCACCGCGTAATATGACAGCAGAGAATTATCAGAAAACCGTCAAGGGTATCTTTGGCTCATGGGCTGACCAGGCACTGAAGGTTTATCCCGGTGCTACCGATGATGAGGCCTGGCATGGCTTTGGCGACTGTTTCCGTGATATGGGCTTTGCCTGGCCTTCGTATGCGTGGGTCAGCCTGCAGGCCAAGACTGGCAAGAGCGCTGCCTATGCCGCCTATCTGGCACAGCCTTCTGAGAAGAGTTTCTCTAACGATCCCCGTCGTCGTGGCGTAGCCCATGCCGATGACATCATGTATCTCAACGGCACGTTCCTCGACAACCCACAGCAGTATCCTGTGGAGTCAGCCGTTGCAGAGATCATGCAGCAGTACTGGGTGAACTTCGCCAAGACCGGTAACCCTAATGGTAAGGGTTTACCTTACTGGCCTACCTTCGATGAGGCTAAACCCACTACCATGCAGTTTGCTGACGGTGCCTCGCTCATCATGCGCCCTAACCGTGAGCAGGTGGACTTCGTGGATCGCTATTATAAAGCAAAGCGTGAGGAAACCGAGTCCTCACGCCGTTAGCTGTTGCTTCATGCTTGCCGTTAGTGGCAAGATCGTCATCGTATGCTGACAAAGATCTTCTGGAGGTCTTTGTCAGCACTTGAATTTCCTACCATCACCTCATACTTGCCTGGCACCACCCGCATGGTGTTGGTGCTGGCATCCCATCCCTCGAAACAGGCACGTGACAGGGGGATGGTCACATCTTTGGTCTCTCCTGGTTCCAGTGCTACCTGTTGGTAGCCGCGCAGTGACTTGAGCGGTCCCTGCTTGTCTGCTACCCGACGGATATAGACCTGAACCGTTTCCAGTCCCTGTCGGTTACCGGTGTTGCGTACCTTCACCTGCACCTGTCCGTTCTTATAGACCGGTTTCGACAGGTTGAAGGTGGTATAGCTGAGTCCGAAACCGAAGGGGAACAAGGCGTCGCCTTTGAAATAGCGGTAGGTGCGCCCTGTCATCGTATAGTCGAGGAAATCGGGCAGGTCGTCGGTGCTGCGATAGAAGGTGACGGGTAGTTTGCCACTGGGGTTATACTGTCCGAAGAGCACGTTGGCCAGTGCTGTGCCGCCTTGCTCGCCCGCATACCACCACTGTAGGATGGCATCGCACGAAGCCAGTTCAGGTACCATGGCGATGGCAGAGCCCGAGCAGTTCACAAAGATCACCTTCTTGCCAGCCTGGTGCAGCATGGCCAGCATATCGCGCTGCGACTGGGGCAGTTCGATACTTGTGCGGTCGCCGCCTTTGAAACCAGGCTCGCTCACCTTCATCTCCTCACCCTCCAGGGTAGGGGCGATGCCGCCAACGAAGACCACGGTCTCTGCGCTGCCCACCTGTGCCAACAGCTCCTGGTGGGTTGGTGCTATCTTGTGCTGTATATCGAAGTCGATGGCAGCATAGCCGCTCTCCTGGGCATAGTCTATCTGTATGCGGTAGTGCTTGCCGGTTTCTACGTTCAATTCCAGCTTGCTGCCTTGTATGCGGTGGCGTACCTTCCAGATATCCACCAGGGTATCGCCATTCACCATCAGGCGCAGCATGTCGTCAGCTTTGATGTCGAAGAGCAGCTGCTCGTTGCGTGTGGGTTTGAAGGTGCCGTCGAAACGGGCAGAGAACTGTTCCAGGTTCACGCCTGGTGCAAACACGGTGTTACCACCGTTGTTCAGGTGGATAGGCTGTTTCAGTACAGCTGTGGCTACGGGTGCGCCTTTCATCTCCATGTTGTTCCAGTAGGCCACCTGCATGCCGCGATTACCTAAGGGGTCGATGAGTTCGCCAAACCTACTCTCGAAACTCTCGTTGCGTGTCAGTCCGCAGCCGGCAATGAGCCGGGTACCGGGTAGGATGGCACGGATGCCGTCGATGGCAGTGATGGTCTGTGTGGCAGAGCCGGCATAGTTACCCCACTGCATGATGGCATCGTTGGCATTAGGTCCCATCACCACGATGTTTGTTGCGGCTGTTGACAGGGGCAGAACCCCATTGTTTTTCAACAGTACGATGCTCTTGCGGGCCATGTCGAGGGCCAGTTGCTTGTGTTGTTTCGAAGCCACCACCTCTTCAGGTATTTGTGTCCAGGGGTTCAGGTCGTCGGGATCCAGGTCGCCTAATTCGAAACGGGCTATGAGCAGGCGACGCAGACTACGGTTGATATCAGCCTCCTTGATGTCGCCACGCTTCACGGCTTCGGGCAGCCGCTTGTATTCCGATCCGCACTCCACGTCCGTACCAGCCAGTACCGCTTTGGCTGATGCCTCAGCACCATCCTTGGCCACATTGTGCCAACGGGGCAGGAAGTCGCGGATGGCACCGCAGTCGCTGGTGATGAGGCCGTCGAAACCCCATTCATCGCGTAGTATCTGTTGCTCGTAGCGTGTCTGTGCGCAGCAGGCCTGTCCGTCTATACGCTGATAGGCGCACATCACCTCAGCCACCTTACCCTGTTGTACCAGTGCCTTGAAAGCCGGCAGATAGGTCTCCCAGAGGTCGCGCTCAGGCAGGTTCTCGATGTTGAACTCATGTCGGTTCCACTCCGGTCCGCTATGTACGGCAAAGTGCTTGGCGCATGCCAGCAGCTTGCGATAGGGGCTCACCCCCAGGTCTTCGCCGTGGTAGCCTACACCCTGCAGACCACGCACCACCGCCAGTCCCATCTTAGCGGTGAGGTAGGGGTCTTCGCCATAGGTCTCCTGTCCGCGTCCCCATCGGGGGTCACGGAAGATATTGATATTAGGTGTCCAGAACGACAGACTCTGATAGCGTTTGATGTCGCCGGAGCGTTTCGCTTGCTGGGCTTTCACGCGTGCCTCGTCGCTCACGGCAGTAAACACCTGGTGCAACAGGGCATCGTCCCATGAGGCTGCCATCGCCATGGTGATAGGAAACACGGTGGCGAAGCCATTACGGCCAATGCCGTGCAGCGCCTCGTTCCACCACTGGAACTGCGGGATGCCTAAGCGGGGAATGGCAGGCGACGTGTCCATCATGAGGCTCACCTTCTCATGGATGGTGAGGCGGCTCAGCAAGTCGTCGGCACGCTGTGCTGCAGGTAACTTGGGATTCTGATAGGGGAGCGACTGTGCGCTCATATTCACAACGCAGAATCCTGCAAGGAGTAATGTTAGAAGTTGTTTGTTCATGTTGGAAAAATGGTTATTTAAGATGTTTTTTTAGCCATATCATTTGCTGGTAGTTGGTGGTGTCGCTGGTCCAGTGCTCATTGACAGGTGTGATCAGCGATTCTTTGGGCGACGTGATGAGATTCCACACGATATAGCTCGTGGTGGGGGGACACACATTGTCGTTGTAGCCCCAGGTGAGATAGACAGGACAGGTGATGCGACGAGCGAAGTTAACCACATCAAAATACGCCATCGTCTGCACCTTCTCGGGTGTGAGCATCGCCTTCAGTCGGTTAAAGTGCGGATAGCCTCCTGCCCGGTTGGCCAGATAGCCCGCCATATCGCTGAGGGCAGGGTGGTTGGCCACACAGGCCGTGACGCGTGGCTCGAGGGCTGCCGTGATCAGTGACAGTGCTCCGCCCTGACTGCCGCCTTGCACGAATACGTTCTTGCCGTCCCACTCCGGGAGTGCGCACAGATAGTCGATGGCCCGTACACAGGCCACATAGACATGCTTCATATAATAGTTGTCGCGGCTATCGAGCCCATTGGTCAGATAGCCATTCTCATGATCGAATGCCGTTGTAATCTCCTTGAACTGCTCGGTAGTCATCTCCGGGTTCAGACCGTGTATCTCCATCTCCAGACGGATAAAACCGTTTTTGGCGTAGTAGATATTACGCATGGGTTCCTTGATGGTCTTGATGCCGGCGCCTGGAGGGCACAGCACCACGGGATAGCGGCCTGCCTTCTTCGGTCTTGAGAGGTAGGCATAGATGCTATGACGGCGATCCGTCTTGATTTTCAGGAGATAGGTGTCGGTATCGTCGGTGCAGTAGGCGTCCACCTTCTTGCAGTCCACATGCAGCTCACTCTGTCGGGCCTCTTCCAGGTTCTTCTGCCAGAAGGCATCAAAATCCTTGGGATTCTTCGTATACGGCTTGAGCTGTTCGGGCGAGAAGCCTACCTTGACGTGGTGCTGGTATTGGCCATTGATGCTGAGTCGTAGATCCAGGAAGCCGGGTTGCTTCATGGTTCCCATATCGATGGTGGCTCTGCCGTTCTTCAGTTTGATGGTGCCCGATGTGGTGGCAGGCATCTCGTCGGGCCCTATCTCATAGGCCACCTCCGCATTCTGAGGTATGCCGTATTTCGTAAAAGTCACCTCTACTTTCGCCTTTTCGCCCACCTGATAGAGCCAGTTGGCATGGTCGGGTACCGTCAGCCAGAGATAGTCAGAGCGGTATGGATAGTTCTCTGCTCCGATAGGTAACGTATAGCCCCATACCATTATCAGGATGATTGCCTTCAGTGTTCGGATAAAAATAGATTGTGTCATTATCACTTCTGTTTTAAGTTGTTTACTTGGGTGCAAATATACAATAAAAATATTAAAAGTGCAAAGAGTTATTCTTCTAAATGAACATTCTTACAGTATTCAAATGTTGACTCATTGTTGGCTTGGATGTTGATACGACTGAGTCGCACGTCCTGTATAGGCATCTCTGGTAGTCCGCGGAAATAGAGTCCCTTTTTTGCACCACGGCAAGTCACATCACTGATTTCTATTTGACGGAAAATAGGTGTCGTCTCGTCAACAGGAAGTATGGATGTGTTGGGTGTCTTCTGTCCGTAATATAGGTCGAAGGTGATGGCATCATTCTCGATATTTGCCATTGAGATGTGGCGCACATATATGTTTTCTACGACACCACCACGACCACGGCAGCTCTTGAAGCGTAGTCCGTTGCCTGTACCTACAAACTGACAGTCTTGAACCAAAACATTGCGTATGCCACCGCTCATTTCACTACCAACGACGAAACCGCCATGGCCATTGAATACTGTACAGTTGCTCACAATGACGTTTTCTGTAGGCATAGCGCGTTTACGTCCTTCCTCATCTTTTCCACTTTTAAGGCAGATACCATCATCACCCGCATCGAAGGTGGAATTGAATACCAGTACGTTGCGGCATGACTCCAGATCGAGGGCATCGCCGTTTTGACCATACGACGGACTCCGCAGGGTTACGTTGTCAATGGTAATGTTTTCGCACATCAGTGGATGGAGATTCCATGCTGGCGGATTCTGTATGACCACATCCTTTATCAGAATATTCTTGCATGCCACAAGATTTACCATCACAGGACGTAAGTTGGCACGGTTATCGCTTGGTTCCCACAGATCTTCTCTGACAAAGGTTCCACCATTCTTAGTCATGGCTTTCCATTGGTCGGTAGTTACTTTTGCGCGTTTGAGTGGTCGCCAGCTGTTGCCGCAGCCATCTATGAGCCCTTTTCCGGTAATGGCAATATCGTTTTGTTGATAGGCAGAGATGGGCGACTGGCATTTTTGCCGTGTGCCACCTTCATAGGTGGTACTGATAATGGGGTATAAAGATAGACTGTCACTGAACAAGATGACGGCACCAGCCTCTAAGTGCAAATCGGTGTGGCTACGCAGTTTGATTGGACCTGTATACCAAACGCCTTGGGGTACAATCAGCTGTCCGCCACCTTTAGCTGTTAGCGCATCGAACGCTTTGGCAAATGCATCTGTACAGAGTGTCTTTCCATCTCCCACAGCACCGAAGTCTGTGAGTCTAACCTGATTATTAGGAATGACAGGGGTCGATACGTGAGGCATATAAAAGGGTATTGCAGATATGGGGTTCCAGTCATCAGTGCCTTTCAACACCGTTAACATGTCGTAATCCTTCATGTCGCGTAATTGATGAGACCATTTTACGCGTTTGTTGGGTTTTGCCCCGACTCCTTGACTCTGGAATTCTGCATAGTATGCGGTTCGCTCATTCTTGGGATTATTCCAATTGTTCCATCCTTCAGGTTTGATATGGCGTCCCATCTCGCAACGGATAAAGACTGCTTTAGCGTATGGCCGCCAAGGACGTGACAAATAGACACTACCATCTTCAACACCATCATCAGCTGTCAGTTTGCAATCGTAGAACACATAACCATATTTGCAATCCTGTGGGGTGGCAGGGGCTGTGAGGAATCCACCACTTCTTTTACTGCGCAGTTCGCAACGGTTGAACACAGCAGTAGCCTTGCCAAAGATAAAGTCTACTGTTCCTTCAATATAGCAGTCCTCGAAATACTCTCTGGTGTTCTCACCAAAGGTGTAGAGAGTATCCTGGAAGCCCAGGAAACGGCAACGACGGAATGTAGCACGATCGCCAGCTACATGACAGGCAACAGCTTGTCCTACAGGGCCAGCGGTGTTTTGAAAGATGATATTCTCTGCACTGAAGTCCGGGCCGAAGACATAGAAACTGCCTGATCCACTGGTACCTTTGTGCTCACCGAAGATATTTTGTTTGTTGGCATAGTCATCGAAGGTTAGTATAGCACCTTCTTCGCCTACTAACTGTACATTCTGCTTACTGCTGGCAATTACAATCTTTTCTTTATAGATTCCCTTTTTTATCAAGATGCGCGTGGCTCCCGTTTTACGATAATCGGGTACTGCATTGATAGCGGCCTGAACTGATGTGAAATCGCCTGTACCATCTTTTGCAACGATAAAATCGTAGTTGTTTTGTGCAACAGACCATAATACGTTGGCCAATAAAAAAGCTAATATGATGACTCTTTTCATGCAGTTCCTATTATTTTAGAATGAATTTCTGACCGTTATGTATATAGATACCAGGGGCAGAAGGTTTTGATGGTTTACAACGTCCTTGGAGATCATAGTAGTTGTTAGTACTGGTCATTTTGGACTGTGAAATGTTGTTGATTGCAGATGTGCTCTCGTTCCACGAATATGTTGCTTTGTACGAGTTTTCTATAACGGGACTCAGATCATCGTCTGTCGCCTTTATGGTCTGGTTGGTGCGCGTCTTAGTAAATGTGCAGCCGTTGATGAACTTGATATCTCTACAGAAGAATAGGCGCACACCATTGCGATGTGATATCTGGACATTGTCGAAAGTTACATCGTACACATAACTCTCAGGACGTCCATATATCATGATGCCATTATAGTTCTTGTCGTTACTATTCTTTGTGTTATAGCCTGTAGCAGTTACATTCTGTATCAGGATATTGTGATATTCCGGTGTGCTGCTTGTTTTTGTCTCTGGGGCCGCTTCTGCCGCAGCAGCACTGTCGGGAACTTTGTCGTACCAAGCGGTAATCTGTATGGGGGTAGCCACATTGTTCATCGTACAGTTACGGAAGATGATGTCGTGTACATCGCCGCTTCGGTCAATATTTGACTTGAGACGGAAGCCGCAATCGGTGCCATCGAAGGTGAGATTCTCGTAGATGATGTGATGCATATTCTTGGTGTAGCTACCAAGTGATGCACCGTGACCAGCTTTGAAGTCACAATTCCATACATGAATGAATTGGGCATCACTGTCAGTCACTACGTTGTCATCGCCAGTGTCAATGTAGCAGTTGTAGATATTGCAGTATTGTGTCCAGATGGGTATGCCATCGGTATTATGCGAGGGGTCGGATGCTGATGAGGCTGGCGCATAGATATGTACATCGTGAACCGTATTGTGCGCACCTTTACTCGACTGTCCTAAGGTAAGATTGGTACCGGGTGCATTCTGTATACGGAAGTGACGGAAAAGATAGCGCTGGCCTTGTGAGAATCGGATGATTGATCCACGTTGCAACCCACTCACCTTCTGTTCTACGGCATCCCACCAGGGGGCACCTTGGCCTTCGATTATGGAAGTTTCTGAGCTCTCTCCTTCTATAACGATGTCGGAAGCATCGTTTTTTCCTTTGATATATGGGTCTTTGGTAGTGTGGTCTGGTTGGTCGCTATAAGCCAATAGTTTCAGTGTGGCATGAGCGCATAGGTGCAGCACTGTTTTTGAACCGATGGTGATTCGTCCGAACGTCCATTCCCCTGCTGGTACTACGACCATACCTCCACCTGCATTAGAGGCTGCATCGAGTGCATCCTGAATGGCTTTGGTATTATCTGCAGCTGTGGTCTTTGCACCGAAATCAGTGATATAGAAAGTGTTATCAGCAGTAAAAACTGGTAGATTCTGTGGTAGATCCACCTCTGTCCATCCTTCTGGCGTGTTCTTGGCAGCTGCCTCTTCTGCCATCGAGAAGTTGATGACTTGTGCTGATAGGGTAGAGTGGCTTAATAGCCACAGCGCTACGACGGTTATTTTATAAGTAAGCTTGTTCATTTGTCTTGTTTAAAAAGAGGATGTGCACAATGGCACATCCTCTTTAAGAAATTAAATCAATGTATTATTTCCAGCGAGAGTCACCAAGATTTGTGAAGTCTACGCCTGATACCTTACCGATAATAGAGAAATTTCCTGTTGTAGGAGCACTCCAGAGTGCCTTCTCACTCAGACCGAGATTGGTCAGTCCTTCCAGAGGATAGATCTTAGCGGCATCACCCTCACCGATGGATGTCCATTCAAAGTCAGTCTTATACGACTGCTCAACTGATACCGTAGGATCACCTGTTACAAACACGCTACCTTTCTCACTGGCGGTGAATGGTGCTACCGATTTCATTGCTGGACCAAACAAGGTGTTCTTGATCTTGATAGTCGTGTTGTCTGCCACACGGAAGAGTGGGGTACTGTTAGAACTGGCCTCCATAGGTGCATAACAGAAAGTACAGTTCTCAATGTTGATTTCCATTGGTAATTTGTTCTTTACTGTTGCAGAGCGGAAGTCGCAAAGATATACGATATTGGTGAATGTGCTGTTCTTTAAAACAACCTTCTTCCAATTACCTTTCTTGTTGTTGGTTGTCAAGACAGACTGGTCACCGATTCCGTTGATAACACAATCCTCAATAGTGACATTTGTGATATTATCACCATCGGCCTGTGATCTAACGACAGCACGATATCCCTGTATAGTACAGCTCTTGAATGTAATGCTGTTCAGCGTACTCTTAACACCGTTGATGTTGAATACCTGACGACCGCCAAATCCTTTGTCGGAGTTAGCTGCAATAGCAGCTGCATCAGCAAATTTGTCACTGATAAAGTCAATCTTCTCAAAGACCAATCCATTGATCTCTGCGTTCTTGGCGATAGAGAAACCACCACTAGAAACGAATTTCGCATTACCAGCAAGTGTCAAACCGGTTACGAATCTCACTGTCTTGTTTGTTGCAGGGATCGTGGTGCCGCCAGAAATCTTGTAAGTTGTACCGCCTGATAATACATATACGATGTCTTCATCAGGGTTAGCAGCTACATCAGCAGCAATCTGATCTGTTGTGATATAGGTCTTAGCTTCGTCTTCGGGCATTGCACGCAGGTCGAATACTACGCCATCGAATTTATCAGCAGCTGCTGTTGTGATACGTTTCTTACCCTGGTAGGCATCATCCTTCCAAGCCTCCACACGATAGGTCGTCTTGGGCTCCAGTCCACCGATGATCTTTTCGCCAGCAGCGTTTTCTGCTTCGCTAACTTCCACCTCAGCAACGATTTCATCTTCTGAATCCTTGATGATAACCAGTTTGTCGTAGCTGACACCTGGTGCCCAGCTGATGCGAGCCTTGATATCGATGATATCGGTAGCTGCAGGGGTGATCAGCTTGGTTGGGTAGTCGGGAGTTGTTGCGGTAATGTTATACTCCTTTGACTTGAGCCCTGTATTGGTATTAGCCGAGCTGATATATACAAAGTACTCCTTGTCGTACTCCAGTCCGTCGAAACGGCAGGTCAGTTCAGAGGTTGTGATCTCCTTTGCTGGAACACTGGCATCAACGGGAACGGCCTTTACCGTGTACTGGTTAGCGCTGGTGTAGTTGTCCCACTTTACAATCATGTATGGAACGTTGTTTTCATCCAGGCCTAACTCCAAATTGTCATTATCATTGATGATAGGACGGAACAGCGCATCGGCCTTGGTGAGGTTATCGTCATCGCTACAGCTGATGAACGTTCCCGTTCCTGTCGTTACTGCTGCAAGCAGCAACATGGTCTTAATTATCTTTTTCATAATGCGTTTCCTCGTTATTTGTAGTTTTCTTTAGTGATAGTAGCAACTTCTACGTTTAAGCCGTCGCCCATATTACAATCAAGAATACGGTAACCGTCATTGTTCAATACAGAACTTGCAGAAATTGTCTCAGTGGTGATAGGCAACAGATATGGAACGACGCCGTCGCCCTTCAAAGCACCATTAGAATAGCCACGATACAGACGAGTAAAGTAGTCGCTGGCAGCGTATACATCCTTGCGGGTGATACCGGTATCATCGCCGGCTGCTACAGTTACAACCTTTGTATTGGGTGCAGCTCCAAGGGTGTAGGTTGTACTACCGTCACCATTTACTACTTTGACAGGTGTTGTGGTGCCATAGTCTACACCATCATAGATATAGGTACGTGTACGCTTCAGCATATTGCTACCCCAGTTAACACTCTGCCATCCTGCTGCAGTCATAGTAGCATCGTCCTCAGCAATCTGGTACTTCTCATTGTACCACTTGATATCGCTCTTCAGATTATTCTTGCCAGTCTTAGCATACCACAGTTTGTTAGCCCATGTGGTGTAGTTGACTGCTTCAGGATATTGAGCCAATACATCAGGATCATTTTTCAGGTCCTCGTTGCAGGCGATACCCCAACAGAGTGCTGTGTACATAGCCTCTTCGATCTTCTTGGCATAGAGGTTCCAGCGAACCAGGTCGAACTTACGCAAAGCCTCGCTACCAAACTCCCATGCACGCTCATCAACGATGGCATTGAAGAAGTCTTCTTTCGAATTCAGGTTGTTCACATAGTTGGTTACATCGTCAGCATAAGTCTCGCTTCCAGCAAAGGCACGGGCGCGAACTTTTGTCAGCATCTCTTTGGCAAGTGCTGTAGGACCATTCAGCTCGTTCTCTGCTTCAGCCAACATCAGCAATACGTCAGAGTAGCGCATCAATGGGAAGTTGATACCAGTACCCTTAGAAGAGCCGGAACCTAATTCCTTGGCTGCACGGGCACGATCCCATTTTCCTGCATAGAGACCTGTAGAGGCTACAGCCTGGATGGTGTCCTGAACGTGCTGATATTTAGCTACGCATACGTCGCGACGGCTATCGTTGTCGGCAAACGACATATAGTAGGTAGGCGTCATTGCAACCTGTGCTGTGGTGTTACCTTGTGCACATGTTCCTGTATTGGCTACACCGAAGCTCCAGCCAATGTCACCACCATAGTTCTGTACGAATGCAACCTCGTAGAGAATTTCTGCATTGTTCTCGCAGGTATAGTTCATTTCGTTGATGAACGACTGCTCGAAATTAGGATACAGCTCACGTGGCTTCATCTGGATGAGTTTCTGACAATAGTCTTTTGCCATCTGGTAGTACTGTGTGTAGGTTTGAGCGGTCTTCTCCTGTCCGTTCACATCCTTATAGGTAACGGTCAGTGAGTCGGCAGTAACATCCAGATAGTCATCGGCACGCTTCATGGTACCGTCCTTGGTCATACCATAACCACCACGGAACAGAGCCAGACGTGCAATCAGACCGATGGCGAAGTCACGGTTCATGCGCTCAATGCCGCCCGTATTAACATCGCTCCACTTCATGTTGGGTTCGATATCAACCAACTGCTGGAGTACACGGCTATACACAACGTTCTTGTCGCTACGTGGCTTGTCAATCACGTCGCCCCATTTGGCTGCTTCATCGTAGTAGGGTACATCACCAAAGAAGTTGCACATCAGATAATAGCGGTAACCTTTCAAACAGGTTGCCTCGCCTTTGATCTGCTGCATCTCATCGGTGTTACCAATAGCACTGGCGTCGATACCGGCACGTACCTGATTCGCACGCTCGATGGCCTGCAGGTTGTTGTCCCATACTTTCTTAACGTCGCTCCAACCCACGTTGCCTGCACCCTGGAGTGGCCATACGGCATTTCGGTGGTTAGTGGCTGTAGTAGCGCTAGTACCCATAGCCTCTACGTCGGTGTTCTGCATCCAAACACCGCACATACGGCTTGTGAATGGGTCTTCGCAGAACAGTACATATACGCCGTTGATGGCGTTGGTCGCAAACTCTGTAGAGCTATAAACCATCTTCTGGTCCATCTGTGAGGGAGACTCCACGTCGAGTGTATCGTTACATGCAGTCAGCCCAACGACTCCAAGAGCTGCAATTGCTATATATTTATTCTTGAATTTCATATGCTTGATAGTATTAATTGTTATATTACAGCGTTACGTTCAAACCAAAGGTAAATGCACGGCTCTTTGGATAAGAAGAGAAGTCGATACCTGGGGTCAGACCAGAGTAGCTGCTGTTACGGGCATACGAGCTAACTTCAGGATCATAGCCTGGATAGCTTGTGAGAACAAACAGGTTGGTACCTGTTACATAGGCGCGCAAACGCTGAACACCAAACTTCTTGGTAATCTTGTTTGGAATGGTGTAACCTACGGTGAGGCTCTGCAAGCGCAGGAACGAGGCATTATCCATAGCCCAGTCTGTAGGAACAACAACAGCATCACCTGTAGAGAATGGGCTCCACATAGCCTTGGCACCCTTGCCATTGCCACCCTCGTTCCAGTATGCCAGATCCTCGAGGGTCTTCAGCAGTACACCGGTTTCAGGGTTAATGTAAGAGTAGGCATTGCTCTGGCTCATCTTAGCGCGCATGTTAGGATAGGTACCTGCGCGATAGCGAGATGATGTCTGAATCTTGTTGGCATTATAGATGTCGTTTCCAAACTTATAGGTGAAGTTCACGTTGAAGTCGAAGTCATAGATCTCACCGCTGAAACCGAAACCACCCATGAAGTCGGGATTAGTATCGCCAATCACGGTAATATCCTTAGCGTCTACTACACCATCATCGTTCAGATCCTTGAGCTTCATAGTACCTGGACGGATACCGATGGTACCACCGAGCAGTGAAGTGGTGGGTACACCTTTCTTAAGTGTGTAAGCACCTGTAACTTCGTCATAGCTTTCAAAATCAGCTGTGGTGTAATAGCCGTCGCTCTTCCAGCCGTAAACCAATCCGATAGGATCACCGATGCGAACGATGTAGTCCTGCTGGTTCTTATTGTCGGTGCTTGCCCATCCAGAAGCGAAGGTCATCTCCTTCAGTCCATTGGCCAGACTCTTAACATTCGACTTATCGAATCCAATGTTGAAGTTGGCATTCAACTTAAAGTTCTTATTCTGTACAATAGCAGCATTCAAGGTCAGTTCAACACCTTTGTTGCTGGTAGAAGCAGAGTTCTCCCAAACAGTGGTATAACCAGGCGCTGCAATATTGTGGTTAATCAGCAGATCGTCGGTGCTGTTCCAGTAAACATCAATATTACCAGAGATGCGCTCGTTGAAGAAACCGAAGTCCAAACCGATGTTACGGGTGGTGCGCTTCTCCCAGGTAAGCAATGGGTTGGCCAGTGTGGTAGAAACGGCCTGATGTGAGCCTGCCACCTCGCCTACACCATAACGCTTAGAACCGCTGTTGGTGTCATAAAGCTGGATGTACTGTGTGTTACCAATCTTATCGTTACCAACCTTACCGTAAGATACACGCAGCTTCAGGTTAGACAACCAACTGTGTGTAGCCTCCATCCAAGGCTCGTCGATAATGCGCCATGAAGCGGCTGCTGCAGGGAAGAAACCCCACTGGTGGCCACTGCCAAATTGCGAGCTACCATCCTCACGCATGGTAATAGTAAGCAAGTAGCGGTCGAGCAGGGTGTAGTTGATACGTCCAAAGAATGATACCTTATTCTGATTAGCAGCTACGTTACCAGTCATGGTCTGCATCATACCCAAACCGAAGTTGGCAAATACCTGCTCTGCTGAGAATGCTTCGCTAAAGTTGTTAGCACTCATAGCACTGTAGTTAGAGCGGCTAGAGCGGATTTCCTGACCAGCCATCACGTTCAAATGATGAATCTTATTAATCTTGGTATCATAAGTAAGATTGAAACTCTCACGGATGCTGCTTGTGTTAGTCTTAGTCCAATCAGCCAGAGGCTTACCACCAACATACGAAGCCTGAGTGGTGGTAGAACCATACCAGTTCTTTACTTCATTGAATCCATAGGTATAGCCACCTTCCAAGTGAGCTGTAAGGCCTTTCAGAGGTGTCTTCCAATCCAAGGCTCCGTTGAAAACGAAACCACGGTTGTTACGGCGACGCCAATACTGCTTCGACTGATCAGCCAGCGACATGTTGGCACGCTGCCATTCAACGATTTCATCGTCCGACATGGTAGAGAAGTCAGGAGTAATCATGCCTGAGAGACCTTTGGTAGCAACACCATAGAGTGCCTGCTCTGTACGTACCTTATAAGTTCCACCCTGAGTACCCTGACCATTGGCTGTCTGATCGTTCACACGTGCTGTCATCGAGAACTTCAGGTTCTTATTGATGTCGTGGTTTAACTTAAGAAGGAAAGCAAAGCGTGAGAAGTCATTGTTTGGCATCAGGCCTGCATTGTGGTCGTAGGTACCAGAGAGATTGAACTTGGTCTTATCGGTACCGCCCTGCAGACTCAGGTTGTGACTCTGAGAGAGGGTGTTTGAACCAAACAGGTCGTCCTGCCAATCGATGGCTTTCTGACTCTTGTAGAGGTACAAATCATCAAATACACCGAACTGCTTGTAGAAAGAGTTCAGTGCGCTCTCACCGCGAAGTGCTGCATACTCATAGTTCGACATGACATACTGATAGGTATCGAGTACATCCATACGTTTAGCCACTTTCTTGGTCTGCAGATAGCCGTTGTAGCTTACCTGAGTTTTACCACCCTTGGCATTCTTGGTTGTAATCAGGATAACACCGTTGGCACCCTCAGATCCATAGATAGCGGTAGAGGAGGCATCCTTCAGCACGGTGATGTCCTCGATGTCATTTGGCGACAGGTCGGTCAACTTACCACCCTGGAATCCGTCAATTACTACCAGCGGGCTGTTATCACCGGTAATAGAACCGCCACCACGTACGCGAATCAGCACGTCAGCGTCGGGTGAACCGTCAGTAGTGGTGATGTTTACACCAGCCATCTTACCGGTAAGTGCTTCTGTAACGTTCGATACAGGAACCTTTGCCAGGTCCTGTCCGGCTACGGTTACAACAGAACCTGTGAGGTCCTTCTTGCGTACTGCACCGTAACCGATAACAACCAACTCGTTCAGGGTGGTGTTGTCGTCTTGCAGCACTACTTTCATGTTGGTAGAGGCGTTAACAGTCTGAGGCTTCATTCCGATAAAGGTAATGACCACTTGCTTGCTGTTTTGCAGTTTTAGTTCAAAGTTACCGTCGAAATCGGTAATGGTAGCGTTCTTCGGACTACCTTTTTCTACAACTGTGGCACCGATAACGGGCTCGTTAGTTGAGTCAAACACTTGGCCTTTCGCAATCGTCTGTGCCAGCACCTCGGGGGGAGCCAGTACGAAGAATGCAGCTAAGAGGCAGAGTTTGAATAATCTTCTCATTGCTTGATTCATACTTTGATTTTTGAGTTATTAATTATGTGAGTTAATTATACTAGTAAGTTGTTAAACTTCGTGAGATTAGTTATTAAATTGGTGCAAATATAGTATAAAAAATCCAAAAATGCAACCATTCGTCCAAAGAATTTGCGTAAAAAACACGTAAACGTTTTCGAAACGTTAACGTTTTCGTAATCTTTTTGCAAACTTTGAGATGCAAGTCCTGATATTTTTCCTACCTTTGCCGTCAGAAACGAAATTAAAAACGATATGAAACTGAAGCAAATTGTTCTACTGATAATGTTTGTCACCGTCTCAACAGCCTCTGCTACCGTGTATCAGGTGGCACCGGG
>JAEEGF012257467.1_pt1 | contig 24971 bp, 19 predicted proteins | sample 9134171 | NCBI WGS metagenome assembly JAEEGF01 (sample SAMN16246542, study PRJNA631951) | gut metagenome | biome: gut microbiome; feature: rumen; material: AP-attached | host: Bos | place: Iran: Karaj | collected 2018-10 | reverse complement strand
GAAGCTGATAGCCCTTGTGAGTGATGAAGAGCTTTTTGAAGAATACAGATGTCAATTAGCGCATGAGCATCTTAACAAAATAGGACAAAAGGTGCTTGAAATACGTAACCGCTAATAAAAAATAGATTACTTGAAATTTAAAAATGGGTGTGCTATAATCAAAATGTCTTTTTTTGCGAAAGCATTTTGGATGGCACATCCATTTTGTTTTTATGAAAGACTTAAAAAATATGATGATAAGAGAATGGAAAGGAAAATCATGGACAGAACAATTTATGAAAGCCCTCTTACAAGCCGTTATGCTAGTAAGGAAATGAGCCATATTTTTTCACAGGAGAAAAAATTTACTACATGGAGAAAGCTCTGGATCGCACTTGCTGAGTCAGAAATGGAGCTTGGTCTTAACGTAACAAAGGAACAGGTAGACGAATTAAAGGCTCATGTAAATGATGTTAATTATGAAGATGCAGAGGCTCGTGAGAAGGTTGTAAGACATGATGTTATGTCACATGTTTATGCATATGGTCTTCAGTGCCCAAAGGCAAAGGGAATCATCCATCTTGGAGCAACAAGCTGCTATGTAGATGATAATACAGATATAATCGTGATGAAGGAAGCTCTTGAATTAGTAGAGAAGAAACTCCTTAATGTAATGGACAAGCTTGCAAAGTTCGCATTAGAGCAGAAGTCTCAGCCTACTCTTGCATTTACACACTTCCAGCCAGCACAGCCAACAACAGTTGGTAAGAGAGCAACTCTATGGCTTCAGGATGTATTGATGGATTACCAGGATCTTTTATACGTAAAGAATTCAATAAAGTTCTTCGGCTCAAAGGGTACAACAGGTACTCAGGCTAGTTTCATGGAACTCTTTAATAATGATACAGACAAGGTAAAGGCTCTTGAAGAGAAGGTTGCTTCAAAGATGGGCTTTACTGAGTATTATCCTGTTTCAGGACAGACATATTCAAGAAAGGTAGATACAAGAGTTCTCAATGTACTTGCAGGCATTGCATCAAGTGCAACAAAGTTCTCAAATGATATCCGTCTTCTTGCACATATGAAGGAAGTAGAAGAGCCATTTGAAAAGACTCAGATCGGTTCATCAGCAATGGCATATAAGAGAAATCCTATGCGCTGCGAGCGTATGGCATCTCTTGCACGCTATGTCATCTCAGATGCACTTAATCCAGCAATCACTGCATCAGTACAGTGGTTTGAGCGTACACTTGACGATTCAGCAAATAAGAGACTTTCTATTCCAGAAGGCTTCCTTGCAATCGATGGTATCCTCAACATTTACATGAATGTTGTTGACGGCCTTGTTGTATATCCAAAGGTAATTGAAAAGCACATGATGGCAGAGCTTCCATTCATGGCAACAGAGAATATCATCATGGACGCTGTTAATAAGACAGGCGGAGACAGACAGGTATTCCATGAGAAGATCCGTCAGCTTTCAATGCAGGCAGGTAAGAGAGTAAAGGAAGAAGGTCTTGACAATAATCTTCTTGAGCTCATTGCAGCAGATCCGGACTTTAATTTATCACTTGAAGACTTAAAGTCAAGAATGGATCCTAAGCTCTATGTCGGCAGAAGTGAGCAGCAGACAGAGGAATTCGTAAGAGATTTCATAAAGCCTATTATCGATGCTAATCAGTCAGTAATCGGTGTTAAGGCTGAGCTTAATGTTTAATTAATAAGGCTTAGTAAAAAGCCTCTTGAAATATAGATGCTTTGGCGTTTTTTAGGGGAATATGCTTGTATTCGTATAGGTTATTAAAGAAATATGCTTATAATCATATATGGATTTTAGGAGGAAAAAAGGATATGAAGCTTAAAAAAGTCGTAATCAGTGCACTCGGAATTATGATGCTTACTAGTGCCATGACCTTTGGAGGAATCGGCGGAGATAATTTTGCAGCAAGCAGTGAAAATACTGTATATGCGGCACAGACCACTTACGAGAGCGGAAGCTCTACTAAGGGCTACACCATACCTAATGCAAAGAAATATAAGATGGGCAAGGTGGTATATGTCGATCTTGACGGAGATGGAACAAAGGAAAGAGTGAAGGTAAGAATAATAAGCCGCGCGAAGTACGGAGATGTCAAGGTAGGAATCTATATAAATAAGAAACGCGTTAAGACTGTTACTATAATTGATGATGGTGCTGAATATTTTAATCATTACTACTATATTACAGATATAAATAAAAAGGATAAAAAGAAGGAAATCGCTTTGACCGACTTTGGGCCAAGCAATGATGATGCCACTACCTTTTACGGATGGGTAAATGGTAAGATAAAGACCAGAGGCTGTGTTGATGGTCTGATATTCTCAGAAAGAAGTGATGGAACCTCTGCATATTCACCGGATAGATTTGTTTTAGTTAATGGAAACGGAACTGTTACGACAAACGTAAGAATGGATAATGGCCTTTCTTGTACACTTTTTGTAAAGGCAGATTATAAGCTGACAAAGGGTATATTAAAGCTTAAGGCAGCAGATCCAATATATGACATGACAGATACTGCAAAAGAGCAGCTTGAAAATGCTAAAGAGGATGGATATCTCGATTACTTGATGCACATTAATAAGGATCTTAAGATCTATTCTGAAATGTCAAGGGATTCCTCAACTGTTCTTTTAAAGAAAGACGATAATAAGGTTCTTTTATTTACAGGAATTGATGGCGGAAACTGGATGAGAGTAATGTATACCAGCGGTACTGACGATAAAGGAGCAGTAACTGGTTACTTATATACAGATAAGAGCATGATCTATAATCCTTCTACAAATGAGTTTGAAATGGGATATGAAGTAATTAGTAATCTCCCTTATGCAGACTGATAAATTAAAAATTAATATTTATTATTGATGAGAGCCTGTCCGTTTTCGGGCAGGCTTTTTTAAGGTCAAATGATGAAAGAGGATAAATGTAATGGAAATTAAGATGAAAAAGCTTACTGAAACTGCAATTACTCCATCAAGAGGAAGTAAATATGCAGCAGGCTATGATTTATATGCAGACATAAAGGAAGCCATGACCATAGAACCACACACTGTAGGAAAGGTTCCTACAGGGCTCTCTTTTCAGCTTCCAGAAGGATATTTTGCCGGGATATTTGCAAGAAGCGGTCTTGCAGCAAAAGAAGACCTTGCCCCTGCAAATATGGTAGGAGTGTGCGATAGTGACTATACAGGTGAGTATATTGTAATGCTTAGAAACTATGGAAATAAGCCTAGAGTTGTAGAACCAGGGGAGAGAATAGCACAGATGATAGTAATGCCTTTTCTTTCAGTTGAATTTAATGAAGTTGCAGAGCTTGATGAAACAGAGCGCGGAGCCGGCGGTTTTGGTTCAACAGGAAAAAAATAGGTCTATAAGATAAGGCAGGTGCGAAATGTCAAAAAGGAAAAAGGTAATTAAGTGTATTGTAGGATTATTCCTGATTGCTGTTTTAATAGTAGCAGGGTATTTTGCTTATTTATTTATAAGCTATAACAGAATAGAGGATAATAAAAGTCTTGACGTGGTAGAGGGAGCTGGCCTTGACACTTTAAAAGCAGGCGAGAGCTATACCATACTTACGCAGAATATAGGCTTTGGAGCTTATACTCCTGACTATACCTTCTTTATGGATGGAGGAAAAGAATCCCGCGCAGCTAGTAAAGAAAGTGTGGAATCGTGCATAGATAAAGCAGCTGAAACAGCTATCTCATATTCGCCGGATTTTGTTATTTTCCAGGAGGTAGATACTCATGCAACAAGGTCTTATTATGTTGATGAGGTGGAGCGTATTAATGGAAAACTGGATGGATTTGACAGTGTATTTGCCATGAATTATCATTCGGCTTATCTATGTTATCCATTAAATGAGCCGCATGGAAAATCAGATAGCGGAATAGTGACATATTCGAAAGCAAAAGTCGAAAGTGCGGTAAGAAGGAGTCTTCCTATATCCACAGGTTTCTCCAAATTTTTCGACCTTGACAGATGCTATAGCGCCTCAAGGGTAAAAGTGGATAATGGAAAAGAATTAGTTATATATAATGTTCATTTATCAGCCTACGGCTCAAGCGATGATTTAAAGACCAGGCAGCTTGAAATGCTATTTAGTGACATGAAGAGCGAGGTGGACAAAGGCAATTATGTAGTATGCGGCGGAGATTTCAACTGTGATTTCACAGGAGACTCTGTTAAAAAGCTGAACGGTGAGGATGCAAAGCAGTTTGACTGGACAATGCCAATGGAGCAGGAGCTTATTCCAGAAGGCCTTAATAGATGTATAGATTATAGCAATGGAAAATATGAGCAGACAGTAAGAAACTGCGACATACCGTATAAAGAAGGAAATTACGTCGTAATTGTAGATGGTTTTATAGTGTCAGATAATATCAAAGTAGAGTATCTTGAAAATATACAAACAGGATTTTCATATTCAGACCATAATCCGGTAATAATGAAATTTGTACTTCTTGATGAATAAATAAGCAATTATAAATAAGCAAGTGGCCGCGATTTTCAAAATGGAAACAGGCCTATTTAGAAATGAAAAAATAATAATTTAAAATTTTTGCTTTACTAAATTAACTTAATGTAGTATAATGATTCATTGGTGGACGTGTTTTGAGAGAAATATGTTCAGGCCAGCTACTAATGGCTTAAAATGGCCAAATAGAAAAAATTATATGCTGACTTTTGAAATGGAGGAATTAAATGGTTAGAGCTATTGTCGGAGCAAACTGGGGCGATGAAGGAAAGGGCAAGCTTACAGACATGCTTGCTGCTGATTCAGACGTTGTAATTCGTTATCAGGGCGGTGCAAACGCAGGTCATACTATCGTAAATAATTATGGTAAATTTGCACTTCACCTTTTACCATCAGGTGTTTTCTATGATCATACAACAAATATCATTGGTAATGGTGTAGCACTTGATATTCCTAAGTTTGTTAAAGAGGTTCAGTCACTTGTAGATCAGGGCGTTCCAAAGCCACATCTTTTAGTATCAGATCGTGCGCAGATCATGATGCCTTATCATGTTCTTTTTGACCTTTATGAGGAAGAGAGACTTGGCAAGAAGTCATTTGGCTCAACAAAGTCAGGAATTGCTCCATTTTATTCAGATAAATATGCAAAGATAGGCTTCCAGGTACAGGAATTATACGATGATGCTTATCTTAAAGAGAAAATTGAAAGAGTTCTTGAGCAGAAGAATATCATTCTTAAGTATCTCTACAATAAGCCAGAAATGGATAAGAATGAGCTCTATGATACTCTTATGCAGTATAAGGAAATGATTGATCCATATGTTGCAGATACATCACTTTTTATTCATGATGCAATAAAGGCAGGCAAGAATCTTCTTCTTGAAGGTCAGCTTGGCTCACTTAAGGATACAGATTTCGGTATCTACCCAATGGTTACATCATCATCTACTCTTGCAGGTTATGGTGCTGTAGGTGCAGGAATACCACCTTACGAGATCAGTGATATCATCTGTGTAGTTAAGGCATATTCATCAGCTGTAGGTGCAGGTGAGTTTGTATCAGAAATATTTGGAGATGAGGCTGTTCTTCTTCGTAATCACGGCGGAGACGGCGGAGAATATGGAGCAACAACAGGAAGACCACGTCGTGTTGGCTGGCTCGACCTTGTAGCATCACGCTACGGTGTAAGAGTTCAGGGTGCAACAGAGGTTGCCTTTACTGTTGTAGATGATCTCGGATATCTTGATGAAATTCCAGTATGCGTTGGCTATGAGTTAGACGGAAAGGTTACAAAGGAATTCCCTACAACTACAAAGCTTAAGAACTGCAAACCAGTACTTAAGGTAATGAAGGGCTGGAAGTGTGATATCAGAGGAATCAAGAACTATGATGATCTTCCTCAGGAATGCAAGGATTATATCGAATTAGCAGAAGCAGAAATCGGTGTTCCTATCACAATGGTATCAAATGGACCAGGAAGAGAAGATATCATCTATAGAAAGAAGAATTGATAATCAAGGCCTTACTGGTTAAGGTAAGGGGACCCAAATCGATGGTTTTAAATAAGAGGGAAAGCTCTGAGATAATTTTATCTTGGGGGCTTTCCCTCTTATTCTAGCATTTCATTGCAAAATCAATCAAAAAATCCATATTCCAAATAATTGCTTGAAAAAATGGGTGGATTGTGCTACACTTAAGATACGAAAAAAGTACAAAATATATGAAAAAAATCTATTTATGAGATTTGATGAGGGAAAGAAAAATGAAGGAAAAATGAAGGAAAAGGGGGCTATGGATATTAAAAATAGAAAAAAAATAGGCGTTATAATAGGACAGTGTGAGCAGGATAGTCAGACAGAAGCGTTAAAGGGAATTTTTAGCAAGGCATTCGAACATGATATGGATGTCCTTGTTTTTTCGACGTTCCTAAGAGCTGATTCTTCAAAAAGTAAAGAAGCTTCGATGAGTGATTCAAATATTATAAATATGATCAATTTCGACGCTCTTGACGGTGTTATTTATTGTCCTGATTATTGCGTAATATCGGGATATCAGCAAAGGATAGAAGAAAAGTTAGAAAAGCACTGCAAGGATAAGCCGGTAGTATTCATGGATCTTACTAGTGATAAGTATCCTTATATCCTGGCAAATGATGAACTGGGCATTAAAAAGATGGTCGAGCACTTTATCATTGAGCATGGATTTATAGATATTGCGTTTGTTACAGGACCTGAGGATAATGAGCATTCTCAAAGCAGATTAAAAGGCTTCAAAGAGGCAATGAAGGAGCATTCGCTTGATATAAAGCCTAATAGAATCTTTTATGGTGATTTCTGGTATAATGACGGTGAAAGAATAGTAGAATCCATTGCGGGACGCCATAAAAAGCTTCCTGATGTAATAATCTGTGCAAGCGACAGTATGGCAATAAGTGTTTGTACTGCTCTTAAGAAAAGGGGATATGATGTGCCTAGGGATATAAGTGTAGCAGGATATGATGCTACTCCTGAGGGCAAGCACTTTGATCCGCCTATCACATCTATGAGCAGACCTATGCGCAATACGGGAGAGAGAACTGCAGCAAAACTTATTTCTATGATAGAAAATACGGAATTTGTTGATTTCTTTGAGGAAAAGGAAATAATAGCAGGCAGTTCATGTCCATGTCATGGATATAGGGCTAATGAATTTGTTCGGGAACTAAATGATAATCCTTATGTATATATCTACGGCTATGAAGAAGAGCAGTATTCAAGAATGCTTGAAAAGCTCATATCTAAAACCACTCTTGAGGATTTCTGCAGCGAATTCATATGGCTTTTGTTCCAGATAAAGGGAACTAAGATGGTTGGGCTTTGCCTGAATGAAGACTGGCAGGGTGATGATTATCTGAATTTGGATTATAGAAAATTTGGTTACTCAGATAGAATGTATCTTGCAGCAAAGAGAATTGTCGGGGATGATGGAAAGGTTACTGCGAATGTGGAGACTTATCGTACCTTTGATTTAAAGGAGATGTTTCCGCCAATGAATGAGCCTAGAATGAAGCCGGCGGCATTCTTCTTCCATCCTATATTCCTTGAGGATAGGGCATTTGGCTATTCGGTTTTATCATATGGTGACGAAATAAAGACCTATGATACCTTCTACCATAGCTGGATGATGTTTATTGCAATAGGTATAGAATTCCTCAGAAGGCAGATACTTCTTACAAAGCTCTATGATAAGATGGCAGAGCAGGCATATAATGACTCAATGACTGGAGTTTACAATAGAAATGCATTCAATGAATATGCAGAAGAGGTATTAAATTATTGCAGAGACAATAATGAGAAAATATTTGTCCTTATAGGAGATTTAAATAATCTAAAGCATATCAATGATGACTTCGGACATGTAAATGGAGACATAGCTATAAAGACCTGTGCGGCAGCAATAACCTACGCGCATGATGAGGTGCTCAGCAAGGAACAAAAAGGAAATGCAAGAGTATTCAGAATAGGCGGGGATGAATTTGCTATTATCGGCAGAGGAGATTATAGCGAGAAGGATATGTCTGATTTAAAGGCGATGGTAAATAAATATACTGAAGCCTTTAATGAAAGAGAGAAGAAAAAGTACAAGGTAAGCATTAGCCTTGGAACGAGCTGTCTTAAGGTTGGAGAAGGAGATACGATCCAGAAGGTCATAAGTATAGCAGATGAAGAAATGTTTGCTGAAAAGCAGAGATATAAGAGCATGAATCCAAAATAAATGGAATTTATCAATATGTCCCTTATTTGCCCACTCGTTACTAAGCACTAGCTTTTTCGATGAGCTGATAGGGGACATTTTTATGTTTAGGAAAGTGAAATTTAATTTTTCGAAAGTCTACGAAATAATTAGCTCGAAATCGCGAAAGTCTACGAAAAAATACTGCATTTTAAGATTAAAATATGTAGGGAATATAAATGGGATAATAAAAAGATGAGCAAATTTTAATTTGTAAAGTGATAAATTTTATACGTGAAAAATAGAAAATTTATGAAAACTGTTGAAAAAAATGGTCGAAAAGGGCAAAAAAAACGCAAAAGTTCACAATTTCTCTTGCATTTTCGTAATTTTTGTGTTATTATTCAAGTAGCATTTTGATACGACAATCGCGTGCCAGTCCATGAAAGCCTTTACAAATACTGAGAAAACTGCGGTTTTTAAGGTAACATGGTGATTTTACTGCATACAGCGCCGGGTAGAATATGTAAATATTACGGCATTTGGTATGCAATTTGCATATTGACGGCGTTACGATGTTGTAGTAAAATGACACGGAAAAAAATTATGTTACGATGCAGAAAGCATACGTGCAATTTTAATTTAGGAGGTATATTTCATGAAGAAGGCAGTTTTAACACTTGCTACACTTGCAGCAGTTGCAGCAGTAGCTACAACACCAGTATCAGCAGCAGAGATCGAGGTTACTCCAGCAGCTGATGGCAACAACACAGTTACACTTTTAGGTGATGGTGCAGTTGTTGATGATTTTACAGCAGTAGAGAAGGTTACATTCTATGTAACATATGATCAGGCTGAGCTTGACAATGCTGACACTTGGATCGGTGGTGGTATCGGTACTAACTCAGAGTCAACAGGTTGGGCTATGACAGAATGGGGCAAGGCTTCAGGTGAGAAGGCTATCGCTATCGAGGATACTCTTGATGGAAATAAGGGTACAATCACATACGATATGGCAGAATTCGGCGGTTTCGCTGATACAGATACATATGCTCAGGTTTGGCTTCAGGCTTGGGGCGGAACTGTAACAGTTGATAAGGCAGTTGTTACAGTAGCAGATAGTGCAGCTCCAGCAGAGGAAGAGCCGGCAGTTGAGCCAACAGAGGAAGCTCCAGCTGAGGAAGAGCCAGCAGCAGAGCCAGAACTTCCTAAGACAGGAACAGCTCCAGTAGCTCTTTATGTTGGATTTGGTTCATTAATGCTCCTTGGCGGCGTAGTTATCGCAAATAAGAAGAGAGCTTAATTAAAGGCTTATAATTAAAGATTTTTGAATGTACGGGTTTATTGGAAAATTACGAAAATTCTAAGAAAATTTTAGCATTCATATTTAGATATTAGACCTAGAAATAGGTCTAATATTTACATTGATGTTTAATTAACTAGAATTTATAATTATTCAAAGAAGCGTGTTATTAGGTGATTAAACACACGCACATAATTAAGGAGGATTTTATTTTATGAAGAAGAGAGTTTTGACTTTAGCGCTTGCTACAGCACTCGTTGCTACAGCTATCCCAGCAGCACCAGCTAAGGCTGATGATTTTGATCCAAATGGATCATATAATGCTTATATTGGACTTCAGTCACCTGCATATTCATTCAGAAATGCATGGAATGAGCAGAGCTATGGTAAGGCTACAGAATATTTCAACCAGGTAACAGGTTGGTCTGGATCAGACGCAGTTACAGTTCCTGGTACATTCACAGATGCAGTTATCGCTGGTAACGGAACATATACAGTTTCAGCTGATGGTCTTGATTTCGGTGATTATTGGGGATCAGGTGATACACTTAATCTTCTTTTCGTATCAACAGACCTTCCAGCAGGAGAGGGCGAGTCAGCTGGTGAAGCTACAACAGCATATGAGATTTCAAACGTAGTTGTTACAATTGATGGCAACGAAGTTGATAATCCAAATGGTGTATTCTATGATGCAGATGCAGCTAAGTCAGGTTATGCTCAGCTTGCACTTGCTAATATCTGGAATAGTGATCTTGAGCCTCTTGGATACTACAACGCTCCAATGTCATCAATTTCTATTTCATTTGATATTACAGGTTTCAACTACAACAAGGGCGAGACACCTTCAGCAGATGCACCAGCAGAGGATGCACCAGCAGAGGAAACTCCAGCAGATCTTCCTAAGACAGGTACAGCTCCAGTTGTTCTTTATGTAGGTCTTGGCGCAGCTATGCTTCTTGGTGGCGCTGTTCTTGCAAAGAAGGAAAGAGCATAATTTAAGCTAATAGTTTAAATTCGATTAACTAGAATAAAAATCAAGGAACGGTTACTTCGGTGGCCGTTCCTTTTTAGTATGAATTATTATAGAGGATTTTTAATAGAGTAATATAGAATAGGGTATTTGGGCTGTGGTAAGGAAGTGCTAAAGCTATAAAGCTAAAATAGTAAGTAAGAAGATAAATAAAAAATTAAGCGAAAATTTCGGAAAGATAGTAAAAATTAGTACAAAAATACCTATAAAATAAAGTATTTATTGTCTTTTATGACTAATTAGTTACTTGTTTTTAGAATTTTGCTGTTGTATAATTAAAAAAGTTCAATGGTCGTTAGAACGTAAAGATGTCACGATCATAATTTTAAAAAGGAGGAACATATTTATGTTCAAAAAGTTTTTAGCAACTTCATTATCATCAGCACTTGTACTTGCACTTGCATTCTCAGCAGGAAATGTTACAACTGCTAAGGCAGCAGATGATTTCGGACCAATTACTGCATTTATTGCTTACGGCGGAGATATCGACCATTCAGCTAGTGACTGGGGATATCAGTATTATGGTGAGGCAGACTATTCAGGACCTATCGTAGCTACAAATGTTACAGATGCTCAGAATGGTGATACAGTTACAATCTCACTTCAGTTCCCAGAGGATGCTCCATCACAGTATTCATGGTTCTTTGCCCCAACATTCGTAGTTGAGGATGCATCAGCAGTTGGACCAGATTCTTCATTTGATATTATTTCATTCTCAGTAAACGGTGAAGATCGCACAGGCGACATCAACTTTGATGCTCATCCAGCAGAGGGTGATGGATCATGGGATACAGCTTGGATCGAGGCTACAGGAGCATATGATAATGCAATCCGTACAATCGGTGGTTATAATGAGTGGAACAACAAGGCTGGCCTTAGCGCAGCACTTGAGGATGTTAAGTCAATCGAATATACAATCCAGATCAATCTTGTTGCTGCAGATTCAGAAGAAGCTGTAGAAGATACAGAAGATGCAGCTGAGGAAGATGCAGCTACTGACGATGCAGCTGATGATCTTATTGCACCAGCTCCAGAAGAGCCAGCACTTCCTAAGACAGGTACAGCTCCAGTAGCATTATTCGTAGGCCTTGGTGGCGCAATGCTTCTTGGCGGGGCAGTTTTAGCAAAGAAGGAAAGAGCATAATAAATAGAGGCATGCTAGATATTAATGTATGATTACATACACAGTATCATTGGTTGTGTTATTTTTAAAATAGCAAAAAATAAGGGGCTGTCGCACTAAGTAATTAGTGCGAGGCCCTTTTTTCGCGCTTAAATACTGCATTTAACATAAAAGGGGCTTCGCCCAGATGATTTAATCATCTAAAGCGACAGCCCCTTTTGTTGTTTATTAGCTTAATAAAAAATTAGTTCTTCTTTGCTTCGATTAAAGCAACCTTGTCAGCTGTTTTCTGATACTGTGCGTTAAGCTTAACGTCAGCCTTGTCGAAAACTGATTCTGGGTTGTTGATGAGTGCATCGCCCATATAAATGTCGTCTGAAATAGGATTTCCAGACTTCTTAGCTGCATCGAGCATCATAGCACGAACCTTGAGTGAGAGACCGAAGAGGTTGATGAAACCAGATGCATCACGATGATCGTAGAGATCACCAGTTGTGAATGATGCGATGCTCTCATTGTAAAGTGAATATGGTGAAGTTGTTCCAGCCTTGATGATATTTCCCTTGTAAAGCTTTAACTTAACTGTACCTGTGATATACTGCTGAGTGCTCTCAACGAAAGCCTGAAGAGCTTCACGAAGAGGAGTGAACCACTTTCCTTCGTAAACAACATCAGCGAACTTATCACCGATACCCTTCTTGTATGCAAGTGTGTCACGGTCAAGAACTAATTCTTCGAGCTGGGTATGAGCTGCCATAAGGATTGTTCCACCTGGAGTCTCATAAACACCACGGCTCTTCATACCAACAACACGGTTCTCAACGATATCAATGATACCAACACCATTAGCTCCGCCTACCTTGTTGAGTTCTTCAATAATCTGGGCAACACGCATCTTCTTTCCATTTAATGAAACAGGAGTGCCCTTTACGAAATCGAGAGTAATCTCTGTAGCCTCATCTGGAGCCTTCTTAGGTGAAACACCAAGAACAAGAAGATCGTCGTAATTTGGCTCATTTGCAGGATCTTCAAGCTCGAGACCTTCATGGCTGATGTGCCAGAGATTTCTGTCACGGCTGTAAGAGTGCTTAGCATCGAATGGAAGATCAATACCATGAGCTGAGCAGTAGTCGATTTCTTCTTCACGTGAATTGAGTGTCCAATGCTCAGGATCTCTCCATGGAGCAATGATCTTAAGACTTGGATCAAGAGCCTTGATACCAAGCTCGAATCTAACCTGGTCGTTACCCTTACCGGTAGCACCATGGCAAATTGCAACTGCACCTTCTCTATGAGCTACTTCAACGAGCTTCTTTGCGATTAATGGTCTAGCCATTGATGTACCAAGAAGATAGCTGTTTTCATAAACTGCACCAGCCTTAACGCAAGGCATGATGTAATCATCTGCAAATTCATTCGTAAGATTTTCAATGTAAAGCTTGCTTGCACCGCAAGAAATAGCACGCTGGTCAAGATCTTCAAGCTCGTTGCCCTGTCCTACATCGATACAGCAGCATACAACATCGTAACCGTATGTTTCCTTAAGCCATGGAATAATAGCAGTAGTATCAAGACCGCCTGAATAAGCTAAAATGACCTTTTCACTCATATTAAATACCTCCAATTGCATTTTATGCAAAATTTTTAAATTTTATGCATGTATGCATTCAGCCTTTCTTCTATAATAATATGTAGCATATAGGACGTATTTATGAATAAAACCCGCCTTGAATTATGCATAAAGAAATTGCAGAACTTTGCGTACAGACATAATATGCGTCTAATATACACCACTTTACTTAAATATGCAAGAGGAAAATGAAGTTTTTTGAAAAAAATTTGTTTTTTTAAAAAAAAGACTTGCATATTATTCAAAAAAGATGTATATTATGCAATATGATTTTTGATCATCCGATAATTTTTCTTTTTGGTTAAAAACATGGTGATAGTTTCTTAATGGAAAAAACAGAATTTACTACTTGTAGAATTTCGTAAGTGTAGTATAATGGAAGTTGCGGTATTTACAAGTAAAGAAGCGGAGGCAGTATATGATTAAAGTAGGTATCATTGGTTCAACAGGCTATGCAGGAGCAGAAATTGTTAGAATTCTTTTAAATCATCCAGAGGCAGAGATTGTCTGGTATGGTTCTAGAAGTTATGTTGATCAGAAATTTGCATCAGTATTTGGAAACTTTACCGAGATTGTTGATGCAAAGTGTCTTGATGATAATATAGAAGAACTTTCAAAGGAGGCTGATGTTGTATTTACAGCAACACCTCAGGGCTATTGTGCAACAATCGTTAATGATGTTGTGCTCTCTAATACAAAAATTATTGACCTTTCAGCTGATTTTAGATTAAAGGACGTTTCAGTTTATGAGAAGTGGTACAAGATCGAGCATAAGTCGCCTCAGTACATTGATGAAGCAGTTTATGGTCTCTGTGAGGTAAATAGAGATAAGATAAAGAATGCAAGAATCCTTGCAAATCCAGGTTGTTTTACCACTTGCTCAATTCTTACAATATATCCACTTGCAAAAGAGCATCTCATTGACATGGATTCAATTATCGTTGATGCTAAATCTGGTACTTCAGGAGCAGGAAGAGGAGCAAAGCTTCCTAATCTTTTCTGCGAAGTAAATGAAAGCATCAAGGCATATGGAGTAACTACTCATAGACATACTCCTGAAATTGAAGAGCAGCTCCGCTATGCATCTGGAGAGGATGTAGTTATAGATTTTACTCCTCATTTAGTTCCGATGAACAGAGGAATCCTTGCTACAGCTTATGCAAAGGTAAAGGATGGCGTTACAAGTGACGACATCAGAGCTGCATATAATAAGTATTATGAAAATGAGTATTTCGTACGCGTACTTGAGGACGGCGTACTTCCAGAGACAAAGTGGGTAGAGGGAAGTAATTTCCTTGATGTAAATTTCAAGCTCAACCCACGTACAAATAGAGTAATTATGATGGGCGCGATTGACAATCTTGTTAAGGGTGCTGCAGGACAGGCTGTTCAGAACATGAACATTATGTTCGGTCTTCCTGAGAATATGGGCCTTAAGCTTGTTCCAATGTTCCCATAAGCTGGTGTTTTACTTATAGAAATGTAGGTTATTAAAAATGTGAGGATCTTTCGTTTAAAATATGATAATCTATGGTTTGTAGATTATTAAAATTATGATGATCTTTCGTTTGAAATATGATAATCCATGATTTGTAGATTATTTAAAATGTGAGGATCTTTCGTTTGAAATATGATAATTTATGATTTTATTAATAAATATAGTCGGTATTTAATAGATTACAGTAGTTGATATTATAAAAAATGGAGAATATGTAATGCTAGATGTTAAGATAAGAGTAATGGAGCTTTCAGATTATGAAGGCGTGCATGATTTATGGATGAGCATACACGGCTTCGGCATCCGTTCAATTGATGATTCGAAAGAGGGCGTTGAAAAATTTATTAAGAGAAATCCTAATACCAGTGTTGTGGCTGTTGAAGGAGATAGAATAATAGGTGCCATTCTTTGTGGTCACGATGGAAGAAGAGGAACTCTTTATCATGTATGCGTTGCTGAGGACAAGAGACATCATGGAATAGGAAGTAAGATGGCTGATTTTGCTCTTGAGCAGCTTAAGAAAGAAGGCATAAATAAGGCTACGCTCATAGCTTTTACAAGCAATACGGTAGGAAATGCCTTCTGGAAGCATTATGGCTTTGATTTCAGAGAAGATCTTAATTACTATGACATTACCTTAAATTCAAATAATATAACGACTTTTAATCCTTAACAATAAAGGAGGCAAATATGAGTGATATAGTAAAGATAGCAGGCGGAGTTACTGCAGCAAAGGGTTTTAGTGCAGCTTGCACAGAGGCAGGAATTAAATATAAGAATCGTGTTGACATGGCAATGGTATATAGCAAGAAGCCTTGCACTGCAGCAGGAACCTTTACATTAAATGTAGTAAAGGCAGCACCGGTACTTTTTGATAAAAATGTAATTGAAAATTCAGATCATGTAAATGCAGTGGTAATTAATGCAGGTATCGCAAATGCATGTACAGGAGCAGAGGGCTATAAAATCTGTGAGAGCACTGCAGCAGCGGCAAGTGAAGCTCTAAGTATTGATAAGGAAGCAGTGCTTGTTGCTTCAACGGGTGTTATTGGCTTCCAGATTCCAGAAGAAAAGATCGTAAATGGAACGAAGGTGCTTGCAACAAAGCTTTCATCAGATCTTGAAGCAGGAACAGCAGCATCTAAGGCAATCATGACCACTGATACTAAGAATAAGGAAATTGCTTTCTCATTTGAAGTAGATGGAAAGAAGATAGTAGTTGGCGGCATGTGCAAGGGTTCAGGCATGATCCATCCTAATATGGGAACCATGCTTGCTTTTGTTACAACAGACGCAGCAGTTGAGAAGAAGCTTCTTCAGAAGACTCTTAAGGGAATTGTTGGAGATACCTTTAATATGGTATCCGTAGACGGTGATACATCTACAAATGATACTCTTGTTGTACTTGCAAATGGTGAATCAGGTGCAGCTAAAATCGAGGATGAAAATAGTGAGGCTTATAAGCTCTTTGCAGAGGCACTTAGAAAGGTATGTGAATATCTTGCAATATTCATTGCAGCTGATGGAGAGGGCGCAACAAAGCTCTTTACAGCAAATGTAATAAATGTTTCAGATAAGGCAAAGGCAAAGCTTCTTGCAAAGACAGTAATTCAGTCAAGTCTTTCAAAGGCAGCTGTTTTCGGCGGCGATGCTAACTGGGGAAGATTCCTTTGTGCTCTTGGCTATAGCGGAGCAGAGTTTAATCCTGATAAGACAGATATCTGGATCACAGAGGGCAATATCGAAAATTCAAAGCTTGGAATGACAGATCTTTCAAAGTATATGGAAGGCGGCCTTAAGCTTGTTGAAGGCGGAAGGGCAACTGATTATAGTGAAGAAATAGCAGCAAAGATCCTTCAGTGTGAAGAGGTAATTGTTACCTGTGACATGAAGGAAGGAAATGAAAGTGCAGTAGCTCATGGCTGCGATCTTTCGTACGATTATGTAAAGATAAATGCAGATTATAGAAGCTGAGAGGAGATTAAAATGGATCAGACAGTTTTAGATAAGGCAGGGATACTTATTGAAGCATTGCCTTACATCAAAAAGTTCAACAACAAGAAGGTAGTTGTAAAGTACGGCGGAAGCGCTATGATTGATGAAAATCTTCAGAAGAGCGTTATTCAGGACGTTGTTCTTTTAAAGCTTGTTGGAATGCAGCCTATCATTGTTCATGGCGGTGGAAAGGAAATCAGTAAGTGGCTCGGAAAAATCGGACATGAATCAAAGTTCGTAAATGGCCTTAGAGTAACTGATGAGACAACTATGGAAGTCTGCGAAATGGTACTTGGAAGAGTAAATAAGCAGATCGTTAAGATGATAGATGAAATCGGAGTGCGTGCAGCTGGTGTTGATGGCAAGGACGGAAGAACTCTTGTCTGCGAAAAGAAGACCTCTGATGGTGTGGATATCGGCTATGTTGGAAATATCATTCATGTAAATACAAACCTCATCGACACTCTTCTTAGACATAATTATATTCCTGTAGTTGCCCCAATTGGTCTTGATGATAATTTCCATGCATATAATATCAATGCCGATGATGCAGCTTGTGCAATAGCTCAGGCAGTAGGAGCAGAAAAGCTTGCTTTCCTTACAGATACAGAGGGCGTACTTCGTGATGTAAATGATAAGGATTCTCTCATCAGCCAGATAGCTGTAGGAGAGGTTGAGGATTATATTTCAAGCGGAGTAATTTCAGGCGGAATGATTCCTAAGATCAGAAACTGTGCAGCAGCTGTTAATAATGGCGTTAATAGAGTGCATATTCTTGACGGAAGAGTACCACACAGCTTATTGCTTGAATTCTTTACAGATAAGGGCATTGGTAGTCTTATTAAGCCTTGATTATAATGAATATTTGTAAATCATTGGAAGGAAGTGGACAATATGGTAAGCGATGAACTTATAACAAGGGCTGATAAAGTCCTTATGCATACATATAATAGGTTTCAGATAGTTCTTGACTCAGGTGAGGGCGTTTACTTAAAGGATGTAAATGGCAAGGAATATCTTGACCTTGCAGCTGGAATAGCTGTTTTTGCACTCGGTTACGGTGTAAAGGAATATAATGATGCGCTGAAGGCGCAGGTAGATAAGCTCCTTCATACATCAAATCTTTTCTATAATGAGCCTGCAATAAAGGCATGTGAGCATATTACCAAGATGACAGGTCTTGACAGGGTTTTCATGTCTAATTCTGGTACAGAGGCTATTGAAGGTGCCATTAAGCTTGCTCGTAAATATTATTATGTAAAGAATGGAAAGGCAGATTCAGAGATAATCGCAATGAATCATTCCTTCCATGGACGTTCAATGGGAGCACTTTCAGTTACTGGAACAGAAAGCTATAGAACTCCATTTGGACAGCTTATCGGCGGCGTTAAGTTTGCTGATTATAACAATCTTGACAGCGTTAAGGCATTAGTAAATGAAAAGACATGCGCCATCATCATGGAAACTGTACAGGGCGAAGGTGGCCTTTATCCGGGAAATAAGGAATTCATTCAGGGCGTTAGAAAGCTCTGCGATGAAAAGGGAATCATTATGATTCTTGATGAAATCCAGTGCGGCATGGGAAGAACAGGAACCATGATGGCTTATGAACAGTATGGAGTAAAGCCTGATATTGTTACTCTTGCAAAGGCACTTGGCTGCGGCGTTCCAGTTGGAGCTTTTGTAGCGAAGGAAGAAGTTGCAAATGCAATGGTTCCAGGCGATCATGGCAGTACTTACGGCGGAAATCCTTTTGTAGCAGCAGCTGTAAATGCAGTATTTGATATCTTTGAAAAGAAGAAGGTTCTTGATAATGTCAATGAAGTTGCACCTTATCTTAAGGAAAGACTTAATGAGGTAAAGGCAAAGCATAGTGACATCGTTGATGTTAGAGGACTTGGCCTTATGTGCGGAATAGAGTTCAATCATCCTGTAGGTGATATCGTTAAGAAAGTAATGGAAAAGGGCGTTATAATGATATCAGCTGGAAAGAACATTGTAAGACTTGTACCACCTCTTGTTATTACAAAGAGCGATGTTGATAAGTTCATCAGTGTTTTAGAAGAAGTTATCTGATTTAGTTTATAATTGATACAATTGATGTAAATATAAGTATAAAACCTCTTTGCTGAAAAATCAGCAGAGAGGTTTTTTATTATAAAAAAATAAAAGTGGACTTGTTAATTTTTTAAAAGTGTAGTAAAATGTTTCTGTGTATGTAAACGTGAAGATAGGCTTATGAAAAAGAAATTTTTTATTTGCGTTGCGGTAATAGCAATGATTGTTGCCGGAAGCCTAGCGCTTAGCAAAAATAAAGCTAAGGAGCCGGAGAAGGTGGGTGAAATATTTACCACTACGGCAGAGGATGGGGCATTTGATTCTAATGAAATAGGTGAGAATGTCTCAGGAGGTGATGCACAGGAAAAGAATGCATCAGATAAAATTTTAGATAAAAATGACTCAAATGGAAAGAATTCTGAAAGCGCAGATTCGACAAGCACTCCGCAGAGAGGGCTTTTGGGAGCAGGCGGTGAGACATTAGATGATAGCAGTCTTGATGAAATTGATGCAGGAGGTGTCCTAGAAGTTAATGAGAAGGAAATTACTGTCCATGTGCTTGGCGCTGTTGAAAATCCCGGAGTTTATACTCTAAAAGAGGGTTCAAGACTTGTAAATGCCATAGAGGCAGCAGGCGGATGTACCGAGGACGGTGATGCTGATTATTTGAATCTCGCCTATGAATGTACAGATTCCATGAGAATAGTTGTTCCAACAAAGAAGGAAGCCGATAAGCTTAGAAAAAAAGCTGCGGAGGGTGATTTTTCAGGTGCTGATGGCATATATGCAGGCATAAGTACTGGCATAGACGCCATTCATCAGGATGCATATTTAGAAAATATCTCGAAGGAAAAAAATAAAGAGGATAATTCTGATTCTGTAAAAGATGAAAGTATGGAAGCATCTGAAGGAAAGCTCATTAATATAAATACAGCCTCAAAGGAAGAACTCATGACCTTAAGCGGCGTCGGAGAGGCAAAGGCGACAGCCATAATCGAATATAGAGAAGCGAATGGCGGCTTTAAGGACATTACAGATATTATGCAGGTGAGCGGAATTAAAGAGGGCTCTTATAATAAATTTAAGGATAAGATTACAATAGGAAAGTAGCCGGCAGCTGTAGTGAACTACCCACCGGCTAAAGGCAGTGAGTTATATGTAAAAAGCCTTTATATCATTGTCGAGGTGATGTCGGATTCCTTATATGGTAACAGTATAAGGATACGCACAACCGTACATTGTACGGCATTTTGACAAGGCGGGCTTCATCCCATCACCTAAAGGTAATGGGTTTTCGCCCGTGGGTCATTTATAATGAGGTGCTTAATAGAGGTTTTAAATAAGTACATAATAAGGTAATAGTAAAGTATATAATAAAAAAGAAGAAATAATTGGAAATGGTGGTATGAGATGGCAAAAAAAATTCTTGTTGTAGATGATGAAAAGCTTATTGTAAAGGGAATTAAGTTCGCATTTGATCAGGATGGTTATGAGGTGGATTGCGCCTATGATGGAGAGGAAGCACTTAAGCTTGCAGAAGCTAATAAGTATGACACTATCCTTCTTGACGTAATGCTTCCAGGACTTGATGGAATGCAGGTGTGTCAGCGTATAAGAGAGTTTTCTGATGTACCTATAATCATGCTTACGGCTAAGGGAGATGATATGGATAAAATCCTTGGTTTTGAGTACGGAGCAGATGATTATATTACAAAACCGTTCAATATACTTGAAGTAAAGGCAAGAGTAAAGGCCATTGTCCGCAGAGCGGGAAAAAAGGCATCAGAAGGAAATGATGCCGATACCATAAAGAATAAAAATAGTAAGTATGGTGATTTCGAAATAGATCATGATGGAAAGAGAGTTTTCTTAAAGGGAGCTGAAATAAATTTAACTTCAAAGGAGTTCGATCTCTTAGAGCTACTTATAACCAACCCTAATAAGGTATACAGCCGTGAAAGTCTTCTTAAGACAATATGGAATTCAGATTTTCCAGGCGATGTGAGAACTGTTGATGTCCATGTTAGAAGACTTCGTGAGAAGGTAGAGGAGAATCCGGCAGCGCCTAAGTATGTTCAGACTAAGTGGGGCGTTGGATATTTCTTTAAGCAGAATTAAAAATAAACCGTATGATGGCATACGGTCAAGAGGGCTGTTTTTGTTATGGAAGATAAGGTAATTAAAGCTCAAAGCGACCATTCTATTCACATTACCAGCATGAGGGTGCAGATGTTCTGGCGCCTTTGTGCAGTATCGCTTCTAAGCGCAATTGCAGGTTTTGTCTGCATTGCTTTTTTCTATCGTTATGATGCCGAAAATGACATAGTTGTAAAACTTAATGATTATGGAAGTAATATGGCTTCGGTCATAGCTCAGTCGGGATATATGGCAGATACTGATTCTGGCAATATCAAGGCGGAGCTTTCTACGGCTGCGTCCATTTATGGCGGAAGAATCATAGTTGTTAATGGTTCTTTAAAAATAGTAAGTGATTCTTTCTCTTACGAGGTAGGGAAGGTGCTTATTTCAAAGAATGTAGTGGATGTAATAAAAGGAAATTCGAGTTTTGTAAAAACTATCGACCGCGACCAGAAATATGCTCAGCTGACCATACCGATAAAAAAGGACAAGGAGAATATAATTGGTGCGATAATTGTTCAGGGAAGTCTAAGTGATGCCTATGCAGTTATCACAAATATGAGGGACTTCATAATTATCACCCTTATGTTCATTTTAATATTCGTTATAGCATTTGCATTTATTTCTTCAAAAAGAATGGTAAGACCACTTAAGAAGGTAACAGAGGGTATCAGGCATGCCGCAGATGGCTTCATGGAAGAAAAGCTTGATGTAAAGGGCTCTTATGAAATAAAGGAAATATGCAGCTCGTTTAATGCGCTTTTATCTAGACTGAATACTCTAGAAAATTCGAGACAGGAATTTGTTTCAAACGTATCACATGAATTAAAAACACCTATGACCTCCATGAAGGTATTAGCAGATTCTCTTAACATGCAAGAGGATGTGCCGGTTGAAATGTATAAGGAATTCATGAAGGACATAGCAGAGGAAATAGACCGTGAAAATAAGATAATTACAGATCTGCTTTCACTTGTAAGACTTGATAAAAAAGCAAATGTGCTTAATATTTCACAGGTAGATATAGGAAAGTGCCTTGAAGTAATTTTAAAGAGATTAAAGCCTCTTGCGGAAAAGGCAAATATCGATCTTGTATATGAAAGCTATAGACCAGTTGTTGCAGAGGTGGATGAGACAAAGCTTTCTCTAGCAATAATGAACTTAGTAGAAAATGCAATTAAATATAATGTTGAAGAGGGAAATGTAAAGGTTTCTCTTAATGCTGACCATAAATATTTCTATGTTACAGTTGCAGATACAGGCATAGGAATCCCTGAAGAGAGCCAGGAAAAGGTATTTGACAGATTTTACAGAGTTGATAAGGCAAGGTCTAGGGAGACAGGCGGAACTGGCCTTGGACTTGCTATCACGCGTTCTATCATCATAATGCATGGCGGAATCATAAGAGTATATAGCAGGGAAAATGATGGAACGACCTTTACGGTACGTATTAATCTAAAGAGAAGTGAAGTTTTAGGAAATGCCGCGGAAAACGGCGAGGTAAAAGGAGATGATACCGAGAAGGTTACTGTACTTACGCCTAAGACCTTCACTACAAATCTTGGCGGAAACGGAAAGGCAGGAAGCTCTAAAGCTAAAGCTGGCAGTTCAGGAAGCTCTATAGCGGGAGCCGGCGCTGCTGAAGGTGCCGCGTCTCCTGCAAGAAAGGATAAGGGCAGCAGGATAGGAGGTAAAAATGGAAAGAAAAGTTAAAATAAAGACCAGTATAAAAACCTCCTTTATTAATCTTACATTATTGGTACTTGTTCTAGCCTTTACCTTTACTGGCTGCAGCAAGGGAAAAAATGATAGTGAAAAGGAAAAATCTGACTATTATATTTATTGCATAACCAAGGATTATTCTCAGGTAGTTGCTGAGCCTTACGTCATGAAGGCTTCGTACAGAGAAGCACAGGTTCAGGAAATAATAACTGCCCTAGCAGAATATGATTCTGAAAAAAGAAGTGTATTAAGGCCGCTTCCTGATGGTGTATCAATACTAGATTATACCTTCGGAAATAATGAAGAGCTGACTATTAATTTTTCAAGTGAATATCAAAAGCTTGGCGGAATTGATGAAATACTGACAAGAGCAGCAATAGTTAAGACACTGTGTCAGGTTAAGGGCGTTGAATATATTGAGTTTTATATTGATGGTTTTCCGTATTTAGTAAATGACATTCCGGTTGGACTAATGAAGCCGGATGACTTTATAGACAATACCGGTGAGGAGATTTTCTTTAGTCAGACGACATATCTTACAGTTTTCTTTACAGATAGTACAGGAACAAAGCTAAAGGCTTCTCATAGGAAGGTGGGATATAATGGAACCATCTCCCTAGAAAGACTTATTATTGAACAGCTCTTATCAGGACCGATTTCAGATGAAATAGCTAATGGCATGAACAAAACAATGCCTGAGGGTACAGTATTAAATGGAATCACAAAGAATGATGAGACAGTTATTATTGATTTAAGCAGTCAGTTCCTTGACGGAATTGAGGGTGTGAGCAAAGAGGTCATTGTTTATTCACTTGTAAATTCACTTTGTGAGCTGACAGGTGTAAGAAAGGTTAGATTTGTAATTGACGGAAAGAGCGTTGAATTTTTTGGTAATGTTGCTTTCGGTGAAGAGTTTGAAATGAATTTAAGCCTTATAGGCGAAGATTAAGCGGGTAATTCTTAAGTGGTCTTTGAATTATGGAGGAATTATGGTTCGAAGACCGCTTTTACTTTTTTTAATATTTTTTATGCTAGGCATCTTTATGAAGGATGTTAGTAGCATTCTGATTTTGTTTATCCCATTTATAATTACTTTTTTAATAATTTTAGTATATAAAGGTGCTGATCCCGTGGTCAAAAAGGCTATGATAAAGAGCAGTGCTTGTATTTTTGCGCCCTTTATGCTTATTATGGGCTTTTTTATAGGAAAATCAGCCTCTAAGGAAACATCACTCGATAAGGCCTTAGAACTAAAAGAAAAAGGGACAGTAAGCGGAATAATAAAGGATGTCAGATTATCAAAGGAATATCTGTCCGTAACAGTAACTGATGCGAAAATCGAGCTGAACGGTCAGGTATTTGAAAAAAGCAAAGATGTATTAGCGTATGTCACCATAGAGGGAAAATACGGAAATACAACTGTTTGTTATAATAAAGAGATAATAAGTGATGAGATGGAGGTGGCAGATTTTCTTAAACCAGGAAGCGAGGTAAGCATAGAAGGTAAGCTTTCATCTTTTTCAAAGCCGACAAACCCGGGACAGTTCGATCAGTGGAGCTACAGGAAATCCCAGGGATATGCGGCAAAAATATCTTCAAAGAAGGTTTTTATCAGCGAAAGAGGGGAGACCTCTTTCCTTAGTAAAATGAAGTGCGGCATATATGGCTTAAGGAGAAGCGCCTATAAGGCAATAGAAGAACTCTTTCCGGAAAGGGAGAGTGGAATAATAAAGGCCATGCTGCTTGCAGATAAAGGGGATATGGAGGAGGATACCTATTTATTATTCTCGGATGGAGGAATAACGCATATATTGGCAGTAAGTGGACTTCACGTCTCTCTTTTTGCGGGGGCATTGCTTTACCTAGCAGGCATGCTGAAAATGGGCTTTTATCCATCGATAGCCCTTACGGCGGTATTTTTATTTTCTTACGGGCTATTGACAGGCTTTCCAGTATCAGCACTAAGAGCAATAACCATGACACTGATCATGCTCTTTGGAAGATTAACAGGTAAAAGCTATGATGCCCTTACAGGGGCCGCCATAACGGCTTTTATGATATTGGTGAAAAATCCGCTTATGCTGTATAATCCTTCCTTTTTACTATCCTTTGGGGCAGTTGCTGGCATTTTCCTATTTCAGCCGTTATTCTCAAAGCTTATCAAAGGCTGCTTTGGAAGAGAATATAAGTGGCTAAAGAAGGAGAGCCTATCAGTGAAAATCCTCATTTTTATAATGGAGGGGATCTGTTTAAGCTTTTCAGTAAC
>JAEEGF011192780.1_pt1 | contig 24974 bp, 24 predicted proteins | sample 9134171 | NCBI WGS metagenome assembly JAEEGF01 (sample SAMN16246542, study PRJNA631951) | gut metagenome | biome: gut microbiome; feature: rumen; material: AP-attached | host: Bos | place: Iran: Karaj | collected 2018-10 | reverse complement strand
GAGCGAGCGCCAGCGAGTCGAAGGATCTAAAAAAACTCGTATCTCCAGGACTTTAGATCTTTCGACTTCGGCTTCGCCTCCGCTCAAGATGACAGAAAACCGACTTTGTCTACAGTCTGATGCGGAGGCGCGCGCAGCGCCTCCGCATTTGATTTTGGAAGAAGCGAAAGAACGGTATCTGGAAAGATACCTGGTATCATGAAAAATCGTACTTGTGCAAAGGCAGAACCGGTCGTATAATCAAACCGGTTCAAAAATATGACCAAGGAGGAAATCATCATGTCTAACGTATCAAAGGTCAACGAGTTTCTGGACAAGGCCAAGGTCTTTTATTTCCTGACCACCGACGGAAACCAGCCCAAGGGCCGCCCCTTCGGCTTCCATCTGCTGGACGGAGAGAAGCTGTACTTCGGCTGCGGCACGTTCAAGAACGTCTTCAAGCAGCTGACGGTCAATCCCCAGGTCGAGATCCTGGCCATGAACGGCGGCGAGTTCCTGCGCTATGACGGTACGGCCACGATCGTCAAGGACGAGGCCCTGCTGGAGAAGGTGCGCGCGGCGATGCCCCAGATCATGGAGCTCTACGACAAAAACGGCTGGGAGATGGGGCTGTTCTATCTGGAAAACGGCCATGCCGAGATCCGCGGCATGCTGGATCTGAAAGAGGAGTTTGACGTCTGATGGAAAAGCAGACCTCTCTTGAGGACCGCTTTGGGGTTTGCCCCTATGCCACGGCGCAAAGCCTGATCTCCGGCAAGTGGGCGGTGCTGATCCTGCTGTATCTCTCAGACGGCCCGCTCCGCTTTAACGAGCTTTTGCGGAAAATGCCGAAGATGACCCACGCCACGCTGTCCGTGCAGCTGAAAACGCTGGAAGAAAACGGCCTGGTGCAGCGCACCCAATATGAGGCCATCCCGCCCCGGGTGGAATACCGGCTCACGGACATGGGCGAGAAATTCCGCCCCGTGATCGCCGCCATGGAAGCCTGGGGCAACGAGTACATTGAATACCTTGCAAAGAAAGAAGAAACATGAATACCACCGGAATCGTTTATCGCCCGCCCTTTGAGGCAAACTCCCTGCTGCTGCAGGTGACCACCGGCTGCAGCCACAACAAATGCACGTTCTGCTACATGTACCATGACGTCCCCTTCACCATGTGCCCCTTGGAGCAGGTGGAGGCCGATCTTGACGAGGCCGCGCTTTTCCGCCCGGACGTCAAGCGGGTGTTCCTGGAGCACGGTGACCCGTTTACCATGCCCGCGGAGCGCCTACTGAAAATCGCGGAGTTGATCCACCAGAAGCTCCTCAAGGTCGAGACAATCGCCATGTACGCTTCGATCCAAAACATCCGCCGGAAGACGGACGCCGAGCTGCGCCGCCTGCGGGACGCCGGGATCAACGGGCTGGACATCGGCGTGGAGAGCGGATTGGATGAAGCGCTGACCATGATGAACAAGGGCCACACCGCGCAGGAGAGCATCGAGCAGCTGCTGAGACTGAAAAAGGCGGGGTTTGATTTCACGCTGAACATCATCCTGGGCTGCGGAGGGGCTGAGCTGTGGCGTGAAAACGCGGAGGCCACAGCGGCCATGATCAATGCCGTTCAGCCCCGGCAGATCTTCACCGGCACCCTGCATGCCGAACCCGGCTGCAGGCTGTACGGCCAAATGCAGAGCGGCGCTTTCCGGGAATGTACCTTCCGAGAGCTGCTGGATGAGCAGGAGCTGCTTCTCAGCCGCCTGGAGCTGGAGGAGTGCTACTTTTTCAGCTCGCATCCGTCCAACGTCATGCCCATGCAGGGCTGGCTGCCCAAGCACAAGCAGGACATGCTGGAAGCCGTGGGGGAAATGCGCGCAACCCTTGCCGACCGGCTGGACGAGGTTCCCGTCCGCGGCGGGGAAGGATCTATTCTGAATCGAGAATAATTAGGAGGAATATAAAATGGCTGAAACATTGACTACCCTGAAAACCCGTCGGAGCTGCCGCGCTTACAAGCCGGAGCTCATCGAGGAGGAAAAGCTGAATGCGATCCTGGAAGCGGGCACCTATGCCGCCACCGGTATGGGCAAGCAGTCTCCGATCATCCTCGCTGTCACCAACAAGGAACTCCGGGACAAGCTGTCCAGGATGAACGCCGCCGTTCTCGGTGCGGACATGGATCCCTTCTATGGCGCGCCGGAGGTACTGGTGGTTCTGGGCAACAAGGCCGTCCCCACCTACGTGTATGACGGAAGCCTGGTCATGGGCAACATGATGAACGCCGCGGCCGACCTTGGCGTTGCCAGCTGCTGGGTGCATCGCGCCAAGGAAGAATTTGAGAGCGAAGCGGGCAAGGCCATCCTGAAGGAGCTGGGCATTGAGGGCGACTATGAGGGTATCGGCAATCTGATCCTGGGCTATGCCGCCAAGCCCGCCGCCGATCCCGCGCCGAGAAAGGCAGACTACATCTATAAAGTATAAGCCGGCGCGGCAATTGACATCGCCGGGCAAAAAGGATATACTGTCTTCATCATCGGACACCGTGTTCGAGGAGGGCGATTTGCTTGGAAACAGCAGGATCAGAGCTTCGGGGCAAAATTACGGAGGCAGCCGTGCGCTGCTTTCGGACAAAGGGCTATGACGAGGTTTCCGTCAACGACATCTGCGGGGAGGCGGGCATCGCGCGCTCGACCTTCTATCGGGCGTTTCCAGACAAAAAGGGCGTGGTCCGCTATCTGTTCGAGCATACGGACGCAAACTCGATCGTCAGCATCGAGGAACTGCTTGCCGCCCGGAATGATTTCGACCGCATGTGGATCATCGGAGATCGCTATATCAGCCTGTGCAAAGAGCTGGGTGTGCCCTTTATTACGACGCTGACGAGGCTGAGTCTGGAGGGCGAGATCGATATGCTGTCGCTTGCTCACTCCGTGGACAAGTGGTTTGTCCGCCTCACGCGCAATTGCCAACAAAGCGGGATCATTCTGAGCCGGGAACCGCCGGAGATCCTCGGTCCGCTGTTTGCGGACGCGGTTTATCAGATCATCTATACCTGGTGCTGCCGCGGCGGGAACTATCCTATACGCGCCCGCGCCCGGCAGGTCACCGAAATGATTGCCAATGTCGCTCCGGAATACCGCTGGCCGAAGGAGCAGTTGGAGAACGCCGACAAATAAGCAATCGGACATAAACGCCGGAACTGTCTCATGTCTTGGGACAGCTCCGGCTGTTTTATTGTCGAAGATGAAACAGTTTTTTTGTGGGTTCCTGAGAATCGTCCGTCCGGCTCTTGACGGGGCATTTTTCCTTTGGAAAAATGGACACAGCTCACATTGTAACAGGAGGAATGCGTATGAGCGAATGGAAAAAGACATGGTGCAATCTCTGTGCCGTGACCTGCGGACTGGAGATGGAGGTTGAAAACAACCGCATCATCAACGTCCGTCCGGATCCCTCAAGCCCGCGCTCCAACGGCTATTGCTGCCGCAAGGGGCGCAGCGCCAAATACTTTACGGAAAACCGAGACCGACTGCTCTACCCGAAAAAACGTGTAGGCGATCATTATGAACGCATCAGCTGGGAACAGGCCTACAGAGAGATCGGGGAAAAAGCCCGCGCCATTGTGGACAAACATGGCCCGCGTTCCGCCGCTTTTCTGGGCGGCGGCACCTATTCCATTACCACACCGGCCGCCACCATGAAGCCGCTGATGTATGCCATCGGTACGCAGTATTTCTTCAATCCCATTGGCGTCGAATTTATGGGCGACTGGTGGAGCCACGGCCGCATCTTCGGCTACCAGTTCCACTTCCTTGAGCCGGACGACGAGAACAACGAGGCCATCGTCTATTGGGGCAGCAATGCCTACGTCTCCCACCAAATGCCGAACGCCAAGCGCACGATCCGCAGTTTTTCGCAGGATCCGGACAAAATGGTCATTGTGGTGGACCCGCGGCTGTCGGAGACGGCCCGCATGGCGGATCTGCACATTATGCCCGCCCTCGGCTCCGACTCGCTATATCTGCGCGCGCTGATCGCGGTCATACTCGAAAAGGGTTGGCAGAACCAGGAGTATCTCAACAAGTATACCAGAGACTTCTCGCTGATCCTTCCCTGGTTCAAGGGCTTTGACATAGACGCGGCGCTGGAAGTCTGCCAGGTCTCCCGCGAGCAGACGGAGAAATTTGCCCGCATCCTGACGACGAAGAAATGGGGTATGCACCGGGACCTGGGGCTCTTCTTCGGCCGCCACTCCACCACCAGCAGCTATCTGTGTCTGCTGCTTGCCGTCGTGTGTGGCGTTGCCCTGGTGAAAGGCGGCTGCGTGATGCCGGAACGCGTGCTGTATCTGGACAACTCTGACGAACTCGATCCCAAAACCTGGCGCACGCCGGTCACAAACCGTTTCCCCGTATCCTGCGTTTTCCCCGAGGGCGTGTTCCCGGATGAGGTGCTGGGTGACAATGAGGATCGCATCCGTATGGCGTTCAGCGTGCTCACGAATCCTGCCCGCAGCTACCCCGACTCCCAGCGCATGGAGGAAGCGCTCCGAAAGCTGGAGCTCTTTGTGGCAGTAGACTGCGTGGAGACCGAAACCACCATGCTGGCAGACTATGTGCTGCCCAGCATGAGCGCCTACGAGGCAGACGGCGATTTTGATATGTTCACGCTGAATTATCCCGAGGTCGTTTTCGGCTGCCGCCGCCGTATCCTGCAGCCCTTCGGGGAAGCGAAGGACGACGCCACGATCTTTGCCGAGCTGACCCAGGCCATGGGCTACCTGCCGGAGCTTCCGAAATCGCTCTATGACGCGGCGGAAGAGGCTGTGCGTACCGGCGACCGGCTGAAATATTTCATGAAGGTCGTCATGTGGATCGGCAAGGGCGGCATGAAGTACTTTGACCAGGCGGCCACGATCATCTGCCTCACCCTCGGCAAGGCCATGGGCAGCGGCGGACGCGCCATGAACTGGGCCGTTCTGATGACGAGCCCCGTTTACAAGAGCGCGATCCCTACCGTGCAGGCCGATACCAAGCGGCATCCCGTCTTGTCCAAACTCCCGGTGTTCAAGGATTGGTGCCTTGCGGACGCGGCCTTTGAGGAAGTGATCGCTCACCCCGAAGGCGCGGTTATCGGCATGGCGGACGAGGAGCATATGATGGAAAAGCATGTCGTCCACAAGGATAAGAAGATGCATCTCTGGTGTAAGGAGATCGAGGATTACCTCTGCGAATTCATCACCCCTGAAGCCGAGCGTGAGTCGCTATGCCTGAAGGACGGGAACAACATGATCCTCTCCTCCGGCCGGCGGGACGAGGGCGGCGTGAATAACGCCATGCGCAATCCGGGGACCAATCGCTTCCGCAAGATGTACACCCTCTGGATGAATCCGGAGGACGGAGAGCGGCTGAACATTGCCGACGGCGAAACGGTAAAGCTCTCCACCAAGCGCGGCTCGATCGAGATCCCGGTGGAATACACCTGGCGCGCCGCCCACGGCTACTGTCTGATGCCGCATTACTTTGGCCTGCACTATCAGGGAAAGATGCGCGGCATGCACGCAAACTACCTCATCGACGGCAGCGATCTCGATCCCCTCACGGGCAACGCCCAGTGGCGGCACACGCCCTGCCGCGTGGAAAAACTGGAAAGGAGCGTGTGATATGATCTCTTATGAAAGCATCATTCAGAAAGCTCTGGCCGACGGCGGCCTGCTGGACGCGCTGCTCGCCCTTCAGAACGCCGAAGGCTATGTGAGCGAGGACGCGCTCAAGGCCCTGGCGGAGCACGCAAAGGTCAGCCCGGCGGAGCTCTATGACGCGGCGAGCTTCTATTCCATGCTCCGCTTTGCCCCGACCGCCAGAACAGAGATCCGCGTCTGCCGCGGCACGGCCTGCCACAGCGCGGCCAACGCCGCCGTGGTGACGGCGCTGGAAGCGGCCACCGGTTTGAAGATGGGCGAGAGCAATGAAAGCTGCAGCCTCGGCTGGGTCGAATGTCTCGGCCAGTGCCAGAGCGCGCCGAACCTGCTCATCAACGGAAAGCTCTTTCAAAACGTGGATGTTACCAGCATCCCGACCCTGCTGGGAGGTGAGCGTTGATGGAGGAAGTACGCATTGCCCTGCGGAATGTGGGGAAGATCCGCCCCGATTCCATTGAGGATTATCTCGCCTCCGGCGGCTACGAGGCGCTGCAAAAGGCCCGCAGCTTGGATCGGGGCGAGCTGATCGCGACCATCGAGGAGACCTCCCGCCTGCGCGGGCGCGGCGGCGCGGCCTTCTCCACCGGCAAAAAGTGGAGCAGCGCCTACGCAAGCAAGGAAGAGACGAAATACCTGGTCTGCAACGCCGACGAGGGCGAGCCCGGCACCTACAAGGACCGCGTCATCATGGAGGGGGATCCCCACACCGTGATCGAGGGCGTTCTGATCGGGGCCTACGCCGTCGGGGCAAAGGAATGCTTCCTTTACGTCCGCGGCGAGTATCAGAAGTCCATCGAGCTGCTGCGCAAGGCGGTGAAGGCCGCCGAGGAAAAGGGCTTCACCGGCGACGTGAAGATCCGGGTGGTCTCCGGCGCGGGGGCCTATGTCTGCGGCGAGGGCACGGCCATCGTGAACTCCCTGGAGGGTCTGCGCGGCGAGCCGAGACTCAAGCCGCCCTCCATGGCGGTGAAGGGTCTGCACCAAAAGCCCACCGTCGTCAACAATGTGGAGACCTTTGCGGTCATCCCGGAGATCATAAACAAAGGCGCGGACTGGTTCGGCGCCATCGGCGCGGAGAAGTTCCCCGGCACCAAGCTGATGTGCCTCTCCGGCGACGTGGTGAACAAGGTCTGCGTGGAGGTGCCTACCAACGCCACCCTGCGGGATGTGGTGGAAGGCTTCGGCGGCGGAGTGGCCAATGGGAAGAAGCTCAAAGCGATCCAGCTGGGCGGCTCCAGCTGCGGCTTCGTGACGCCGGACAAGCTGGACACCCCCATCGACTTTGATTCCATCCGCGCCATCGGGGCCGCTCTGGGCTCCGGCGCGGTCTTCGTTCTCGACGAGACGCGAAATGTAGTGGACATCCTTGCCGAGATCGCCAAGTTTTTCCGGCATGAGAGCTGCGGCAAATGCACGCCCTGTCGGGAGGGCACCATGCGCATTGCGGAGCTCATGGATAAGATTTCCGCCGGCGAGGGCACAAAAGCGGACGTCGATCTCATCAAGACCCTCTCCGGCTATATGCAGAAGACCTGCTTCTGCCCCCTGGGGCAGAGCGCGACCACGGCGTTTATGAGCGCGCTGAAGCTCTTCCCCGAGGACTTCGACGCGAAGCTGAAAAAGGAGGCATGAGCATGGCAAACGTCAATCTTACGATCAACGGCAAGGCCCTGTCCGTGCCCGCCGGAACCACGATCCTGGACGCCGCGGGAGCAAACGGCATCCATATCCCGACCCTGTGCTTTTTGAAAGACCTGAATCCCCGCGCCGCCTGCCGCATGTGCGTCGTGGAGGTGGAGGGCGCCCGCGCCTTTCAGCATGCCTGCGCCGCCAGGGTGCGGGAGGGCATGGTCGTCCATACCGACACCGAGGCGGTGCGCGCCTCCCGCAAGCTGACGTTGGAGCTGCTGCTCAGTAACCACGCGGTGGACTGCCACCATTGTCTGCGCATCGGCAGCTCCCGCTGCGACGACCTGGATCCCAAATTCTGCGAGTGGTGCTTTTTCTGCGACTGCGTGAAGGACGGCTTCTGCGAGCTGCAGGCGCTGGCCCGGGAATACAAGGTGGATGTGCTGCCCTTCGAGCAAAAGCACAACACCCTGCCCATAGACGTGAGCACGGTCATCGTCCGCAATCCCAACAAGTGCATCAAATGCAAGCGCTGTGTGGACGTCTGCGGCAAGGTGCAGACGGTGCACAACCTGGCGGCCTCCGGCCGCGGCTGTGAGGTCACCATCGGCCCCGCCTTTGGAAAACCCATGGCGGAGAGCGCCTGCATCGGCTGCGGCCGCTGCGTCCAGGTCTGTCCCACCGGTGCGATCTACGCCGCGGAGCACAAGGACGAGCTGGTATACTACGCCCACCGCGACGGTATCAGGACCGCCGCGACGGTCTCCGCCGCGCTCATCCCCGAGCTGGAGCGGGTGCTGCACCGGGAGAGCGGCAGCGTGAGCCTGCAAGAAATCGTCGGAGCGCTGAAAAAGATCGGCGTGGATACGGTCGTTGATACCGCCGAGGCGGAAGAGGCCGCCCGCGCCCAGGCCGAGAAGCTGCTGGACGAAAGGCTGGGACAGGGAAAGATCGTCATTCTCACGAACAGCTTTGCCGCGAAGGCTTTCCTGGAAAAGACCTTCCCCGAGAAGAAGGAGAGCTTCCTCTTTTACGATTCCGCACTGGCCGTTTTCGGCAAGGCTGCCGGGGGCTTCGACAAGCGTTTCGCCTTCGGCCCGGTGGGCGGCGACGCCATGGAGTGCGAAAAGACCCGCTGCGTGGACATCGCCGTGAACGCCCGGGAGCTTGCCCGCATCATGATCCGCACCGGCGCCGAGCCGGATCCCAGGCGGACGGCAAAGGCGGACACGATGGCGCTGCCCGGTTCCGCCGGACGCTACAAGAGACTTTTGGGCGAGACCGCATGGAATATGGACGCCGAGCCCGAGCGCTTTGAGGAAAACGGCCTGCGCTGCGCGATCTGCCACAATCTCGGCCAGACTCGCATGGCGCTTGCTGAAGCGGATCGCTATGATGTGATCCGGGTGATCGCCTGATGAAACAGCAAAACGGTCATTTTTCCGCCGCCGTGCTTGCGGGAGGCCTGTCCTCCCGCATGGGGCGGGACAAGGCTGCGCTGCCTTTCGGCGGCACGACGCTGCTCGATTATCAGGTCAACAAGCTGCGCGCGCTCGGCATCGAAGACATCATGCTCTCCGGCGCCGAACAGCAGATCTCCGGAACCCGTTCAATCCCGGATGTCTATCCGCACAAGGGTCCCCTCGGCGGGATCCACGCCTGTCTCGCGGAAGCAAGGGGCAGTGCGGTTTTGTTTCTCGGCGTGGACACGCCGCTGATCCCCCTCGAGGCGCTGCAGGCGCTCCTGTCTGTGCACGAAGGCGGCGTGACGCTCCTGCGCCACGGGGAGCGGATGGAACCGCTGATGGGTGTCTATGACTGCACGCTTGCGCCGCTTTGCGAGGAAATCCTCCGAACCGAGCATACCGGGGTATGGCAGCTGCTGAACCGAACGAGGGGTAAGACGCTGCCCTTTGACGGGGACGAGGCGCAGTTCCTGAACGGCAACACGCCGGAGGAGTATGCGCGGCTGCTGCAACTGTGGGAAAGGAAGGAGAGGCCTTGATGGAGAAAATCCTTCTGCTCGGGCGGCGGCGCAGCGGGCGAAGCAGTATGATCCGCGCGCTGCTGCGGGATGTCAAAGCCCCTGTCTTCGGCTATGAGACTGTCACCATGGGCACGCGCCCGGACGGATACCATGAGATCTACCTCTATCCCTACGGGCAGACGCAGCAGGAAAAGCGCGAGGAAAACCACGTGGGCGACTGCAACACCAGGGAGAGGGTCATTTACAAGCAGGTGTTTGATGCGCTGGGCACAGCCTACCTGAGCGTCAAAAAGAACGGGATCCTGGTCATGGATGAGATCGGCTTCATGGAGCGCGACGCCTCCGTGTTCTGCCGGAGGATCCTGGACTGCCTGGACGGGCCGCTGCCCGTACTGGCGGCGGTCCGTACCGGGATCGAAACGCCTTTTCTCCGTCAGGTCATGGAGCATCCGAAGGTCTGCTCCATCGAAATGGATCCGGCCCGGTTTGATGAAATCTATCGGGAGCTGCGGCCCATCGTGCAGTCCTGGGACAGTCGGCTCAAAAGGGGGGAGTGTCTGTGAAAGAGCATATTGAAATGGAGGAGGCAAAAGGTCTGCTGGAACAGCTTCCCGCCGCTTCGAAGACAGAGACGATCGCTCTTTCGGAGTCGCTGGACCGCATCCTGGCTGAAGACTGCTTTTCCCGTCTCGCCGTGCCGCCCTTCGACAAGAGCCCCTTTGACGGCTATGCTTGCCGCGCGGAGGACACCCCCGGCAGGCTTTGCGTCGTCGGCGTCGCGGCAGCCGGCTGCGGAGCGCTTCCCTCGCTTGGTCGAGGGGAGGCCATCCGCATCTTTACCGGCGCGCCGCTTCCCGCGGGGGCGGATGCGATCGTGAAACAGGAAAATGTAACGGCATGCGACAATGAGCTTGTCGTGCCGTCCTCCTGCGTTTCCGGACAAAATGTGATCGGAAAAGGCGAGGACATTCAGCCGGGCGTCCGTCTTATCGGCAAAGGGACGCGTCTGGAGCCCGGGCATCTGGGCCTGCTGGCGTCCCAGGGGATCGCCCGGCTCCCGGTGTTCCGCAGACCCCGCGCCGTTCTGATCCCGACCGGCACAGAGCTTTTCGAGCCCGGGCAAGGGTGCAGCGCCCATGGGATCTACAACAGCAGCAGCTTCGCGCTGTGCGCCGTGATGAAAAAGCTGGGGCTGGAGGTCTATCGCCGGGACATCGTCCCGGACGACGCGCAGGCCGTTGCCGCCGCTGTGCGCGCTGCGCTGGAAAGCGACGCGCAGGTGGTGTTTACGACCGGCGGAGCCTCAGTCGGAGATTTCGACTTTGCCGCCAAAACCGCCGGGCAGCTGGGTGCGGAGCCGCTTTTCTGGAAGGTCAACATGAAGCCCGGCGGGGCGCTGATGGTCTCGACCTGGCGGGACAAGCTTTTGGTCAATCTCTCCGGGAATCCGGCGGCAGCCATGATGAGCCTGCTGGTGATCCTGCGCCCCTGGCTGGAACGGCTGTGCGGAGAGACCGGCACAGAGGAAGAACTGGAGCTTCCCGTTCGTTCGCCCATGCCCAAAACCTGCAGCGTGAAGCGCCTGCTGCGCGGGCATCTGCTGGTGGAAGAAGGCCGCGCCTGGTTTGCGGAGCACCAGGGACGCGGAAACGGCAATCTCGGCTCCTTCGTCGGCTGCGATCTCATCGGGATCGTTCCGGGAGGCAGCGCCCCGCTGGAAAAGGGCGACACGATCCGAACCCTTCGTCTGCCATCGTACCTGAAGTAGCGCGTTTCCTGCTTCATTACAGGCAAATGTCAAACAGCATGGGAAGCCCTCTGTATCATATTTCCCGCGGTGGGAAATACTAACTCCACTTTCGTTTACGGGGGTGGAGTTTTTTGATGCAGGGAAAAGTGGAGATCTGCGGGGTAAATACCGCAACGCTTCCGGTTTTGAAGAGCGCGGAGACACGTCGGCTGCTGGAGCGGGCGCGGGCGGGAGACCGGATCGCCCGGGAGCAGCTCATTTCCGGCAATCTCCGGCTGGTGCTCTCGGTGGTGCAGAAATTTGCCAACCGGGGCGAGAGTATGGACGATCTGTTCCAGGTGGGGGTCATCGGCCTCATCAAGGCCGTGGACGCTTTCGATCTCAGCCAGAACGTGCAGTTTTCCACCTACGGCGTTCCAGCGATTATGGGATGGCGAAAAGCCTAGGCAAACGCCGACCCTATCGCCTTCGGCATCTTCCGGACAATCCGCGCCCCTGCTTCGTCCCTTTTCCTTGCAATACACAAAGTATTCCTGCGGAAAAGCGCCATCGCCGGAACACGGATTCTCTCGGAATCTGCTCTCGCCGACAGGATCGTCGTCTGCCTGAAAGGAGTCTTTTCCCATGACAAGAAAGCAAGCCTTGGAGCTGGCCGTTCAGACCCTGGCCGGGAACGAGGAAGCCGTTCAAGTCCTACATACCATGATCGACGAGCTGCCTCTCAACCGATGGACGGAGGCTGCGATCCAGGATTCCGTGGAGCAGTTCATCCTGGACAACGGCCGCCCACCCCTGCGGACAGACTTCAAAAAGAAGTGTCTCCCGCCTCACTCCGTCGTCAAGCGCCGCTTCGGTCTCACCCTGCAGGAGTGGCTGGATCAGAACTATCCAACCCAAAAGACACCGCTGGATGAACTCCACGCCCAGGCAACGCAGGACTTCATCCGGGAGTATCTGCGCATCCAGCCTGTCAGCGCCGAGGACTATAACGCCCGTCGCACCCATCCGTCACGGGGCTGGTACGCCATCGCCAAGTACAACCACACCCGCCGCTGGCGCATCCTGCTGGAGAAGTTGAACCTTCCCGTATACAACAACCGCAGCACGCCGCCCAGCGCACCGCAGTTGAAGGTAAGGGTCATATCGGATTATACCTTTGACGAGGAAAATCCATCGGATTGAAAATGCGAAATCTGTCGGGTTGGAGGAACGCTGGGGCTAAGAACAAATCAGTTCGTGCAAGAATTGCACATACTGGTTTCAGTGTTTTGACCGTTTCACCGAATCGGTGAAACCAATGGTTTCACTGAAACAGCTCTATACTGAATTCAAATTCAGTGAAAACAGATTCAGCAAACGCAGGCCGGCAGTATAATAATCTTTTGCCAATAAGATTTGTTTGATTTTCTCTAGCAAATACAGTATTATTGCAGTTGGTGGTGAAAATGCTTAAAACTTATCTGGTTCTCATGGATGAACTCAAGGGCTACGTTAATCCTGCTGCGAAGATTGCGCGCATGGTAAAGGCAGGAGAGATCATACGCATTAAGCAAGGACTGTATGAAACTGATCCTCATGCAGAAGGTGTAGGTATTGCAGAGGCAATCTATGGTCCGTCATATTTATCGTTTGAATACGCATTATCGTACCACGGACTTATTCCAGAGGCTGTTTATCAATATACATCAGCAACCTTTGAAAAGAAACGAACCAAGCTCTTTGAAACTCCGTTCGGAGTGTTCAGTTATCGAGATGTGCCATCGCCGGCATTTTCTTTGGGAGTTCAATTAATTCTCAAAGGTGATTATAGCCTCCGGTTAGCCACACCCGAAAAAGCATTATGTGATGAGCTCTACAAGATTCCTCCGTGTGCCAATCGAACAGAATTGGAGCAATTGCTGTTCGATAATTTGAGGGTCGATAAAGAGGCCGTGCTTGGCTTGAATCTCGCTGAGCTAAAGGATTTGGCTTTTCTGTATCAAACGAAAAACCATAAGCTCTTCTTGTCCTGGATTAGAAGAGAGCAAAACAAACGAGCAACGAACAATCAACGTGTCTTGCGTCGCAGGGGAACACAATCAGAATATCGGCCAAACTATTCGGATCAGGCCTTACATCTGATCGAGATTCTCAGCAAAGCTTACCCTCATGTTTCATTCACCGTTTTTGAAACGGTGCTCATGAATGAGTTTTTGAATCATCTCGTTGCGCAGAATACTGTGTTTATCCAAGCGGAGAAGGAAAGCAGCATCTTTCTGTTTCGCTTCCTGCAGGAACAAGGCTATCACGATCTTCTGTACAGGCCTTCCGGCAAGGACTTTTCCTTATATTGGGTAAAAGACTGCATCGTTGTCTACAATCTTATCTCAGAGGCTCCTATCCTAGTAGATGCGCCTCACAGCATCTGTCTGGAAAAGCTTCTCGTGGATATGTACACCGATAAGCTAATCTCGACGACCTACAGCAAAGCAGAGTTCCCGGAGGCGCTTCACTTGGCTCAAAGTCAATACCAAGTGAATACAGCCAAGTTGCTCCGATACGCAAGGCGACGCAATAAGGAAATAGAAATCGCGAAACTACTAGACGGAGAATCACGCCATCATCATTAATTATCGGCAGCTCCTGACAAAGCCAAAAACCGGAATCATCTGTGCTCTGATCTGAGCATTGTGATTCCGGTTTTTCCTTGCTTGATTGAATAATATAATGCTTGCTAACTTGCAACAAACTTGCAATCATGTAGCAAATTTGTTGCAAGTTGAGTATTAAGTTTGATCTACTTCCTCTGGTTCCGGACCAGCAAACCAACGCGCGCCACTTGTTTTTCCAACACAATATGCCCGGTTTTCCTTGCGAAGAGTACGAAGCAACACTTGAATCTGGCCTCGGTTTTGCCCGGGCAATACTTGTTGCAATTCTCTGAATTGTGTGCCTTCTGCCCCGTTTTCGCGCATATGCTTTAGCAAAAGCTCTTTATTTGTCTCGCGGTCGAGGCCAATTATTCGTGTATGAACTCCGGTTTTCCCTGCTGCGCTGTATAAACTACGAGCAAGCACATATTTGTTGCGTCCGGCATGTTCAACGATTCCCAGATCTGTTAAGTATTTCAATCTGGGTCGCAAGGATTCATCAAGGGGTCTTTGATAATAAAGCGCATTAATTGCGAGAAAATCTGCCGTAGAAAGGCTAGCTAAACGATCATTTCCAATTTTGTTGATCAGAGATAGCATCTTTTTATCAATAATGAGCCCATTCAAAGTGAGACAAACAAGACTGCTGTCCGTTCCTGTAAAGTCCGGAAGCTGCTTTGCTTCTTTGACACTTGTCTCAAAAATAATATTCATTCCTTGCCCAGAGCGCTCCACGAGGCCACAGAGAGCTAGGATTTCTGCAATACGCCGATTGCGGGGAACTTGGCGATCCAAGATGTTCTCGAGGGTAATACCGTTTGGCAAGCCCCCGGGGCTTTCAATCGAAAGCTTATCCGGATACTGACGGATAAAAACACTTCCGGCAAGCTGATAATTTCTATGACTGACAGCGTTCAAAATAGCTTCTCGGACTGCACTCTCATTGAACGTAGGAATATCAAAGATAAAGAAGCCTTCTTGATAGTGTTGTGTATCGTTCCTCAAATTCACAAGTTCCCACAGACGGTTGAAACAAGTAAAGAAGCCTGCGCGGAACTCCTCACGTTGGCTGGCCGGGCCCGAAGCATTTGAGGAACGGTATTCAAAAATGATTTCTGCTTGGGGGAGAAATCGTTTCAGCGCCGCTCTCTTCCCAAAGAGGATCAGAGCAGCATATGTGATACCTTCATCGGTGAGCGCCTCACAATCACGCATAAGTTGCTCGCAAGATAGGCTCGCTATGCGATGGTTGCCGCTCTTCTCAATCCATTTAGAGCGGAATGCTTCTATTGCAGCATCATCCAAATCTGCAATGCTCGCAGACGGGCAGACTTTTCCCGAGAAGTCAAAGCCGATCTCCTCGTAGATCTTACGGCGAATCTCTTCTGACATCGGGATTAAACTGTCGCCTTCATACCACCATGCTACACCATCAATTTGCACAGGCAGACCGAGTGGGCGGCTGGCAACATCAAATATCAATACTCGCTTTTCATTCGAGTAGAGAATTTGAAAGTCAACCATAACTTTTAATTTTTCAATAAGGCCCATGCGGGTGCGCTCTGGCTGCTCAAAAGCTTTGCTCCCGACCACCATGCGCGGACGCTTGTCAGTGATGCCGAACACGAGCTTACCGCCACCGCAATTTGCCAAGGCACAGCAACAGCACACAGCTTCACCATAATCAAAACGGTTTTTCGCCTCTTTGAATTGGTAATGCTCGCCTTCTTTAGCGTTCAACAATTCTTCTATGGTAATTGGGTTGCTTAACATAGGTGCCCTCCTGGTTTGTACTGATAATATCAGCCGTGAAATGCTGCGGCTCCTTTTATTTCATTAGTGCAAAAGACGTAAACATCTGCGGTAATGTAGTGCCTCACAAAGTTATACTGACGGCCTCCCGCCTGTCGGTTTGTATGTGGCGTTGAAAACCATATCAAGAATCCACTTACGGAAGGAATCATTGCTGTTAACGGCTTTGAACAGCTCGATTCCGCTGCTCATAGTTGCAAGAATCGCTTCCGTAGTTGCCCGGTCACTTTCTGCCCGTGCATTTTGCCTGTCGGAGAAGCGCATCGCGTTCTGATAAGCTTCATCCTGACTGACAACCTCCGGAAGTTCTGCAACTTGCTTCTTGATTTTATCTTCGTCTGTCCACTCGATGCTACCGAAAATATCGTGGAACTCTTTTAGAATATTCGAGAGAGTATCCAGTTCCGGAGCATTGATTCCGACATCGGTTCCAACCGGGATGGGATTGATCTCACTGTTCTCGTTCTCAAGCTGGATATGCATCGTCTCACGCGCTTCTGCACGATAGCTCTCCAAATCCACATCTTCCAGAAGGCCCTCAGTGTAGTCTTCTCCAGCAGGGGAAGGAAGCTTTGGAATCAGCAGATTAAGGAATATGGCAAGCTTCTCCCATTGCACACTGCCATAAGGAAGAATTGCCGCAAGGAAATTATAGGTTCGCGTAAAGCTCTTTGCACAGGACTTGAATTCAATCTGCTCCTCAACAACGAGATCCTTGTATGTTTCGACGCAGCTATCCAAAATCGGGTCTAATTCTTCACGCTCAGCCCCGCCAAGATACAGTTCCACAAAACGATCAACATCCGCCTCTGTATATACCTGAATGGATTCCATTGTGTCGATCAGATCATTCAGCTTATTGACGTCAGTTTCCCCGGACAGGATCGTAGTTTTATAGTACCGGTCAAAGGCCTGCTTTATCATCTCCGGGTCATTCACAAAATCCAGGATGAAGGTGTCCTTCTTGTCCGGGTGACTGCGATTCAAGCGGGAGAGTGTCTGCACGGCCTTAATATCCGACAGGCCTTTGTCAACGTACATGGTATGGAGCAGAGGCTCATCAAATCCTGTCTGGAATTTGTTTGCGACTACAAGAATACGGTAGGGATCCTTCTTAAACGTCTTCTCAATTATAGCACTCGGAAATCCGTTGATATCTGCCTCAGTGACTTGGCGGCCTTCCCAATCCGTAGTTCCGGAAAAGGCAACGATGGCCTTGAACGGACTATGCCGCTCCTCCAGCAGACGGCTGATTGCCTTATAATACTCGACGGCCCGGCTGATGGAGCTGGCTACAACCATTGCTCTCGCTTTTCCGCCGACCTTACCCTTTGCAATTACTTCACTATGGAAGTGCTCCACCATAATGGCGGCTTTCTCATGGATCGCATAGCTATTGGATTCCACATAATACCGGAGAATTGCCTGGGCACGCTTTTTATCGAATTTGGGGTCATCCTCGACGGTTTTCGCCAGCTTATAATAGCTCTGCACTGGGGTGTAATACTTCAGAACATCCAAAATGAAGCCTTCCTCGATGGCCTGCTTCATGGTGTAAACGTAGTGAGGTGACGGCTTGCTGGTCCCATCCGGCTGAGGAACCTTTTTGCCGAACATCTCCAGCGTCTTGTTTTTCGGAGTGGCGGTGAAGGCGAAATAGCTCGCGTTCTGTACCATCTTACGGCCTTCGATGATCGTGTTGATCTTATCTTCAAGATCATCTTCGTCGTCATAAACACTTCCCGAAAGAACCATGTTCATTTTGGCGGACAGGCTGCCGTTCTGGCTGGAATGTGCCTCGTCGATCAGGATAGCAAAGTTGCGGTCTTTATATTGGGTTGAAATGTCCTCCAAAATGAACTGAAACTTATGGACGATGGTAATGATAACCTTCTTACCTTCATCCAATAGTGTTTTCAGCTCGCCGGAGCTCTTCGCCCAACCAACGGTTGAAGATATCTGCATGAACTGCCGGATCGTATTTTTGATCTGCTTGTCCAGATTGATTCGGTCGGTAACAACGATCACAGTATCGAAAAGCTCTTTGCCGGAATCACCTTTCAGCCCAACAAGCTGATGCGCAAGCCAGGCGATGGAATTGGACTTGCCGGAGCCGGCGGAATGCTGGATCAGATACCTGCCGCCAACACCATCGCGTTTCGCATCTGCCAAAAGAGACGTGACAACGGCAAGCTGATGATAGCGCGGAAACACCTGCTTGTAGCTTTTCGCGCCGGTGTCTTCGTCTACTTCCTCAATTACCTGGGCGTAATTCTCGATGATATTGGAAAGAGTATCCTTTTTCAGAATATGCTTCCAGAGATAATCTGTCTTGATGCCATTTGGGTTAGGCGGATTGCCGGCACCATCGCGATAACCCATGTTAAAGGGAAGGAACCAGGACTTGTTTCCCTTCAGCTCGGTACACATCCATACTTCGCTGTCGTCTACCGCAAAATGAACGATGCAGCGCTTGAAGGAAAACAGCGGCTCGGCAGGGCTGCGGTTATCCTTATACTGTTTGATCGCATCTTTATAGTTCTGCTTAGTCAGCTGATTCTTCAGCTCCATCGTGATAATGGGCATACCGTTCAGAAAGATGCAGACATCCAGCGCCAGCAGCGGATTGAACTTGGAATACTGCAGCTGACGCGTAACGCTGAAGATGTTTTTTCCGTACATAGCCGCGGCATCCGGATTCTCCGCAGAGGGCCTGACATAGAACAGATCCAGTTTCAAATGCTTATAGCGCAGGCCTTTCCGGAGCAGCTCAACCACACCGTCTGACTTCAGCTTTTTGTCCAGCTGCTTGAAGAACCTGTCCTTTTCCAGATCATTGTCCAGAATACGCAGCTCGGCCAGCTTCTCCGGCTGGGTATCCTGCAAGAAGCGGAACAGGCGGCCTTCATCGACGGCGTAATCCTTGTTGTATTCAGTCGTGACGCCCTGCTCATACGCGGCTTCGTGTACGAGGCTGTTTACGATCAGAGTCTCAAAACCGTTTTCCCTTGTATTACTCGTCTGATTCGGCATTCGGCTCCACCTCCGTTTCCTCGTTATCTTCGTCTGTTTCTTCCGTGTCTTCTTCCGGTGAATAGTCCGGAATCTCGATCCCACGCACGTCCATCTGCCCGGTGACCACATCGGAGATCAGGCGGGTGCGGTATTCTTTCGCTAATTCAATTTGCCTTTTTAGAGCAACTATTTCAGCCTTTGTTTTTTCGACTTCATTGTCTAAAATATCGGCAATCTCTTCTTGTTCTTCAACAGAAGGCAAAGCAATCCATAATGAACCCGCCTTATCCCAACTACGAAAATCACTGGTGTTTTGACGTACTCCGTTAGAGATTGCCTTAAACACTTTTGTGAAAGCCATCATTCTCAGATAATAGCAGATAAAACGAACGCTTTGATTACTGGTGCACACATGAACCACAGGCGTACACATACCGTCATATTGTGATATCGCAATTGCCCCATGCCAAGTGTCCATTCCATGAATCAATAGATCGCCTTTGGCAACGCCCTGATATATATCATCATTGTCAGCAACGAGTCCAATCTTAGTGTCACCTCTAAGCTTAACCTCGCCGCTATTAGCACAAATAAGTAATTCCGAATTCGGCAATACAGGACGATCCTGTTTTTCCAGAACATGCTTTAACCGAGTCACTCGCCATTTTTCGGGAACATCGGTCAACCAATAAATTTCACTATCTTTCCTTCCCTCTGAAAACCTATCGTGAGTAACCATGAATGTGATATAGGATTGTAATCTCTCCTCTAACAGCTTGATTTCCCGATAATATCCATGAATCAGCTTATTGATTCGGGAGATCTGCCAGTCGAGATAGCGCACGATTTGATCCTGCTCCTTGCGGGGAGGAACGGGAACGAACATATGTCGGATATCATCAAAACCGATTGACTGCCTAACTCCACCGCCCATACCGTAAAAGACTTTCTGCGTATCGTATGAATGTAATACATAGTGCAGGTATGCGGCGTTAATTGTCGGTACGATGCACGTATATGCAGATGTAATAATCCCTCTTTCTTTCACCAAGCCGGTACGAAGACTGTTGTGGTCGTTTTGCAAATCAGTAAACCGCAAAATGATGTTGTTCTTATCGACGATCTGATATGTAGACAAATCTTTTGCCACAAGGCCAGCATCCACATTTTTCTTTCGGATAATATTGCCATAGCTTAATGACAGAACGAGGCCCTCAACATTTCCCGTATTTTTGTTCTTTTGTTCGTGGCTAACTTGCTGGATAAACAATTCCTGCCAATGACTGGGTATGTCAGGAAGCCATTTATAAGCTGACCTTTTATAGTCTTTGTACACTATTTCGCCCCCTTCTTTTTGAAGGCAGGGCTGTTTTCTGTGCGCTCATCTACGTTTCTGCGTTTGACCGCTTCGCAGATGCTGCTGAGATCAGGCATCAAGCGGAACGTATTGTAGCCAAGAGTATCCAGATACTGAATCAGTTCATTCCGCAGGTCTTTATGAATCATGATGTAATAGGAATTATCATTCAGTATTTTCAGGTGCTCGTCCTTATCAAGCGTATATGGGAACATAAACAGCCCCTGTTGCATAATGATGCGCTGGTTAGACTGGTTTGGGTCAACAAAAAGAATGGCGTGGTTTCGGATTTTGTCCTGTTTGCTGACGGTTGCATCCAGAGAATCCTTAAAACCATCCAAAGCCCAGATGCTCCGGTTCATCACATTTTTCCCAAACAAATCAGTCATGCTGTCAATACACTGACATGCCCTGACTGCCAAAGAATCTGTACGTGTCAGTTTGTTGTTGTATATATCTTCTCTCAAGGGAATTGAGGGCGCACAGAGATTCTCATCAAGTCTTGCATACCTGACGTAATAATACTCTTTGTCTTCGGGCACACTATATCTCCCATTTGATTTAGGAGAATACAAGGCAAACGAAAGTGCAATAAAGGGATTATGAGTGAAATCCAGTAACCGCGTCGGAAGCCCAAAATGCTGTGCATACGACATGAAGTCTATGGGTGTCGTAGCATGGAAATAACTGCTCCCATACTTTTCAAAGTCTTTCAGAAGTTTATCTTCAATATCGACATAGTTTCCTTTGCGGATTATATTAGGGAGAAGTTCATCTTGCTTGCCATAGCCCCGAAAAACAAAACCGCCCTTCTTTGCAAGAGCATTCAGTCTGTCAATAACAGCCTGTGCACCGCGAGAAGCATCAATCGTATCAAGGTTTTCGTTGTGTATCTTCATGTCCTACCTCCGATGATCTCATCCAGCAGGCCGTCGGTTTCTGCTTCGATGGCACGAATATCAGCAGTGATCTCTTCCAGCGTTCGTAGCTGTACGGGTTGATAGAAATACTTAGCGAAGGAAAGCTCGTAGCCGACCTTTTCGGTACCGGGAACAATGTACGCCAAGGGAGCGTAGGGCTTTACTTCGTTTTCAATAAATGCCGTAATGCCGCCCTCATAACTGAAGGGCACTTGCTCCTTGTCTGAATCCGGTTTGACTGGCTTGCCCTTTTTATCCACGATGGGGTTTCCGCTTTCATCCAGCCGCGGCGTATAGACTGGCACTTCCCAATAGCCGAATTCGCTGTTTGGGAAAACCCGGCTGTATTTCGGATCGGCAGCGTCAAAAGCCATGTACAGGTCCAGGATCTGCCTGCGGATCTCCTCCGTGACCTCGCAGTTCTTTTCGCCCAGATTCTTACGCAGGGGCTTCTTAAAGGATGTGGCATCGATCAGCTGCACCTTTCCTTTACGCCGAGCTTCCTTTTTGTTGGAGAGTATCCAGAGATAAGTCCCGATGCCGGTATTGTAGAACATCTTTTCCGGCACGGCGACGATGCACTCCAGCAAATCCTGCTCGATGATATACTGACGCAGGTTGGACGGCCCCTGCCCTGCTTTGCCAGTAAAGAGGGACGAGCCGTTGTGTACCTCAACAATACGGGTGCCGAGAGGGGTATCCCGTTTCATTTTGCTGATATTATTTGCCAGGAAAAGCATCTGGGGATCGCCGATATCCGGAATCAGCGAAAAATTCTGCCCCTGATAGCTGACTACAAAACGGCTGTCGGCAATATCTTCCTTTTTGATATCACCCCAAGCCTTCAGATCGGTTTTCCACGGCGTTCCAAACGGGGGATTGGAGAGGCAGAAGTCAAAGGTCTCGCCGGAAAAACCGTCGTTGGAGATGGTAGAGCCAAAGAACAGGTTGTTGGACTGGCTGCCTTCGCCTTTGAGCAGCATATCGCTTTTTGCAATGGCGTAGGTCTCGTCTGCGTTCTCCTGCCCATACAGGTAAATGGATACTCGTTTTCCTTGCTCTGTCGCCACCTGACGAATGCGCTGCTCTGCAACGGTGAGCATCCCGCCGGTTCCACAGGCGCCGTCATAGATGCGGTAGGTCGTATTCTTGATCTGATCCTTTACCGGAACAAATGCCAGGTCGGTAATCAGTTCCACGATATCCCTCGGTGTGAAATGACGACCGGCGTCGGTGATGTTGGTCTCTTCGTTAAACTTTCGGATAACCTCCTCAAAGACCGTGCCCATCGTGTGGTTGTCCAGCGCGGGCAGGGTGACGCCCGCCGCAGTAGTTACAGGCCGGGAAGAGAGATTGATAGAAGGATCGGTAAACTTGCTGATCAAAAGGCCAAGGATGTCGTGTTCTGAAAGCTTATCGATCTGATTCCGAAACTCGAACTTCTTAATAATGTCCTGGACATTTTTGGAGAAGCCGTCGAGGTACAAAATGAAGTCGGCTTTCAGTTGCTGCTGATTGGTGCGTGACTTCAAATCGGACAGCGTGTAAGGAGAACTGTTGCAGAAAGCTTCCCCGGCCACAGCACAAAGCGCCTCGTCCTGATCTGTGATCCTGTTCGCGTCCAGGTTCTTCTTCATGGCAAGGACCTTCTGCTTCGTCGGCTCCAGAACCGCGTCGAATCGGCGCAGAACGATCATGGGCAGAATGATTTTCCGGTAATCGCCCACATCGTATACGTCCACCAAGCAGTCGTTGGCGATGCCGAAGATAAAAGAGACCAAACGGCCAAAATCACCCTTTGCCATTACTGCGCCCTCCCATCTTCAATAAGCTCGACAATGTCATTCAAATCGCACTCCAGCGCCCGACAAATCTTTACGAGCACCTCCATGCTGACGGTCTCGTTTTTTCCCAGCTTGGCGAGCGCGCCCGTAGAAATGCCGGACTGCTTGCGCATTTCGGTTTTTGTCATATCCCGATCTATCAGCAGCTTCCAAAGCTTCTTATACGATACGCCCATATGGATTCTCCTTCGTCTTAAATCGAATATTCTAAAATCAAACATTTTATTTGTTTTATTCTACCATAGAAGTGCAGGATATGGAAGCCATCTTCATCATTTTTTGAGGGTTGACAAGCAGGGCTCAAGTGCGTATACTCTGTGTTAGAAAATAGCGAACACGAGAACGGAGTGAATTCTATGAACGGCAGCTTCGGGAAGTTCATCGAAGAAAAACGCAAAGCGTATGGGATGACTCTGCGGGGCCTCGCTGCAGAGTTGGGTATTGCGCCGGCGTTTATGAGCGATATCGAAAAAGGCCATCGCTATCCTCCGAACAAAGAGAAGCTGTATGAGCTGGCCAAGATCCTGCATCTGAGCGAAGCGGACACAAATACCATGTTCGATCTGGCTGCCGCGGAAAAAGAGAATACCGTCTCTCCCGATCTTCCTGAGTACATCATGAACGGCAGCAACGTTCGCGTGGCGCTGAGGCTGGCCAGAGATAAAGGCATCCCCGATGCGGCATGGCAGAAAGTGATCGATGTGCTGGAGGCGGAAGCGGCAAAGGAGAGCCAGTCTGAGTGATCCACTATAATTATTCCGCTAAGCAGCTTGAAGAGAAAGCGAATGAGCTCCTCTACGAGTTTGATCCGGAGCGACTCGAAAAACCCAAGCCTATCGATGTTTACGCCGTTATCGAAAAGTGTTTGGATGTGCCGTACGATTGGAAATACATAACGCCGGATCAATCGATCCTGGGGCTGACTGTTTTCAAGCCGGGATATCTATGGGTTTGGCCCAAGCCCTATTACGAAGAGGGAATGAAGCCTGAAAAGGCCTTCTTCGATGCCGGAACTATCGTCATCGACAGCTATCTCACAGAGCTCGACCAACGAGGCCCGGAGAACTTCACGGTGATGCACGAGGTGTTCCATCAAGTCCTGCATAAGCGGTGCTTCGCCCACAGCAAAGGAGATTATACGCACGCTACGAAGAAGTCTGCGCTGACGCTCGCTCATGGCAGCATGTTGCGATCTTCCCTGGAGATAAACGAATCTCAGGCGAATTACTGCGCGGCATGCTTCCTGATGCCGCGGGAACCTGTTATGGAGCTTCTCTCCAGCCTGCATGGAACCGGACAAATGCTTGATGCAAGCGACCCTGCCTGCTCGAGGATTTTGCAGACGATGGCCGAGGAGTTCAGTGTGTCCAGGACCGCCATGAAGATTCGGCTTCAGAGCCTGAGCTTAATGAAATAAGAGGGAATGGTCGACATTCCCTTTTATAAAGGCAGGATGTTAGAAAATAGCGAACGCGCGAATGTGCGAAGGAGGTGGTGCCCTATGAGGGTATAAAAATGACGGCTAACCTGTGTGGCGACAGATCAACCGTCAGTGAAGTTTCTCTAATCAAAAAATAACATCAAATGCTTGCTCCGTCAAGCGGAAAGGTTTTTATCATGTATCAATTTTACTACGTTAACGATGACCAGACCCACAACCCCGGCCTGCATCACGAAGTGCACACCGAGGAGCACGCGAAAAGACTCGGAATCCGAAGCAAGACCTATGTCGGCTACTTCTCGAATGAGATCGACGCCGTCGCGAAAGCAAAGATGATTTACTGGGATGCGGATGGCTGCGCCACCTGCTGCCCGAAAGCTCACAGGGGGTAAAACAATGGCAAGATCTACTCATCACGTTGTTCCTAACCCGAATGGCGGTTGGGATGTTAAGAGAGGCGGCGCGCAACGCGCTAGCGGTCACTTCGAAACGAAAAAGCAAGCCGTTGACGCAGGACGCAAGATCAGCCAAAACCAAGGAACCGAGTTTGTGATCCACGGAATGAACGGTCGAATCCAGAACGCCGACAGTCATGGCGGCGACCCGCATCCGCCCAAGGGATAATTCCTCTCGCACAGATAGCAGCGTTCCTACCGTCGGTAGGGCGCTGCTCTTTTTCATTTTCCATCGTTGCCACAAAAACCGATTTTGCATTTTTGTGGCACACGGGAGGAAATGAATACCGGCAAAAAGCATTTCGATCCCGCGCGGAGAAATGGTGTTGCCGGTACCCGGGAGGTTTCCAAAGGAGGGCCGGGGAGGCCTGCCTTTGGCACACGATCTTGCTCGCAAGGTCTAGTGTGTTATACCTTTTGTTCCGCGAGGCGGGCAAAGGGGTGATGTCGCC
>JAEEGF010391964.1_pt1 | contig 24978 bp, 24 predicted proteins | sample 9134171 | NCBI WGS metagenome assembly JAEEGF01 (sample SAMN16246542, study PRJNA631951) | gut metagenome | biome: gut microbiome; feature: rumen; material: AP-attached | host: Bos | place: Iran: Karaj | collected 2018-10 | reverse complement strand
GTTCGGCGGCCAGCCCGGTGGAGGCCCCAACCCCGACCAGGGTCCCGACGAGCAGTAAGCACAAGAAGCCCGGTTTTCGAAGCCGGGCTTTTTTTTTGCGCGCATCCCTTCGGAATCTCATCCCGGAAAAGGGCCAAAAAACTGGATGAACCCCGGTAAAACCGAAGTTCATCCAGAAAACAGGCTATAATCCTGGATGAGCGGCGAGAGCCTGCTCAGAAAACGCTAAGCTTTGTATGCCGCGGCCTGCTCGGCAATCAAGGCGGCGTCGTCGAAGTAGTTGATCTTCATCGCGTCCTTCATCTCGTGGAGGGTGGCGGCAGCAACCTCACGGGCGGCCTCAGAGCCCTTGCGGAGAATCTCGTACACGCCGGGGATGTCCTGCTCCCAGAAGTGACGGCGCTCGCGGATGGGCTGCAGGCGGTCGTGCAAAACAGAAATCAGGAACTTCTTGCACTTCATATCGCCCAGTCCGCCGCGGCGGTAGTGATCCTTGACCTCGTCCAGGGAAGCATAGTCCGGCCAGAACTTCTCGAAATCGCCGGGCTCCACGAACGCATCCAGATACGTAAACACGCAGTTGCCTTCCACCTTGCCGGGATCCTCAACGCGAAGATGGCCGGGATCCGTGAACATGGACTTCACCTTGGCTTCCATCTCCTTGGGATCATCGGAAAGATAGATGCAGTTGCCAAGGCTCTTGGACATCTTGGCCTTGCCATCGGTTCCGGGCAGCCTGCGGCACACCATGTTCGCAGGGAGATAAATCTCCGGCTCCACAAGCACGGGCGCGTATGTTGTGTTGAAGCTGCGCACTATCTCCCTGCACTGTTCCAGCATGGGTTCCTGGTCGGCACCCACGGGCACCGTGGTGGACTTGAAGGCGCAGATATCGGCAGCCTGTGAAATAGGATACGTAAAGAATCCCACGGGAAGGCCGCGGCGGTTGTCGTCCTCCGCTCCGTCGTGGAAGCCGCGCTGGGCCATCTCCGACTTGACGGTAGGATTGCGCTGGAGCCTCTGCACGGTTACCAGATTGGAGAAGAACTGGGTCATCTCGTGCAGTTCCGGGATCATGCTCTGGATGAAGATCGTAACCTTGGAAGGATCAAGGCCGCAGGACAGATAGTCCAGGGCCACCTCGATTATGTTCTGGCGAACCTTCTCCGGGTTATCTGCATTGTCCGTAAGTGCCTGCACATCGGCAATGAACACGAACATGCGGTCATATTCCCAGGTGTTCTGAATAATTACACGGTTGCGCAGAGAGCCCACATAATGGCCCAGATGAAGTTTGCCGGTAGGACGGTCGCCGGTAAGGATTATTCTTCCCATATATATACAAAAAAAGTTGAGATGCAGCGATTCGAACGCTGACTAAGGGAACCAAAATCCCTTGTGCTGCCATTACACCACATCTCAAGACGAGGGCGCAAATTTACCTCAAATAATTCAAATATACAAACTGCGCATTATGCGCACGAGCTGGTCGGAACAGGAAGTTCCACGCTCCTTGCAGTTTATCCCGGTGAGCCGCTCAAAGGCAAAGTCTACGCTCTGTCCTTCCAGAAGCGCGCCCAGTGCCTGCAGATTGCCATGGCATCCACCCACATACTTCAGATTATGGATCTTGCCGTCCACCACGTCGAAATCAATCTGACGAGAGCACACCAAGGCCGATGGCTGCGCGCTTATATGCCTTCCGCCGCCTTCCAGGGGCGTATCGGCAAGAATCTTGAAATCGTCGCCAAGCATAGCCTAGAACAGTGTGGGATGGTTAATGTCCAGTTCTTCCATCATCATCTCCATGATCATTCCCCTCATGATGGCCGATTTTCCCGAAGCCGTATTGAATCTCTCGCAATACGAATCTATCACGGCCTTTTCATTGTCGTTCAGATACAGCACATAGCGGTGACGGCGCAGCATCGCCTGCCTCTGCTTTGCCAGAAAATCAGGGTCTACGCCGCTCACGGGTAGTTTATGCTTCTTTCTTGCCATATTACAATTCTACGTATTTATGCTCGATCACCCCGCCCTTGCCCAGTTTGAGCACCAGCGGCATTACCGACAGGTCGAAGGTATCCAGAAGCAGGGTGCCCAGCTCCGCGTCCGAAGACATGATCGCATCCATGTCCACCAGCAGCACCTTCGCCTTGCGTTCACGTGCGATAAGCGCATCCACGGCCTGGAGGGTTTCCTGGCAGGAAGAGCAGCCCTCGCTGTAGAATACCACATAGGCCGATCCCAACTTCACCAGGCGGAACTCGCCGGCCTTCGTACCCTTGCGGAAAAGGCAGGGCCTGCGGCGAAGGACTCCGGGAACGGTGATGTCCGGAACCTTCGAGCCCACGGGAGTGCGCTCCAGCAGCCCCTTCATCATCTGGGCCAGGGAGATCACATTCACCGTATCGGAGGGTGATGTCCAGATTCCATCCGTACCTAATATATATTTGTCGATAAAAGATATTGCCCCGGCCTTGAGGGCCTCGTTCGACTGGCCGTACAGGAAGTAAAGAAGGTCCCCTTCCATCTGCTTGTACTGCTCCAGCTCGCCCTCCCCAAGAGTGCGTTCGGCTATGTAGGAGGCTATTTCCTCCACACTTTCCGACTTAAGGTCTTCCCCGTACTGGGCAAAGAGTTCCTGCATGAAGCTCATCTGGAACTGCGAGCCGTAGGTGTACTCGTCCCCGCCCTTTTCAAGGGAGATGAGCGCTCCGAGCGAAGGAGTATCCAGCTTTCTGCCGAGGATAGTGCCATCCTTGCCGATAAACAGCATCTGAGGCGTCTGCAGCACCCCGTACAGCATCTGGAAATCCGAATCCACCTGGGGGTCCCACAGATGCACAGCTCCGGAAACGTTCAGTTCATTCTCCCTGTACCTCTTCCACGAAGCCTCGTCCGATCCGGTATATACCGCATAGAATTCCAGCGGGAAAGTGTTGGTTGCCAGGTAGTTCTTCAGAAGGGCCGATTCCATCTTGCACGAAGCGCAAGAAGTATCGTAAAAATACAGAACCGAGTACTTGCCGCTTTCCGGGATGGTAACGGATGCCCCGCGGGAATCCAGCAGCGTTAGTGACGGAGCCTTCATCCCCACCAGTGAACTTTCGTTGAACTGCACGAAGATCTTGGCGTTCATAAGGTCGATGTCCGAAGCCATGGGAATCTTCCCGCTGAGGAACCACTCCTTGGCGGTATGAACAGCTACGGCCTCCTCCCCCATTATCTTGGAATTGAGGTAATGGTCATAGACATACAGAGCCACCCACTGCTTCACTTCCGGGTCCGTGCAGGAGGATATGATAAAGTCCACTTCCTCGTTCTGCACCTGGGCGCTCTCCCCACGAAGGGCGAGGAAATACTCGTCCAGTTTTGCTCCGAGGGCGCCATAGCGGGATGTATCGGCCTGCTGCGCAAAAGCCATGGAAGCCACGAAAACCGCGGCCAATATGCTCAGAATCTTTTTCATAGCTTCACTCCTTCGGGAATAAAGGCCGAGTAATCGCCCCCGTGACGGAGGATATCCCTTACGGCCGATGACGAAATGTGCGCAAACTCCTGCGCTGTGGGAATGATGATAGTCTCGATGTCTGGAGCCAGACGGCGGTTCGCATCGGCAATGGAACGCTCCGTCTCGAAGTCGATCATGTTCCGCACTCCCCTCACGATATGGCGCACCCCCAGCTCACGGCAAAGGTCGATGGTGAGTTTGTCGTACTCCACGATCGACACTCCATCCAGCCCCTCGGTGGCCTGACGGATGATGTCAAGGCGCTTCTCCATTGAGAAGAATCCGCGTTTGTCCTGGTTGATACCGGCCGCCACCACAACCTCGTCGAACATGGTGAGCGCCCTCCTAAGGATATTCAGATGCCCGGCGGTGAAAGGGTCGAACGAGCCGGGAAACAAGGCTTTAGTTTTCATAATTGCCAGTCGATGGGGGCGAGTCCTTCGCCCCGGAGGATTTCATTTGTCTTGGAAAAATGGCGGCAGCCGAAAAACGCCCCGCGGGCAAGCGGCGAGGGATGAGCGGCCATGAGCACGGTGTGCCGGCTTCGGTCGATGAGTTCCGCCTTGGTCTGGGCGTACTTGCCCCAGAGGAGGAAAACCACGCCGGAGCGCCTCTCCGACACGGTTCGTATCACGGCATCCGTGAACTCCTGCCAGCCTATGCTGCTGTGCGAAGTGGGGGCCCCGGCCTGCACGGTGAGAACGGTGTTAAGAAGCAGGACTCCCTGCCTTGCCCATTTCTCCAGATTCGGCGAGCCGCTCATGTGAACGCCCAAATCGTTTTCAATCTCCTTGAAGATATTCACCAGCGAAGGGGGTGCCGGAACCCCCTCAGGTACGGAGAAGCACAGCCCCATGGCCTGGCCTGGGCCGTGATACGGGTCCTGGCCCAGGATAACCACCTTCACATCCGGCAGGGGTGTGAGGTCGAATGCCCTGAAAATAGCCCCGCCCGGAGGATAAATCACCTTCCCGGCGGCCTTCTCCTGATGAAGAAAGCGCACCAGAGAAGCGAAATACGGTTTTTCGAATTCGCCCCCGAGTGCGTCTTTCCAGGTTTTTTCGATTTTTACGTCCATTGTGGTGTCCTAAAATACGGCATCGATAACGTCGCCTATATTTTTCACATACACAAAGGTAAGACCTTTTACGTAAATTTCCTTAATATCCTCTATATCTTTTTTATTATCCTCCGACAAAACGATGGTATGCACGCCCGCCCTCTTTGCCGCAAGGATCTTCTCCTTTATGCCTCCAACCGGCAGTACACGGCCCCTGAGTGTCATTTCTCCGGTCATCGCATAGCCTTTCTTAAGGCCCTTTCCCTTTAGGGCCGATACCATCGAACAAACCATCGTAATACCAGCCGACGGCCCGTCTTTGGGCACCGCGCCTTCCGGAACGTGCACGTGGATGTCTTTCGCCATAAACTGCTCGGTGGTCATTCCCGCCATTTCCGGATGGGCCTTGATGTACTGCCAGGCAATCTGGGCGCTCTCCTTCATCACGTCGCCAAGGTTACCAGTCATCGACAGGTTGCCCTTGCCGTTGGATACGGAACTCTCCACGAACAGGATCTCGCCGCCCAGTTCGGTCCAGGCCAGGCCAGTGACCACGCCGGGGCCCTCGTTGCCTTTCACCTTGTCGTGGAACGACACCGGAAGGCCAAGATACTCCTTCAAATGCTCTTTCTTCACGGTTTTGGGATACTCCTCTTCCATCGCGATCTTCTTGGCAGTTACGCGGGCAATCTTGGCAATCTGCTTCTCCAGGCCGCGGACGCCCGATTCGTGGGTATAACTGTCTACGATCTCGGCCAGGGCGGGCTTGTCGATAGAGAGTTCATCGGCCTTGAGGCCATGCTCCTTAATCTGCTTGGGGATGAGGAAATTCTTTGCTATTTCCAGCTTTTCCTCCGCCAGATATCCGGTGACGTTGATCATCTCCATCCTGTCCTTCAGGGCCGGCTGTATGGTGGAAATGCCGTTAGCCGTGGTGATGAAAAGAACGTTGGACAGATCATAGTCGATATCCAGATAGTTGTCGTGGAAGGTGGAGTTCTGCTCCGGATCCAGGGCCTCCAGCAGCGCGCTTGAAGGGTCTCCCTTGAAATCCGCGCCGATTTTATCCACCTCGTCCAGAACGATCACCGGATTGGATGTTCCGGCCCTCTGGATGCCGCTCAGGATTCTGCCCGGTAGTGCGCCGATATAGGTTTTCCTGTGGCCGCGGATTTCAGCCTCGTCGTGGACGCCGCCCAGCGAAATCCTCACGTACTTACGCCCGAGAGCCCTCGCGACGGACTTTCCGAGCGAAGTCTTGCCTACTCCGGGAGGCCCCCAGAGGCAGAGGATGGGAGATTTCATGTTGCCCTTCAGCTTGAGAACCGCAAGGTATTCGATTATCCTGTCCTTCACCTGGTCCAGGCCGAAATGGTCTTCGTCCAGCACCTTGCGGGCGTTCTTGAGGTCCAGATTGTCTTCCGACATCTCGCCCCACGGGAGGTCCAGGATGAACTGTACATAATTATACTGTATACTGTAATCCGGCGAAGAAGGATTGAACTTCTCCAGGCGCGCCATCTCCTTGTCAAAGATTTCCCTCACGGCCTTGGACCATTTCTTTCCATCGGCCCTCTGGCGGAGTTTGGCGAACTCCTCGCCCTCGTCCATTCCCAGTTCCTCCTGGATGGTACGGAGCTGGTTGTTCAGATAGTATTCCCTCTGCTGCTGGTCTATGTCCGATTTCACCTTCTGGTTTATCTCCTGCTTGATCTGCAGAAGTCGCAGCTGGGTGTCCAGAAGCTTCAGAAGCGCAAGGCCCCTTTCCGATATATGGTCCCACTGCAGCAGCGAGGCCCTGTCCTGGAAGTTCTCCACCTCGATAGTGGTGGCGATGAAGTTCACCAGGAAACGGAAGCTGTCGATGGACATGAGCGCCCCTACGGCTTCCTTGGGAACGAAGGAAGATGACTTCACTATCTGCGCGGCCTTTTCCTTGAGAGACTCCATGAGGACCTTCTTCTCATCGGCAGGCATCTCATCCTTGATATCCTCGCGATAATGCACACGTGCGACGATGTACGGCTCGAAGGAAATGATTCCGTCCAGTTCCAGACGCTTCACGCCCTGAAGTATGGCGGTGATGGAGCCGTCCGGCATCTCAAGGGTTTTCACAACCTTGCAAACGGTGCCGAACTTGTACAGGTCCTGTTCGCCGGGTTCTTCCACATTAACATCGGTCTGCGGTACGGCGCCAAGAAGGCCGTCCTTTGACTCGACGTCGCGGACAAGCCTCACCGACTTGGTCCTGCCGATGGTTACGGGGAACACCGTCCCCGGGAAAATCACCGCATTGCGCAGCGCCAGGATGGGAATTGCGTCCGGAAGCGTGGCTTCGTCAACATTGATAAGCCCCTCCCCCATAACGGGCATAATGTTCACCTCCATAGAGGTTGGGGAAAGCATATTCTTATTATTCTTCATACTCATTGAGAAAGTACACGGAAATGCCTTACTGCCAAAATGGCAGAAAACACCCCTGATAAATCCGTGGGCACTATATGGTCAATCATTATGCCAAAGGACGAATGTTGCAAAAAAGGCAGCCAAGGTTTTGAAAATCAAAAAAAATAGTCTAAATTTGCACTCCGTTTTACGAAGAGTACATACTAACTCACATAATTATACTAAAAAATTATTGTATTATGACTAAAGCAGACATCGTAAGTGAAGTTGCAAAAGCAACCGGTATTGAAAAAGTACAGGTACTTAACGTTATTGAGGAATTTACAAAGGTCGTCAAGGGTTCCCTCATCGCCGGTGAGCCCGTTTATCTCCGTGGTTTCGGCAGCTTTATCATCAAGCGCCGCGCAGAGAAGGCCGCACGCAATATTACCAAACATACCACCATCACCATTCCTGCTCACAACATCCCGGCTTTCAAGCCCGCAAAGGTATTTGTGAACGCGGTGAAGGAGAAATAAATCACCTAACAATATTTAATTATGCCTAGCGGTAAAAAGAGAAAGAGACATAAAATGGCAACGCACAAGCGTAAAAAGCGCTTGCGCAAGAACAGACACAAGAAGAAGTAAAAATTACTTCCAGCCGAGTCTGCCATTTTAGCAGTCCCACCCAAATGAAAGCAAAGGGCCGGCCGGACATTCCGGAGGCCCTTTTGTCATGTACTAATAAAATTTCCAGATGGAGTCTGTCAAACCGGACAAGGATCTTATCGTCGACGTAAAGCCGACCAGCGTACACATCGCCCTGATGGAGAACCACAGGCTGATCGAGTACAACACTGAGTCCAGCACTGGGGAGAATTTCTCGGTAGGTGACGTTCACCTCGGAAGGGTGAAGAAAATCCTGCCTTCCCTCAATGCTGCCTTCGTGGATATCGGCGACAAGAAGGAAGCCTTCATCCATTATCTGGACCTGGGCCTGTATTTCAACGCATTCGACCAGTTCGTCAAGCGCCTCAACAAGAACGTGAATCCCGCGGACCTGTACGGCCAGATCGAACTTGGCACTCCCCTCCCCAAAGAGGGCCGGATCGAAGGAATACTCACCCCGGGCCAGATGGTGATCGCCCAGATTGTCAAGGAGCCCATTTCCACGAAAGGTTCAAGACTGACTGCGGAAATTTCACTTGCAGGACGAAACGTAGTTCTTCTCCCCTTTGCGGAGAAAGTTTCAATCTCCCAGAAGATTGGCTCCAAAGAGGAGAAACGCCGTCTTGAGACACTTGTCAAGAGCATACTCCCCAAGAACTACGGTGCCATAATCCGCACCGCCGCCGAGGGCAAGAACGCCGCCACGCTGGTGAGCGAAATCCAATCCCTCATCCAGAAATGGGAAAGCTCCTGGCAGAAGATTGCAAAGGACAAGTCCATCCAGCTGCTGTTCACCGAATACAGCAAAACCACCACGGTCCTGAGGGATCTGTTGAACGACTCCTTCTCAAACATCTACATCAACGATGCTAAGGTGGCCGACGAGGCCCGCAAGTACATCTCGCTCATCTCCCCCGAACAGGAGAAGATAGTGCACCTGTACGACGGCAAGCAGCCCATCTTCGACCATTTCGAGGTCACGCGTCAGATAAAGGGTTCGTTCGGCAAGGTGGTTCCGATGCGTCAGGGAGCTTATCTGGTCATTGAAACCACGGAAGCACTGAACGTCATCGACGTAAACAGCGGAATCCGTACCAAGACATCGGACCAGGAGCAGAACTCCTACGAGGTGAACCGGATGGCGGCGGAAGAAATTGCCCGCCAGCTGCGCCTGCGCGATATGGGAGGCATAGTGATCGTGGATTTCATCGACATGGAAAACATCGAGCACCGCAACAACCTCCACAAGTACATGCAGGATCTGATGGAGGCCGACAGGGCCAAGCACAACGTGCTGCCGCTCACAAAGTTCGGTCTTATGCAGATAACAAGGCAGCGCATACGTCCCGTAACCGAGATCAACACTATGGAACAGTGTCCCGTGTGCCATGGCACCGGAAAGATACAGTCCAGCGTGGTGATCGACGAAGAAATTGAAAGGCGCATATCCTATTTCGTAATAGAAAAGGGCCTGCGCTACATTACGATCAAGACCAGCCCCATCCTGGGCGCTTACCTGAAGCGGGGCTTCTTCAACTCTTACCTGTCCAAGTGGCGCAAGAGGTACAAGATTAAACTTGGCATCGAGGAAGTCACGGACTTCACGGTCCTGCAACATGAAATGTTCAATGAAAAAGGAGAGAAGCTCGAGTAAGAGCTCCTCTCTTTTTTTACTTCATCGCCGCCACATAATCCCGCCACTTGGCTATGAGGCCCGACATATCCGGCGGAAGCGGTGATTCAAACCATATTCTTTCACCCGTGCGCGGGTGCGTGACTCCAAGTGTCCTTGCGTGGAGAGCCTGCCTGGGGCACAGTTCGAAGCAGTTCTTGATGAACTGGCGGTATTTCGCATAAATCGTCCCCTGACGGATTTCCGCCCCGCCGTATCTCTCGTCGTTGAAAAGAGGATGGCCGATGGAGCTCATATGCACACGGATCTGATGCGTTCGGCCAGTCTCCAGCCTGCATTCCACCACGGTGATGAAGCCGTACCGTTCCAGAACACGGTAATGGGTAACGGCCCACTTGCCCTTATCCGGATCGTCGAACACGCGGAAACGAAGCCTGTCGTTGGGGTCCCGGCCGATGGTGCCTGATATCGTTCCCTCATCCTCGGCGATATTGCCCCACACGACCGCCGTGTACAGGCGGTCGATGCTGTGGTCGAAGAACTGAGCGGCAAGGTTCATCTGCGCATCCGGGTTCTTGGCCACCACCAGAAGGCCGCTTGTGTCCTTGTCTATGCGGTGCACCAGCATTCCCATCCGTTCGTCGCCCTCATCGGCCAGTTGCTTTATTCCAAGATGGAAGGCAAGGGCGTTGAGGAGCGTGCCGTCGTAGTTGCCGTGACCGGGATGAACAACCATTCCGGCGGGCTTGTCGATGATAATCATGTCTTCGTCTTCGAAGACTATGTTCAGGGGAATGTCCTCCGGGAGGATTTCCACTCCGCGCCTCTCATAAGGCATCACGAAGCGGATAACGTCGCAGGGGCGGATTATGGTGTTCGCCTTTGCCACCACGTCGTTCACCAGTACGTAGCCGGCCTTTATGGCCAGCTGCACACGGTGACGCGAGGTGCCTTCCTGATGCGTAGCGATGAATTTGTCCACGCGAAGGGGCGCCTGCCCTTTATCGGCGGTCAGACGGAAATGTTCAAAAAGGAGATCTTCTTCCCCGCTTCGGTCCATTACTTCTTGGGGACTTTTTCCGGATCCAGGGTGAGATAGAGTTTAACGTCCGTACCCAGTTTCCTGGTGGTCTTTTCCGGATCCTGCTTATAGACGATGGCGTTCACTGAATCCACATAAGTACGGATACCGGAATCGAAAACGGATTGGCCCACGTTCAGATATCTGTCGTGCAGGGCGTCGATGGCGGCAATGTATTTGAGGCCCACGACAGTGGGGACCCTGGTGGTGCTTTCCGTACGGCCAAGGCCAAGGGTGAGGTCTATGGTGGAACCGCTGATTATGGGATCTCCGGGAGCCACAACCCTGCCGCGGCAGCGCTGCTGCAGCACCCTGTTGGTTGCAATGTCCTGCTTGTAATTGAGCCTGCCAAGCACAAGGCCGCGGTTGTCCAGTTCCGCCTTGGCTTCCAGGATGGAATAACCCACGAGGTTCGGCATAGACACCTTCTTGGGCTCCACCGAATTGATGGTGAGGAAAACCTTGCGGCCACGCTTCACCGTGGAACCGGCCTGGGGATTCTGGCGGTACACCACGCCGGCGCCAAGACGGTATATGAACACGGAGTCCGTGACTTTAACGCCCACATGGCCCCTGGATGCGGCTGTCTCCGCTTCCTCAACGGTGAGGTTGGTGAAATCCGGCACCTCCACGGTGCGGTTATGGCGCGTCACGATATCCAGCCCGAACTTCACAAAGAGGAACAGCACCAGCAAAACCGCCGCGGCTGCGATGAGGTTCTTGGCTATCCAGTTCAATTTTATTTTCCCAGACATACTATGTGCGGATCAATTAACCTGCGAATATACGAAAAATAATTCATACCTTTGCGTTTATGAAGAAGGAAACGATAAGCTTTTGCCTGCTCTCCCTCCTGTTCACCCTGCTCATGAGCCTGCCTTTCCTGGCTCCCGGCACCGGGTGGGTGGCCCTGGTGGGCTTTGTGCCCCTGCTGTGCATGGATTATATTGCCGGAAAGAAAAGAAAACACTTCTGGTGGTGGCACTACCTGTGCTTCCTGCTCTGGAACGCGGTAACCACCTGGTGGGTTGCAAATGCCACAGTGGGCGGAGCGGTATTCGCCATCGTGGCAAATGCTCTGCAGATGTCTCTGGTTTTCGGTCTCTTCCGCTTCGGCAAACGCCGCCTGGGAGGAGTTCTCCCCTACCTTCTTCTGGCAGCTGCCTGGATTGCATGGGAAAAGTACTACCTCAGCATTGCCCAGATTTCATGGCCATGGCTGGTCCTAGGCAATGCTTTCGCCAACACAACTGGATTGGTTCAGTGGTATGAGGTCACTGGCCATCTTGGCGGTTCCCTATGGGTTTGGGCCTCCAACCTTGCCATCTTCGGCCTCATGGTGTCCATCCTGGAAGGCCGGTTCAAGCTCTGGAATTCCAAGGCAAAAGCCGCCGCGATAGCAGGAACGCTCCTGGCGGTATTCGGGCCCATGATCTGGTCCGTCTGCATCCCGGAAAAACCCGCCTCTGACAACACGGTCAAGGTCGTCACCATCCAGCCCAACTTCGACCCGTACGAAAAGCACGAGTCCCTCTCCCGGTGGGAACAGGATGCGCGCTTCATGGAACTGCTCGAAGGAGCGGAAGGCTTCCTCGCAGACTCCCTTCCCTGCCTCGTAGTTGGCCCTGAAACCTTCACAGACCGCTTCATCCTGGAAGACTACGACAACAACTCCACCTTCAATCTCTTCCAAGACTGGCTCCGGGAGCATCCCCAGTGCAATCTCCTTTTCGGCGCATCGGCATATAACCGCAGCTACTCCCTCTCAAGGCCAAACCTCCTTGCCTACGACATGGGAGAAACCGTAGTCGAAGGCCACACCACTCACATGTGGTACACATCCCACAACACTTCCGTAATCACGGATACCAGCCGCAGGTGCGACATCTTCCATAAGGGCAAACTCGTCCCGGGCACGGAACTCACTCCCTATCCCAAGGTCTTTGTTCCCATCGAAAACCTCTTCGGCGGCAACCTTATGGGTAAATGTGCAGATCAGGGAAGCCCCGCAAAATCGCTCCTCTTCAAAAGCGGGGACAAACAGTTCCGCCTTGGCACTCCCATCTGCTACGAATCCGTGTACGGAGATTACTGCGCCGGATATGTCCGCGACGGAGCATCCCTCATAGTGGTTATTACTAACGATTCCTGGTGGGGAGACACTCCGGGCTACAGGCAGCACTTCTCATATAGCCGCCTACGCGCCATCGAAACCAGAAAAACGGTTGTCCGCTGCGCCAATTCCGGCATAAGCGCCATCATCGACCCCAGGGGAAAGATCTTAACCAGCGGCCCCTGGTGGGAACCGGCCATCTTAACGGGAGAAGCCTCCATCACAGACGGCCAAACCTTCTTTGTCCGCCATGGCGACATAGTGGGACGCCTCAGCGTATTCGCGTTCGTGATGCTGCTTGCGGCCGCCGTTTTCCGCAGTAAAAAAAACGGCCTGCCGAAGCAGACCGTCCGTAAGGGCTAAAACATAGGGCCGCGTCCGCCCCTTCCGGGGCCGCCTCCCATGCGGGAACGCATGTGCTCGCCCGCCTTTCCGAAGTTTCCGAACCTCCAGGTGAAGGACAGGATGACGTACCTGCCCAGGGTGTTGTTGCGCACCTCCTGGTGATAGTTCTCCGTATCGGAAACGGTGAGGTTCTTTGCCTGGTCCAGAATGTCATACGCCTTGAGGGCGATGGTACCCGTGCGCTTGAGCACAGGAAGGGACATTGTCGCATTCCAAACCAGTTCGGAAGGCTGCTCCGTGGTGTATCCGCGATACCAGTTATAATCGGCATCCGTTCCGATCTCGAGGCCCAGTTTATAGTTGACGGTCCATTTGATGGATGCGTTCAGCTGGTTTGCCCATGTGGGATCCACGCTGGCCTCAACGGTGTACCAGGGTTTGGAGAAACGGGTGCGGGCGCCAAGGATAACTTCCAGATTGTCCGAACGGTAGGTAGCGCGGAATCTCTCGAAAATACCAAGGGTACGGGTTGTGTTGGCCTGGAAGTCATTGTCCCAGGAGGAAGCGAAGTGACTGCCGCTGAAATAATTGGAGTGGAACCCCTCATAATCAAACTCGTCGCTTGAGTTGAAATATGAGCTCATGTCAAGGCTGGACTTTCCGATGTAGCTCCCCGTCTTGGAATAAGAGAACCTGGTCACATTGGAGATGGAGAATCCCGACTTTGCGATAGGTGCATTCACCATGATTCGCATATTGCCGCTAAAGGTATCCTCTCCGTTCACAGGGAAAGAATAACTGCGGCCGTTAACATCATACCATACGGCATTGGTTATAGGGTTCTGGGTATAATTGCCGTCCAGATTGATACGTGTTGTAAAGAACTTCTTCTTCAGGGAATACTCGAAATTGGAGCGGAGCCCGTGGTTGAAATACGGCCTCAGATAAGGGTTACCCAGCGACATGGACAGAGGATTGGAATTGTCCATAACCGGCATAAGCTGCGAGGTGGAAGGCTGACTGCTGCGGCCCCAGTAGAAGAATCTCACGTTGGAGTTGTCGTTGAAGTCGTAGAACAGCATTGCGCGGGGAGCGAAATTCCACACGTGGCTCTCGTAGGTTTTGCCGTTGGTATTATTATAGGTATCCGTGGGAACCGCCGACATACCCAGCTGCGCGCGCAGTTTCTCCCTCTGGTACATGAAGGACAGGCCGATGTTCTGGTTGAGTGAGCGGTTGACGATTTTGTTGGAATACGTGGGGTCCGCGACTTCGCCCTCCGCTACATAGTCCATGATGTAATCCGGAGCCATCGTATACACGGGCGGCATAATACCGCTGTTAAACACATCCTTTACGCTTTCCGAACGGTTCCAGCGGATGTTGTAGCTGCCTTCCAGATAGAAGTAGTTACCAAGGGGCTCGGTATAGACGATACGGCTTCCCAGTGAACGGGAAAGGCTCTGCTGGTCCACCCTCTGGTTCACGAATTCAGTTGCAGTTGCATCACCGTTGCCATCAAATGCAGTGTTGGTGAGCGACTGGTTGAATCCGTCCAGATAGTTGTTGGACAGGTTCCAGTCCAGATTAACCGACAGGGTGCGCCCTGGCATTCCAAGTTTCTGACGGAACAGGAAGAAGCCCCTGGTCTGCCAGTTGCGGTTGTCTCCGGTATTGTGGGTGAAACCGTCATTGGTCTTCTGGACGTCCGCGCCCACAGCCTTCCGGGTATCGAATACCGACAGCTGGTCATAGCTGCCGCGGCCGAAGTTGAACTGGGGCTGGAACAGTATGGAGGTATTATCGGAAAACTTGTGCTCCAGGCGGATGCCGAAGCGGTGGCCGTCGGTGAAACGGCGGCTGCTTCCGCTGTTGTTGGAGATGAGCGTATAGTCTTCCAGATAGGTCTCCTTGTACTTATCCTCAAGGACATCGGTGATGGAGCCGTTGTACAGGTAGTTGCCGCCAAGTTCCATCTTTTTGTCGAAAAGGTCGAACGTGCCGTTCACACCTCCCATCCAGGAAGTGGTGATACCGTTGCCTCCGCGGCCGAAACCGCCCTGCCCGCGGCCCATTCCGCCGCCGCCTCCCATCATGGAGTTCATCATGGAGCCGGACATATCGTTGAAACCGCGGTTATTGGTATTGTTGCCGTTCAGGATAACGCTTATCTGGCTGTCCTCGGCGAATCGGCCGCCCATGAAGGCACTCTGCCAGCGCCAGTCTCCGTCGTTGAATGTAAGCGGCGCCGACGGAAGGTCATGACCGCCACCGGCCATCGCATTACCGAACAGGCCGTTCATCATTCCCCTCTTCACACTGAGGTCTATCACGGTTTCGTCTTCACCGTCATCAATGCCGGTAAACTCCGCCTGCTCGCTCTTTTTCTTGACCACCTTCACTTTCTCGATAAGCTTGGCGGGAATATTCTGCGAAGCAAGTTGGGGATCGTCCAGGAAGAAAGTCTTGCCGCCTATGGTGATCTTGTTGATTGTTTCGCCGTTGGAGGTGATGGTTCCGTCTTCGGACACCTCGATACCGGGGAGCTTCTTGAGAAGGTCCACCAGCATGTCATTGTCCGTAGGACGGAAAGAAGATGCGTTATACTCCACCGTATCCTTCTTGATTACAACGGGATTGCCGATTTCCGTTACCACAGCACCTTCCAGCATCTGCGCATCCACTTCCATCTTGATTTCGCCGAGGTCCACATTCTGGCCGTTGACGGTAATCTCAGCAGAATACGTCTTGTAACCAAGGAGTTCTGCCTTGAACGTATAAGTGCCGTTCTTAACCTTCTCGATAACGCCATGGCCCTCAGCATCCGTAAGTGCATACTTGGGCTGCCCCCTCTGGGCGGTGACGGAAACCGTTGCGAAACCAATCGGCATGCCGTCTTCCTTATCCGTGAGTTTTACGCTCACTTTGTGCTGGGCCGATGAAGGCAGGGAAAGAGCCATGGAAACCACTGCTGCGGCAAGCAGGGCGATGATTTTAGTAATACGTGATTTCATAAACACTACTTTAACTTTTTCTTGGACGCAACGCGCGCGTACAGGTTTAATCTACGCGCAATTATTTTATGCGTTCCGGATGGTCCTTTAAAAAAGCGGCCCATCCACCGCGGCCACCAGCTGCGGAAACAGGCTTCTTAAGTTCAAAATAATGGCAAAGGGCTATTGCCAGGGCATCGGTTGCGTCCAGATGCTCCGGCTGCAGTTTAACGCCCAGGGTTTTCTCCAGCATAAGCTGCACCTGTTCCTTGGAAGCTGCACCGTTACCCACAATTGCCTCCTTGGCCTTTCTTGGGGCGTATTCCGTAACGGAAGCCACCCCTTGCTCCAGCGCAGCTATCATGGCGGCGCCCTGGGCACGCCCAAGCTTCAAAACAACCTGCGCGTTCTTGCCGTAGAAAGGAGACTCGATAGCCAGATAATCCGGATGATAACTCTTGCAAACCTCGCTTATGCACTCATAGATTGCAGAAAGCTTGGTGTAAGGGTCCTTTTCCCTGCGAAGGTCCAGGATGCCCATGTCCACATACTCCGCCTTATTGCCCAAGGCACGGATAACCCCGAAACCCAGCAATTGGGTTCCGGGGTCTATCCCGAGTATGATCTTATTGTCAATCAATGCGATCGAAGCCTGTATATGGACGAAGGACTTCGGGGATCTCGATGTATCCATCCTTCTGGTTATCTTCCAGCAGGGCGGCCACAACGCGCGGAAGCGCGAGCGAGCTGCCGTTCAGGGTGTGAACAAGTTGCATCTTGCCGTTTTCGTCGCGGTAGCGGCACTTCAGGCGGTTGGCCTGATAGCTCTCGAAGTTGGAAACCGAGCTGATTTCCAGCCACCTGCCCTGAGCCGCGCTATAGAGCTCGAAGTCGTAGGTGATGGCCGATGTGAAGCTCATATCCCCGCCGCAGAGGCGAAGTATCCTGTACTTGAGGCCGAGCTCTTTCACCAGGCCTTCCACGTGGGCGATCATTTCGTCCAGAGCGGCATAGCTGTTCTCCGGTTTCTCAATACGCACGATTTCCACTTTGTCGAACTGGTGCAGGCGGTTCAGGCCCCTCACGTCCTTGCCGTAGGAACCGGCTTCGCGTCGGAAGCAGGGTGTATAGGCGGTGAGTTTGCAGGGGAACTGATCCTTGTCCAGAATGACGTCGCGGAAGATATTGGTCACGGGCACCTCCGCGGTGGGAACCATATAGAAATCGTCCAGGCCGGCATAGTACATCTGGGCTTCCTTATCCGGAAGCTGGCCTGTGCCGAAACCGGAAGCGGCGTTAACCATCACGGGAGGTTCCACCTCCAGATAGCCCGCAGCCGTGTTCTTGTCCAGGAAATAGTTGATGAGGGCCCTCTGGAGCCTTGCCCCCTTACCCTTGTACACAGGGAAGCCGGCGCCGGTGATCTTCACGCCCAGGTCGAAGTCGATGATGTCGTATTTTTTCGCCAGTTCCCAGTGCGGCAGGGCATTCTCCGGAAGATCCGGTTCCGGACCGCCCATCTTCACTACCAGGTTATCCTCTGCGCCCTTTCCTTCCGGAACCAGGTCGCAGGGAAGGTTGGGAAGAAGGACGATGGCATCGTCCAGTTCCTTCTGGTTCTCCGCCGCAAGGGCAAGGAGTTCACCTGAACGAGCCTTGAGCGATGCTACCTCCGCCTTTGCGGCTTCAGCCTCCGCCTTGAGACCCTGCTTCAGGAGAGCGCCGATCTTCTCGGCAGCCTTCTTCTGCTGGCCCAGCAGATTGTCCGATTCCTGCTGGCAGGCCTTGCGTTTGTCGTCCAGCGCAATCACTTTTTCAACGAGCGCGCGCGCGTCGAAATTCTTTTTGGCGAGTTTCCGCACAACCAGCTCGGGGTCGTCGCGGAGTTGTTTAAGCGTTAGCATACTGTCTTATTTAATGTCGAAAGAGGACGTGCGCTCCGCGGGGAAGCACAGGTCCTCTTTAAAAAGAATCTGTGAAATACTTCTCCCTAGTTTTCGAGGGGAAGTACGGAAACGTAGGACTTGTCCTCACGCTTACGGGTGAATTTCACGGTTCCGTCGATGAGAGCGTAAAGGGTGTGATCCTTGCCCATGCCCACGTTAAGACCGGGGTTGTGCACGGTGCCTCTCTGGCGGACGATGATGTTGCCGGCTTTCACTACCTCTGAACCGAACTTCTTGATGCCAAGACGTTTGGAATGCGATTCACGACCGTTCTTGGAACTGGATTGACCTTTCTTGTGTGCCATAATCTAATCTCCTTTAAACGTTAAGCGATAGCGTCGATGTGAATCTTGGTGAGCTTCTGGCGGTGGCCGTTCAGCGTCTGGAATCCTTTACGACGGATTTTCTTGAATACGAGAACTTTCTTTGCCTTGGCATCGTCGTCCACGACGGTGGCCTTGACAACTGCTCCCTCTACATACGGTGTTCCAACCTTCACGGCACCTTCGTTGTCGATGAGAAGGACCTTGGGGAACTCTACAGCTTCTCCGTTCTTCGCGGTGAGGCGGTTAACGAAGATGTCCATTCCAGCTTCCACTTTGAACTGCTGGCTTGCAATGTCTACGATTGCGTACATTGTTGATACAAAACTTTTTATAAGTTTCAGCCGTAAGCGGGTACCAATCCGGGCTACCACTTCTGGAGCTTATCGGCCATAAAATTGGACGGCAAAGTTACAATTATTTCGCAGAACTGCAAAACTTTTTTTGCATAAAGCGTTGGAGTTCACGCTTTTTTTTTCGAAATTTGTTGCGACTGCGAAATATAACTAAAATGTTAACAATATGAGAAGGAAAAAGAAAGACAACTCCTACAAATGGAGCTTCGCCTCCGTAGGCGGAACCGTTAGGGTGAACATCAAGAGCGGAGAAGACATCCGCCACCTCGGCGAACTGGACCGCAAGATGTGGACGGTACTCTCCTGCCCCGTCACCGGGCTGGAATTCGACTCTAAAGCCCTGAAATACCTGGATGGAGACTCGGACGGCAAAATCCGGGTCGATGAAGTCATCCGCACGGCCCAGTGGCTCACCCGCATCCTCTCAGACGCAGAACTCCTCGTCAAAGGCGCAGACAGCATCCCCCTGAGCGCCTTCAATGAGGCCGATGAGGACGGCGCCCGCCTGCAGTCGTCGGCCCGCCAGATCCTTGGCAACCTTGGCCTGGACAAAGACAGCATCGGCCTGGAAGAAACCACCGACAATGCGAAGATATTCGCCGGAACCCGCTTCAACGGGGACGGTATCATCACTCCCCTTTCCGCAGGGGACGAAGCCCTCGGGGCCCTTGTAACCGAGATTGGCAAAGCCATGGGCACGGTGAAAGACCGCAGCGGGGAAGACGGCATCGATGCCGATAAGATTGAAGCCTTCTACGCCGCGGCAGCGGATTTCGTAGCCTGGACGGAAGCCGGGGTATTCCCCTTCGGAGATGCTACCGCAGATGCCCTCGCCGCCGTGGAGGCCCTCAAGGACAAGGTGGCGGACTATTTCATGCGCTGCAAGCTCATCGCCTTCGACCCGGAAGCCGCAGCCGGAGTGGGCGTATCGGCGGAAAAGATCGGCGCTATCGAAGGCAACCTCGCCCTGGCGGCCGACCAGATTGCCCTTGAGCCCATCGCAGCCCCTTCCGCCGGTGGCAAGCTTCCCCTCAAGGATGGCATCAACCCCGCATGGAAAGCCGCCGTGGACAAGATGGCCGCGCTGGTACTGGACGGCAAAAAGCAGAGCCTCGGCGAAGAGGAGTGGAACGAGATTCTCGCCAAATTCGCCCCGTACACAGCCTGGATGGCAGAAAAGAAGGGCGCCGAAGTGGAGCCCCTTGGCATAGACGCCGTGAAGGAAATACTCAAGGCGGATAAGAAAGCCGAACTTCTGGCCCTTGTGGAAGAAGACAAGAAACTGGAAGCGGAGGCCCTTTCCATCGAAGAGGTGGACAAAGTGGTCCGTCTGGTGAAAAACTTCCACCCCTTCCTTAATAATTATGTTGTCCTGGCCGATTTCTACGATCCCAAGAAGAAAGCCATCTTCCAGGCAGGACGCCTGTACATCGACCAGCGCTCCACCGACCTTTGCATCACCGTCGCCGGTCCCAGCCCGGAGATTTCCTCCCTCAGCGGCATGTACATCCTGTACTGCGCATGCAAGTCGGATAAACTTGGCAAGGCCATGAACATTGCCGCCGTGCTCACGGACGGCGACGTGGACGGCCTCCGTCCCGGCAAAAACGCCGTCTTCTATGACCGCGAGGGCAACGATTACACGGCAACCGTAACATCCATCGTGGATAATCCCATCTCCCTCCGCCAGGCCTTCTGGGCACCTTACCGCAAGGTTGGCAGATGGATTTCGGACAAGACGGACAAAGCTGCGGCCGAAAAGAACGACAAATCCCTGGCCGGCTTCACCGCCGCGGCAGACGGCGCAACCACCGTCCCCCCGGCAGACGGCCAGCCCAAGGCTGCATCGGCCTTCGACATTGCGAAGTTCGCCGGCATTTTCGCTGCCATCGGCATGGCCCTGGGCTTCCTGCTGGATGCCCTCGTGGCAATTGTGAAGGGCGCCGCATCGCTCAAGATCTGGCAGCTGCTCCTGGTTATTGTGGCCATCCTTCTGGTGATTTCCCTGCCCTCGGTATTCATCGCCTGGCGTAAACTCCGCCGCAGGGACCTTGGCCCCGTGCTCAACGCCAACGGCTGGGCAATCAACGCCAAGTCGCTCGTGAGCATCAAGTTCGGCCGCACGCTCACCAAGCTCGTCAAGTATCCCAAGATGTCGGCCGTGGATCCCAAGGCGCGCCGCAGGGCCCGCTTCTGGAGGGCTGTTCTGTGGGTGCTCATCGGCCTTGTAGTAGCAGCCGGAATTCTGTTCCTTCTTCACCTGAAGGGCGTACTCACCATTCCTTTCCTCGTTAAGTAATGGATTCACCGTTCATTTACAACGCTCCGGTGAGCGGCAAGAACTTCATCGGCCGCCGCCAGGACAGCATGATACTCCAGAATCTCCTTAGCCAGGGAGAGCACGTTGCCATTTGGGAGCCGCCCAAAACGGGCATATCGTCACTTATCCGTTATGCCATGTTCAATATGAGCATCGGCGCAAAACCGTCCATTACGGTTGAAGTGTCGCTCATGAACGTGCGCACGCTGGAGGAGTTCCTCATCAAGGTGGGTTCCGCCCTGATAAGGAGCATCGCGGCAACGCCCATGGAGTATGCGGAGGTGGTGGACAGATTCCTTCGCGGAACGCATCTGGTCTTCGATGAGAAACAGTATTCCTCCAAGGACGAGGTCCTCTCGCTGAGCTGGACACCCGACGATGAAGACATCCGCGCCCTGCTGGTACTCCCCTTCAAGATTGCGGAAAACAGGAACCAGAAACTGTTCCTTATCCTGAACGAATTCCAGAACGTGAGTTTCACGGAGGATCCGGACCGGATTCTCCGCCCTCTGGACGATGTCCTCCGCTCCCCCCACGGTCACGACTGCTCATACATCTTCACGGGGTCCATGGTGAACGCCATGCAGTCCATCTTCGTTGGCAGCAGGCTCTTCCATCGCGTGGTAACCCGCGTTAAACTCTCGGAAGTAGACGACCGCGACATCACAGACCACGTCAACAAGGGCTTCCTTTCCAGCGGTAAAGTTGTAACCAACAAGGACCAGCTTCAGGGCGCGTGCCACCTGCTTCGCAACAACCTGTGGTATTTCAACCAGTTCGCCTCGTTCTGCGACTCCATGTCCAAGGGCTACATCATGGAACCGGCGATGGTGGATGCCCTAAACTGCCTTATCGCCCTTCACGAGCCCCGTTTCACGGCCATCATGAACAGCCTCACCACACATCAGGTGAATCTGCTTAGGGCAATCAAAGACGGCGTCACGCATTTCAGTACGGCGGAAGTCATACGCAAGTATTCACTTAATTCATCGGCCAATGTCAACCGTGTAAAGGAGGCCCTGATGAAGAAAGAGGTCATCACTTTTGTGGAAAACGACACTCCCCTCATTCTGGACTCCCTGTTCGAGTACTGGCTCAAAACCTATTATTTCGAGAATAAATGAAGCACATAGTAGTACTCACCGGCGCCGGTGTGAGCGCGGAAAGCGGTTTCTCCACCTTCCGCGACGCCGGCGGCCTGTGGGAGCAGTACGACGTTAACGACGTCGCCTCCATAGAAGGATGGTACCGTAACCGCGAACTGGTCCTGAACTTCTACAACGGCCTGCGCATCCAACTGCGTAACGCAAAACCCAACGCCGCGCACGAGGCCATTGCCGCACTGGAGAAGAATTATAATGTGGACGTGATTACCCAGAACGTGGACAACCTCCACGAAAGGGCCGGTTCAACACGCGTTCTCCACCTTCACGGGGAGCTCACCAAGGTTCGCCCGGAAAACGGCGTGTACGACAGGACGGGGCGGGAAGACGAGGTAATCGACATCGGCTATGATCAGTGCTCCCTTGGCGACAAAGCCCCCAACGGGCAGCAACTCCGCCCCCACATTGTCTTCTTCGGCGAAGCGGTGCCCAATATCGAAAAGGCGATTGATCTTGTGGAATCGGCCGATATCCTCCTCATCGTAGGCACCTCCCTGCAGGTGTACCCCGCCGCCGGGCTGTACCGCTATGCCCGAGCTGGCGTTCCCGTCTACATCATCGACCCCAAAGATGTCCCCGTCCACGACTCCCGCCTCACCCACATCCGCGCCGTGGCGACGAAGGGCATGCAGGAGTTCATGGACATCCTTGCCTCATAGAAGCCCTTTTCTCCCTATTTGTTTCTCTTTTTTTAAAATATCGCTTGCGATATAAAAATAAAGTTGTATATTTGCATCGTGAACGATATAAATAACAACTGAATATTCAAACATCATGGACAAGAACAAATCAATCCAGGCCCTTCAGGCCTACGCCACCGGCCTCGCGGCCCAGTCTCTCCAGCACAAAGTAGAAAGCAAGATCTTCGCAGCTCAGGGTTTCTCCAAACTCGGTGAGAAGTATGCGGAGCACGCTGCCGAAGAAATGGAATGGGTAGACAAATTCATCGACCGCATCCTAGATCTCGGCGGGACTCCGAAGGTAGAAGCCGCTCCCGAAATGAATGTCTTCACCGATCCCGTGGAATACATCAAGTCCGATGTAGCCGTCTCCCACAAAGAAGTGCCCGTCCTCCAGCAGCTGACGCTTTCCCTGCAGGACGACTTCAAGACCTTCGACATTCTCAAAGCATACGCCCTTGACGAAGAAGAGGATATGTATTGGAGCGAAACTCAGCTGGAACTCATCGAGAAGATAGGTCTGCAGAACTGGCTCGTAAAGCAACTGTAAGATGGCAAAGATTTATGACTTCAAGGCCCTTAACAACAAGGGCCTTGAATTTGACTTCGCACAGTTCGAAGGCAAGGTTCTTCTGATTGTCAACACCGCATCCAAATGCGGCTTTACCCCTCAGTACGACGGCCTGGAGGCCCTGTACCAGAAGTATAAGGACAGAGGACTGGCCATCGTGGGTTTCCCTTGCGACCAGTTTGCCCATCAGGAGCCCGGCTCCGACGAGGAAATTGCAGAGTTCTGCCGCATCAACCACGGCGTCACCTTCCCGCTGATGAAAAAGATTGACGTGAACGGAGACAATGCCCATCCCATTTACAAGTATCTGAAATCGGCGGCAAAAGGCACATTCGGCAATGCTATCAAATGGAACTTTACCAAGTTCCTGATCAACCGGGACGGCACCGTGATTAAACGTTATGCTCCCACAGTGACACCCGAAAAGATGGAGAAGGACATTGACCAAATGTTATAATGGAAGAAAAGTTCAAACTCGAAAACCAGCTCTGTTTCAGGCTATATACCGCTTCCCGGCTTATCACACAGGCCTATCATCCGCTGCTGGGTGAGCATGGTCTCACATATCCGCAGTACCTGGTGCTGCTGGTGCTGTGGGAAAAGGATGCGCAGCCGGTAAACGACATCGCCAAACGCCTGCAGTTGGAGACCAATACCGTCACCCCCCTCCTAAAAAGGATGGAGGCAGAGGGCATTGTAACCCGCAGCAAGGGCAAGGAGGATGCCCGCCAGATGATTGTGAGGCTTACGAAGAAGGGCCATGATCTTCAGAAGAAGCTGACCGATGTTCCCGAGACTGTCGGCAACGCCGTCATCTGCGAAAGCGTAACTCCGGAAACCGTCCCGGGCCTCTTCGGCATGCTGGACGATATCATCAAACAACTCAAACAATAACCCATCGTCTCGCCCGTCCGCTGGATGACAATCCTTATTTAATATGAAAAACGTAGAAAAGATATGGAAATGAAATTTTGCCAGAGCTGCGGAATGCCGCTCACTCAGGAAATCCTGGGAACCAATGCCGATGGAAGCAAAAATGAAGACTACTGTATATACTGCTATAAGGACGGCAAGTTCCTGCAGGAGTGCACAATGGAAGATATGATTGAGCACTGCGCCCAGTTTGTGGACGAGGTCAACAAAGGCCTGCCGCTGCCCATCACGAAAGAGGAATACATCGGCCAGATGAAGACGTATTTCCCGCATCTGAAGCGTTGGCGCAAAGAATTGACGCTTACGGATGCGACGCCGGAGAATCCGGCCCTTGCGGGCATAAAAGAACTCATCGGCACAATGGCCGACAAACTGCCCATCGCTTATATCTCGTCAGTAGACCAAGAAGGCTTTCCTTGGACCAAGGCCATGCTGAAGCCACGCAAACGCGAGGGTATCAAAACCTTCTACTTTACAACCAACACATTCTCAATACGTGTGGCTCAATACAAAGCCAACCCCAAGGCCAGCATCTATTTCTGTGACGCCAGGGGCTTCAAGGGCATGATGCTGCGCGGGAAGATGGAAGTACTGACCGATGCCGCCTCGAAGGAGATGATCTGGCGCAAAGGCGACACTCAGTACTATCCCGGCGGCGTCACCGACCCCAATTACTGCGTGCTCAAGTTCACCGCCACCGATGGCCGTTTCTACAGTGACTTCTATCCCCGCAGCTTTGTGATTGAGTGATGAAACAGGAAATCAATCCTAAGGACACCAAAAGGACTTCAGACAGGATATAAGCCTATATGGTTACCTTGAAGCCGTAGATTTTACCATTTTCAAGCGGGAGCTTGCTCGTGATCGTCTTCCGCATGTCGCAGCCCGGGA
>JAEEGF011540234.1_pt1 | contig 24990 bp, 15 predicted proteins | sample 9134171 | NCBI WGS metagenome assembly JAEEGF01 (sample SAMN16246542, study PRJNA631951) | gut metagenome | biome: gut microbiome; feature: rumen; material: AP-attached | host: Bos | place: Iran: Karaj | collected 2018-10 | reverse complement strand
TAGAGCTGCTCGGCAAGGGCGTGGGAGGCCGTGGTCAGGTCGTCGGACGCGGTCTTGATGGCTTCGGAGTCCGTGCCTTCCATGGCCTTCTTGAGGGCGGCCAGCTTGGCTTCGACATTGGACTTGGTCGCGGCGTCGCTCTTGTCGCCCACGTCCTTGAGGGACTTTTCGGTGGCATAGACCAGGGCGTCGGCCTTGTTGCGGGCTTCCACGGCTTCCTGCTTCTTCTTGTCTTCGGCGGCGTTGGCCTCGGCCTCACGCATGAGCTTGTTGATCTCTTCCTCGGAGAGCCCGGAAGAGGACTTGATCTGGATGGACTGCTCCTTGCCGGTGCCCAGGTCCTTGGCGGAGACCTTGACGATGCCGTTGGCGTCGATGTCGAAGGTCACCTCGATCTGCGGCACGCCGCGCGGCGCGGCCGGGATGCCCGTGAGCTGGAAATTGCCCAGCGTCATGTTGTTGGCGGCCATGGGGCGCTCGCCCTGCAGCACATGGATGTCCACGGCGGGCTGGTTGTCCGCCGCCGTGGAGAACACCTGGCTCTTGCGGGTGGGGATGGTGGTGTTGCGGTCGATGAGCTTGGTGAACACGCCGCCCATGGTCTCGATGCCCAGGGAGAGCGGGGTCACGTCGAGCAGCAGCACGTCCTTCACGTCGCCCTTGAGGATGGCGCCCTGGATGGCCGCGCCCTTGGCCACGACTTCGTCGGGGTCGACGGAGTGGTTGGGCTCCTTGCCAAAGAACTCGCCCACCTTCTTCTGCACCAAGGGCATGCGGGTCATGCCGCCGACAAGGACGACCTCGTCGATCTCGGACGTGGAGAGGCCGGCGTCGGAAAGCGCTTTGCGGCAGGGCTCGATGGATTTCTCCACGAGGTCCATGACCATCTGCTCGAGGCGCGCGCGGGAGAGGCTGACCATGAGGTGCTTGGGACCGCTGGCGTCGGCCGTGATGAAGGGCAGGTTGATCTGCGTCTCCAGGGAGTTGGAAAGCTCCTTCTTGGCGTTTTCGGCGGCTTCCTTAAGGCGCTGCAAGGCCATGCGGTCCTGGGAGAGGTCGATGCCGTTGGACGCCTTGAATTCGTCCACCAGCCAGCGGATGATGCGCTGGTCGAAGTCTTCGCCGCCCAGGAAGGTGTCGCCGTTGGTGGCGCGCACTTCCACGACGTTGTCGCCGACTTCCAGGATGGAGATATCGAAGGTGCCGCCGCCCAGGTCGTAAACGGCGATCTTTTCGTTGGACTTGCGGTCGAAGCCGTAGGCCAGCGATGCGGCCGTGGGCTCGTTGATGATGCGCTTCACTTCCAGCCCGGCGATGCGCCCGGCGTCCTTGGTGGCCTGGCGCTGCGCGTCGTTGAAGTACGCGGGCACGGTGATGACGGCTTCGGTGACGGGCTCGCCCAGGTAGGTCTCGGCGTCTTTCTTGAGCTGCGCCAGGATGACGGCGGAGATCTCCTGCGGGCTGTAGTCCTTGCCGTCCACGCGCACGGCGGCGTCGCCGTTGGCGGCGGAAACGATGCTGTACGGGGCGTGCTGCATCCAGTGCGCCACTTCAGGCGCGTCGCAGCGGCGCCCCATCATGCGCTTGATGGCGAAAATGGTGCGCGTCGGGTTGGTCACGGCCTGGCGCTTGGCGGTCTCGCCCACCAGGCGTTCCTTATCGGTGAAGGCCACGATGGATGGCGTGGTGCGCCCGCCGTTGGGGTTGCTGATGCATTTGGGGTCCTGTCCTTCCATGACATAGACGCAGCTGTTGGTCGTACCAAGGTCTATTCCTATGATCTTGCCCATAATATATATCCTCCGGTGGGTTCTAAAATAAGGCGGGGCTGCGCCAGCGGACGCCCCGCACAGAGCATAAATAATCCCGTTTTGCACCGCGTCCAGTGCCGGGGGGCATTTTTTTTGCCGATTTTCTATTTTTTTGCCGCCGTGCGCTCCAGGGCGCGGAGCACCGTGCGCAGTTCTCCGGCGTCCATCTGGCCTGGTGCGCTCGCCGCCCGCCCGCAGCCGAACGTCGCCGCACTGCCGAAATAGTGCCCGCATATGCGGCTGGCGACGCCCAGCGGCCCCATGCTCATGGTGATGAGCGGCTTGCGGGCATGGCGCGCGCGCATCTCTTCGGTGGCGGCAAGCAGGGTGAGCACGTCGGTGGGCGTGTGCGGCATGACGGCGATCTTCAGCACGTCCGCCCCCAGGGCATCCTGCATGCGGCGCAGGCGCCGCACGATCTCCTCCCGGGGCGGCGTGGAGGCAAAATCGTGGCTGCTGGCGACCGCGGGCAGGCCGCAGGCATGCGCATGGCGGATCGCATCGGCAGCCACCTCTTCGCCCATGGAAAAGGCCTCCACGTCGAGGGCGTCGATCATGCCGCTCTCGCAGAGGAGGCCGCACAGGGAGGCGTATTCGCCCGGGGACGCGCCGGCGCGCCCGCCTTCGCCGGCGGTGCGCAGCGTGGCAAGGAGCGGGAGACGCAGTTCCCTGCGCAGCATCTCCAGGCAGGAAAGCAGGAGGGGTCCGCTCCGCCACCCATCCATATGGTCGATGCGCCACTCAGCGATGTCGGCGGGGATATCCGCCATCGCCCTGGCATCCTCCGCCAGTCCGCCCGGCGTGCTCCCCGTGAGCGGGACGATGACGAGCGTCCGTCCGCCGCCCAAAACAGCTGAACCTATCTTCACGGTATCCATGGCCTTGCCCCTGAGGCGCCGGCGGCGCCAAGATCATCCTCCGCATCTTCCCTGCTTGCGCCGTCAATGTCAAACGCTCATGCACGCTGCCGCGGACAGGAGACGCCCGGACCTTCCGTGCGCGCATCCCGCTTCATGCCGGCGGAGCATCCCGCTTCTCCCATGCCATGTATCCTGCGATGACGGCGAAGGTGAGCGCCTCGGAAAGCGGGACGGCGAGCCAGAGGCCCGCGTCGCCGAGCCATGAGGGCAGCAGGACGAAGGAAGGGACGAGCAGGACGAAGCCGCGCAGAAGCATGAAGATCGTGGCGGGGCGGGCCCGCCCGATGCTCTGGTAAAAGCCGATGAGCACCATGTTGAGGGTGAAGAACAAAAAGCCGGCCGAGAAATACGGGAATCCCTGCACAGCCAGGGCGCGGGCAGGCTGCCCTCCGGAGAGGAAGCAGCCGATGGCGAAGTCTCCCCAAAAGAAACCCGCCGCCGTGAGCAGCAGGCCGAGCGCCACGGCCAGGCACACCGAGATGCGCAGCGTGCCGCGCACGCGCTCCACGTTGCCCTGCCCATGATTGAAGCTGGCGATGGGCTGCGCCGAAAGGCTGATGGCATAGCCGAACATGAAGATCATGGGGAACAGGTAGCAGACCACGCTGTAGGCCGCCACGCCATCCTCGCCAAGGCGGCCGATGAACATAGCGTTGCCCGCCATGATCATCACGGCGATGGCCATTTCCCCCAGGAAGTTCGGAAAGCCCAGCCTGGCCTGGCGGACGGTGTTGCGTGCGGTGAGGCGCATGGCGTTGAGCGTGGGACCGGGGCGGCAGAGGCGCACCGTCCGTGCATGGCGCAGCATATACCATCCCGCAAGGAGCGCTCCGGCCAGCTGCGAAGCGGAAGTGGCCGCCGCAGCCCCGCCTATGCCCCAGCCAAAGGGAAAGATGAAAAGATAGTCGAGCACGATGTTGAGCAGCGCCGGCACGACCTCGATGAGCATGGCAAAGCGCGGCGCTCCGTCGAGCCGTATGGCGAACATGCCGATCATGGCGGCGACGGAAAAGGGCATCTGCGGAACGACCCAGCGCAGGTATTCGACCACCATCGGCATGAGCGCGTCGCTGCCGCCGAACATCCTGCAGACCTGCACGGGGAAGGCAAAGATGGCCGCAGCCAGCAGGAGCATCAGCGACAGGGACACGGTGAGCGCCTGCGTGATGTTGATGCAGGCGGCCTTGGTCCTGCCCTGCGCCAGATGCATGGCGGCCACCACCGACACGCCGCTGCCGAACAGCAGCGACACGGCGTAGGCGAACAAGAAAATGGGCGCGGCGATATTGACCGCAGCCAGCCCGCCGCTGCCTACGCCGCGGCCGACGAAAACGCCGTCGGCCACGTTCAGCACCACTCCCGAGAGCAGCCCGGCCAGCGTGGGCAGGAACATTTCGGCAAAAAGGCGCGCCAGGTCCGTGCGCCCGAGATCTATCGCGACCCTTTCCATCCCGGATTCACGCTCCGCCGTCCGCTTTCCACAGGAAGATCCCTTCCGCGTCCCGTTCCCGCATCCTCTCCAGCCTCGTGCAGATCCTCTCACACATCCACTGCCTTCCCCGGCGCCATCGGCGCGGCCATGCCGCCATACTTGTCCAGCAGGGGCGCAAGATCGACCGGTCCGGTCACGGGAGGGAAGGCGTCGTCGTAATGGTCAAGCAGGACCCGCCGGGGCTCAAGGCGCTCGATCGCCCTCACAGCCGGAGGAATAACATCCTCCCAGCCGTTGCAGGGCAGGACGAGCAGGTCCGCATGCCGCGGATAGGCCACGTCGTCCCGCAGGTTAAGGCTGCCCATCAGCGACAGGCTCTTCCCTTCCGCTTCCACATGGTAGAACACCGTCTCGCCGTTTTCCCTGCACAGCCAGTGCTGCAGGGCGATATGCGGGAGGTTGCTCCGGAAGGGCGATCGCCACCAGGACGCAACGCGGGAAAAAGACGCCCGGGGCAGGACGGCGTGCCGGCCAGGGAAGACGCGGACCGCAAAACCGCTGCCCTCCCATGCCTGCCCGGGGCATACCAGCTCCAGAGCCTCCGCGGGAACGCCCTTTTTGCGCAATGTCTCATAAGGGGTCCGGGTGCAGTGGACGCGCACATGCCTGTTCCGCCTGGTTATCGCAGGGATGCTGGCGATGTGGTCAAAGTGCCCGTGCGTGACGAAGATCTCCGGAAAGCCGTCGTAATCTTCCAGGCGCACGCCGGAGGACGAGCCCTTGAGCGGCACGAAGGGATCGAAAAGGAGGCGCCCTGAAGGGCATCTCACCTCGACCGTCGCCGTCCCGTGCCATACCACCTGCATCTTCGCCCCCAAAGGATGGTTTTGCCCCTGCTTGTCCACCTGGACGATCATCCGCCGGACAGCCTGTGATGTCCATGGCATTTTTGCCTGTGCGGTGGCCATCCACAAAAACCAGGAAGCGCTCCCGCAGAAGCTGCGGGAGCGCATGTTTTGCTTCTGCGGGGATGGAGCACCATCCCCGCCCCTGCTCATTATTCGTCGGTGGCGGCGATGCAGTCGCCGGCGTTCGCGTCGTAGCCGGTGGTGCCTTCGACCTTGGCAACGCTCAGCGTGTTGCCCAGGGGGGCGGCACCGGGCATGCGGAAGGTGGAGCAGTCGGCGCGCTTGATGGCCACCTCGGGCGTATGCTTGGCCTGCGGAACCCATTCGTAGGGCACGCGGTAGGCGCGGTACACCATGTTCATGTTGCGCCCGTCCATGTAGGGATTGATGAATTCCCAGACGATCTCATGGTCGGGAGTGACTTCCAGCAGGCGCCCGTCGGAGCCTTCGGTGATCATGGTGTTGCCGTTGGGCAGGCGCTGGGCGGCGCTGATGAACGGGCTGTAGAAGCGGCTGGCGTCCAGCGGGATGACGAAGCCGGCTTCGCGCGGGGTGTACTGCCACACGATGTCCAGGGTGACCGGGTCGAACTCCAGCACGCGGGTGTAGTCGCGCTGCGCGGCCTTCACGCCCATGGGGGCGCCGGGGTTGGGGTTGTCGTAGCCGGCCCAGCCGCCGTTGTCGAACACCAGGATGTTGCCCGCGCCGGGGAGCCCGTCGGGGATCATGTGCGCATGGTGCTGGCCGATGATCCAGCCCAGCTTGTGCTCGGGATGCCCGATGCTGTAGTCGGGGCCGACCTTCCAGACGATCTTGCCGGTCTTCTTGTCGATGATGAAGATGATGTTGGTCTCGCGGCCGTCCATGATGATGTTGTCGGGATGGAAGCGCTCGTCGCCGGCGTCATACCACTTGTTCGGGCCGAGGGTGGACATGGAGTTGATGTGCATCCAGTCGCCCAGGGCCGGGGCATGCTCGATGAGGGCGCCGCCGCGGTAGTTGGGGCAGCGGCACATGGCGTTGCGCGCGGCCTCGGAAAAGCCCATTTCCTCCACATGGTCGGAAGCCTGCCATTCCCAAACGATCTCGCCGTCCCAGTTCACTTCATAGACCACGTCGTCCAGGAGCTCCTTGTCGGAGATGTACTCGCAGTGGGCGTTGCGGTGGCAGAGCACGAGGGTGTTGCCGGAAAGGGACTGCGGCTCATGGCCGGGGGCGAAGTAGCCGGTGGTGCTGCCGTCGCGCTGGAAGTCATGGTGCTGGCGCGCCATCCACTGCGGCTTCTCGCCCGGATCCTCGATGAACTCGGCCTGGTTGAACTCCCAGACGACGTTGCCGTCCCAGTCCACCTGGATGAGGTCGATCTGGTCCTGCAGGCCGTACTTGGCATTGCGGGTGCCGCGGCTGCCCAGCAGGTAGCCGCCGGGGAAGATCTTGTTCGGGAAGCCGTGCACGCCGGCCCAGAGCTTGATCTCCTGGCCGTTCATGTCGATGAGCATGGCGCCGTGTTCCTTCACGGGCATGATGGTATAGCCGCTCCATGCTTTTGCGGGATCGTAAAGCGTGGTTCCTGTGGGGTACACTGTGGGATGGCCCATGGCATTCTCCTTGAATGACGTTGAAATGTTAAGCCGCGCGCGATGCGGCAAGAAAGATCGCCTCTACATGATCTCCGGGCCCATGAGGTAATAGGGCAGCCAGGTGGCGATGTCAGGGAAGATGGTGATGACGATCACCGCCAGGATCATCAGCGCCACGAAGGGGATGATGCCCTTGAAGATGGTCTCGATGGGTATGCCCTTGGCCACGCCGGCCAGGGCGAAGACCACCACGCCCACGGGCGGCGTGATCTGACCCATCTCCATGACCATGACGGAGACCACGCCGAACCACACCGGGTCGAAGCCGAGCGCCACGACCGTGGGGAAGATGGAGGGCAGCGTGAGCATGAGCATGGGGATGACGTTCATCATGCAGCCCAGGATGACGTAGATGACGATGATGATGGCGAACACCCAGTAGCGGTTGAAGGGCAGCGAGCTGATGAAGTCCGCCAGCAGGAAGGGCAGCCGGGTCTGGGCGAAGAAATAGCCGAGCACGGACACGCCCACCATGATGCAGAGGATGCGCGCCGTGAGCTCGCCTGTTTCCTGCAGCGAGGCCAGCAGGTTCTTCCAGGTCACCTTGCGGCGCGCCAGGGCGTAGAGGAAGGCGCCCACGGCGCCGATGCCGCCGCCTTCGGTGGGCGAGCAGATGCCGACGACGATGCTGCCCAGCACGAGCACGAAGAGCGCCAGGATGGGCACGAGCCCCATGGAGGACTGGATCTTCTCAGCCAGCGTGTACTTGGGGCCGCGCGGGGCCATCTCGGGATGACGCACGGCGGTGATGTAGATGTAGAGCATGAACATGCCGGCCAGCAGGAGCCCGGGAACGAGCCCGGCCATGAACAGGCGGCCGATGGATACCTCGGTGACGATGCCGTAGATGATGAAGCCGGCACTGGGCGGGATGAGGATGCCCAAGGTGCCGCCGGCGGCCAGGGCGCCCGTGGCCAGCGAGGGCGAATACTTGAGGCGCATCAGCTCGGGCAGGGAGACGGAGCCCATGGTCACGGCGGTGGAAAGGGAGTCGCCGCACACCGCGGCGAAGCCGGTGCAGCCGGCGACGCCCGCCATGCCCATGCCGCCGGGCATGTGCCCGATCCACTTGTTGGCTGAGTTGAACAGGTCGACGGAGATGCCGGAATAGAGGATCATGCAGCCCATGAACACGAACAGGGGCAGGGCCACCAGGCTGTAGTTGGCGGCCGCGGCATAGGGCGTGGTGCCCACGGAAGCCAGGGCGGCGGGCACGTTGCGCGCGATGCAGATCATGCCCATGGCGCCGATGATGCTCATGGCCCAGGCGATGGGCATCCTGATGAACAGGAAGAGGAAGAGGAAGCCGAAGGCGATGAGGCCGAGCACCAGGTTGGAGACCTCATAGTCGCAGTCGCGGTACCAGAAGGGCACCCAGGCCAGGAAGGCGGCGAAGGCCAGCCCGAGCAACGGAGCGATGAGGTGTCGTTCCGCCAGGCAGCGCACCAGGTCGCGCAAGAGCTGGAAGACCAGGACGACGGCGGTGATGCCAAGCCCGACGAACGGCATCCAGTAGTAGTATTCCAGCGGGACGTAGAGCTCCATGGACTGCGTGCCGAACTTGCCCAGGAAGGCCTTGTAGCTTTCGTAGGTGAGCAGCAGCAGGATGATGAGCACGCTGGAAGAGACCGCCACGTCGCACCAGCGCTTCACGCCTTCGCTGAAGCGGTTGTACAGGAAGTCGATCTGCATGTGCCGGTCCCGCAGCTGCAGCAGGGCCATGAAGGAGAAGGTGGTGAGGGCGAGGATGTTTTCCTGGATCTCCAGCGAACCCGGCACGCTCTTGCCGAAGAGCCTGCCGCACACATCCAGGAAGACGATGATGGGAAGGATGGCCATAGCCGCGTGGCTCAGCCAGCTGAACTTGTCGGTGCATGACTCAAGGAACGAGTACACGCCGCCGAACGGGGATGAGGAAATGTTTTGTGCCATGGCATCCTCTGCATCCATGCCAGAAGCGCGGCATGGGAACGTCTGTGGGCATGCGCCCCAGTGAAAATAGTCCATGCCCCTAAAGGGCTGATATACTCATTCAATAGAGGTTTACTAAATCAAATTAAAATATCCGTCAACAGCAAAATGCGCTTCTTTTCCGTCCGTTCAAAAAAAAGGAGCGGTCCCGCGTGCGGGACCGCTCGTCACAGGCTATCAAGAAAGCGGGCTACTTCTTATAGGCGTCGCCGTATTTGCCGGCATAGACGGCCTCGGTGTAGAACTTGCTGCGCTCGCGGGTGTACTTGAGCACTTCGTCCACGACCTTGGGATCCATGCCCTTGCACTCGACGTTCTTCCACAGTTCGGCGAAGGAGGCCAGGGGAGCCAGGACAGCTTCGCGCTCGGCGGGGGTCAGATAGAAGAACTGATGGCCCTGGGATTCCATCCACTTGGTATCGGCCATGGCGCCGTCTTCCAGGGACTTGCCGCAGGCCTCGGCCATCTTCATGCCGCCTTCTGCGGTGAGCCAGTCACGCATGTCCTGGGGCATGGAGTCCCACAGATCCTTGTTCGCTTCCATGCAGAACGTGTTCACGGCCAGATCCATGATGAGATGGTACTTGCAGGCCTCGGTGATCTTGTAGGACTTGAGGGGGGCGAGCGGGCAGATGACGCCGTCAGCCATGCCCTTGGACAGGGCGAGGTAGGTGTCGGGCGAGCTCATGCGGATGGGGTTTGCGCCCATGGCCTTGATCCATTCCAGCGTCGCGGCGTCCCACACGATGATCTTCTTGCCCTTGAGCTCATCCATGTTCTTGACGGGCTTGATGGTGTGGATCTGGTAGGCGGCGGAAGCCCAGCCGAAATAATGCACGGAATTGGCGGGCATCTCGTCGCGGATCTCCTTGAAATGCTCGATGATGTCCTCGGTCACCAGGCTGCCGACCAGGGCGTTGGGGCACATGCCGGGAAGGGCGACGACGCCCAGGAGGTTCATCTTGCCGGGATAGACGGAGGGGCGCACCACGCCGAAGTCCACGCGGCCGTCGGTGACGGCGGCGATGGCTTCGGCTTCAGGATAGAGATGGTTGGTGGCGAAGTAGTCGAAGGTCAGCTTGCCGCCGAACTTCTCTTCCACGACCTTGAACCAGGGCTTCCACACGTTGGCCGCGGTGGGATGCTTATCAGGATAGCTGCCCATGAAGGAAAGGCCCTTGAAGCCCTTGGCGGCCTCGGCCGTGCCGGCGAACACGCACATGCCGCCCAGCGCGAGGGCGGCAAAAAACACACCAAATTTCTTCAGCATCACATGCTCCTTGCAAGGAAATTAAAGGTATCCCGCCATAAGCGGCCGGGGCGACGCCCCAATATCCATTCCTCAATTCCATTCATTAGAATTTTTTTAGGCGAAAATCAAAAAGAAGTCAAGGGCAGGGACCAGAAACATCCATGCGCCGCATCTGGCCCCATGACACGGTCCGGAGCCAGGGGACCTCCGCTTGCGCCCATGCGGCCGGGACTTCTCACGGGCGGGGCTTGCAGTCCCGCCGATATTTTGTGATAATGTGTACAACACATGAGCCTTCAACCAGCGTGGTACCGCATGGACGACACGATCGAAAGCAGCATAAAGGAAAAGGAAATGGACATGGCTAAGGACGCCGGGCAGGAGGGATCCCCCGCCCCCCTGGCGGAAAGCATGCCGCCGGCAGAGGAAGCGCCGGCGGAAAGCCCTGCGGGAGGTCCTGCCGCCGGCGGAGGCACCGGGGAGGCAGCCGCCCCCGCCGATCCCGCTGACCCGGCAGATCCCGATCCGGAAGAAGCCGCCTCAGAAGACGAAGAAGCCCCTCTGGAGCAAGAAGCCCGGGGCGGCGAGCCCCCTGCCGGAACGCAGGCTGGCACGACCGGTCCTGCGGAAGCGCCCGCAGGCCCGTGCGCGGTCCTTTTCAACGGCCTCTCCTACGCCGGACTGCCCCTGCTCATCCTCCTTTCCGCCGCCCTGACGTTCTGGGGCGTCTGGCATGTCCGCGACCTCTGGTTTTCCGATGAAGTGAGGATCGCCGACGTCTTCATGAACCTGAAGTCGGGCGGCTGGCTGACGCTCACCCTGAACGGGCTCCCTTACGCCGACAAGCCCCCCCTGTATTTCTGGATGATGGAGGCGCTGACCTGGATACCGGGCGTGACCGCCGTCATGGCCATGTTCCTGGCCTCTGCGCTGTCGCATGCCCTGTTCATCGCATCGGTGTGGCTGCTCGCCCGGGGCACGGGGCATGGCCGCAAGGTCGCCTTCGCCGCCGGCCTGCTCACCCTGGGCTGCCTTTCCATCAGCTGGCTCGCGGGCTATGTGCGCATGGACCTGCTGTTTGCCGCCCTCATCTGCCTGGGCATGCTCTGCCTCTACCGCGGCGCGTGCAAGAGCTCCGCACCGCTGTGGCTGCTGGCCGGATTCCTCCTCATGGCTGCCGCGACGCTCGTCAAAGGTCCCTTCGGCATCGCCCTGGCCGTCACCGTGAGCATCGTTTTCGCATGCTGGCGCGGAACGCCCGGAAGGCTGGGCGGGCGCGACGGCATCCCCGGCTTCCTGCTCATGCTGCTCATCATCGCCGGATGGCTCGGCTACATCTACATGACAGGCCACCAGGACTATGTGCGCGACATGCTGGGCACGCAGCTTGCCGGACGGGTGCTTGACGGCGGGGATCATTCCGGGCCATGGTGGTACTATCTCCCGGCAGCCGCCCTCGCCTGGCTGCCCTGGATCCTCGTCATCCTCTTTGTCAACTGGCTTGCCGCGGCGCGCGGACTGCGCCGCGCCTGGCAGGAACGCAGGGAAAAAGGCGGCGGCGCCTGGCTCTGGATCTGGCTGCTGTGCGGCTTCGCCATGCTGTGCGCCGTGCGCGCCAAGCTTGCCATCTACCTGCTGCCCATGGCCCCGCCGCTGGCCGTGCTCACCGCACGCTCCCTGCTGCGGCTCAGCCCTGCCCGCAGCCGCGGCTTTTTCTGCCTCTGCTCGATCATCCTCGCCCTCGCCGGGCTCGCCCTGGTAGCCGTCGACGCCTATCCCCTGGCCAGGGAATTTGCCCCGGCAGGATGGCTGCCCGCCCTGCCCCCGGCCGTTGCGGCATGGTTCGCCAGCGTGGAAGGCTGCATCTTCATCGGATCTGCACTCATCGTCCTGGCCGTGCTGCTCCTCCTCTTCGTGCGCACGTCACGGCCGGACGGCGCCCTCCTGGCCGCTTCGCTCGGGCTGGCGGCTGTCATGGGCCCCTACTGCTATTTTACAGCTCCTTCCCTCGGGTCCGTGCTCAGCCCCCGTAAGCAGGCGGCCGCCATGGCAGAGATGTCACGGTCCGGCTACGCCGCCGCAGCCTACCGCGTTCACCCGGGCGTGTATGCCTGGCATCTCAATGTCCTCCTCCAGGACAATGCCGGGCCGCGTGCCACGGTGCAGGACCTGGACACGCCCGAAGCCCGATCCGCATGGATAGCCGGCCATCCCAAAACCATCATGGCCATGTCCCTTGCGGAATGGGAAGGCTGGAAAGACCGCCCCGCAAGCTCTTCCACCATAGCGAGCTCCTGGATGGCGGGCAGCCAGTATGTCGTTGCCGCCATCAACACGGAACCGGAACCTCCCGCGGCCCAGCCGCAGGATAAGGAAGGCCCGGCACCGGCGGATCAGCCGGCCTCTGGACCGCAGGAAAGCCCGGAGCAGGCGCCGCAGGACAGTGCCGGTCAGGCGCTCAAAGAGCTTGCCGCCCCCGGGACGCAGGATGCCCCTTCAGCCGGCGCAGCCGATGCGGCAGCGCCCTCCCCTGCGCCCGCGGCTGATGCCCCGTCCATGCCGGAACCGGAAGGAAGTCCCCAGGAAGCCGCAGGTGAGCAAAGCGCCCCGCAGCCTTCCCCCCTGCCGGAAAACGCCCCGCTTCAGCCAGCTGAAGCCCAGTAACCGCCATGCCGGGAGGGTGCTGCGAGGCGCCCATCCGCCTGGCTTTGAGGATCCATGTCTGCATTTCTGCTCATCCTCCTGATCGCGGCCGCCTTCCTCCTTGGTTCCATCCCTTTCGGGCTGGTCATCGCCAAAACCTTTAAAAACATCGACCCCCGCAAGGAAGGCAGCGGCAACATCGGCTCCACCAATGTCGCCCGCACCTGCGGCCTCCCCCTCGGGCTGCTCACCCTTTTCTGCGACATCATGAAGGGGCTCCTGCCCTCGCTCCTGGCCGTGCACCTCCTGCCTGGCTCTGCTGCCATGCAGAGCGCCGTGGCCCTGGCGGCGGTCCTGGGGCACGTCAAGTCCCCCTTCCTTGGATTCCACGGGGGCAAGGGCGTGGCCACCACCATCGGCGCACTCATCCCGCTGGCCTTCTGGCCCCTGCTCTGCGCCGTCCTCTGCTGCCTGGCCGTCATTGCCGCAACGCGCTACGTCTCCCTGGGCTCCATGGTCATGGCCGCTTCACTGTCGCTTTTCTACGTGCTTTTCGGCCGCACCGACCTCCTTCCCCTGGGGCTCATCCTGCTTGCGTCCATCCTCTGGACGCACAGGGCCAATATCGTCCGCCTCCTGCAGGGGAAGGAAAATAAATTCCTCGACAAGAAAAGCACACCGAAACCATAGACCTCTCAGAAGATCTGTGCTATTTGAAAATCATGGCAGTCCGGCATGTTCCGGAACATGCAACAAAGCGGGGACACCCGCACCCGAGCATATCGGGAAAGGAGTCATTATGCAGATCGAAGTCGTTTTCAGAAATGTCACTCCAGCCGACACCCTTAAAAACTATGCTTTAAAACGCTTCCAGAAAATATCCCGCATCGTCGGCAATGACGAAGAAGCTGACCTGCTCATCACGCTCTCCAGGGAAAGCAGCCAGTTCCGTGCCGACGCCCAGCTCTCCGGGACCGGGCTGAATTTCTCCGCCTCCGAAAAAAACGACGACATGTACGCCGCCATCGACCTCTGCAATGACAGGCTGGGGCAGCAGCTCCGCAAAGCGGCTGAAAAGCGCAGCCAGATCGACCGCAGCTCCATAAGTGATTCCCTCGCCGAGTGACTCCCGGACCAGGGACAGGCTTAAAGGCGGTCTTCCGTTGGGAAGACCGCTTTTTCATGGCAATTTTTTGCGTGACAATCGCCTCTCGAAAACGTATTTTCTCCTGCGGAGGCTTTTTATGACACACACACTCGACACTCACATCAAAACGGTGGGGAAACCCAAGATCCAGAACCCGGCCATAGGCCCCTATGTCGACGATTCCCCCATCCCCTTCTATCTCGACGTTGAACAGGGCGGCGAAGACGTGCGCGGCATGGGCAGCGATCCGATTTTCCTGGAGCTTGCCGGCCCGCGTAAGCAGATATATTTCGACTCCGGCAAGACCAAGGCGGCCATCGTCACCTGCGGCGGGCTCTGCCCGGGACTCAACGACGTCATCCGCGCCATCGTGCTGGAGTCCTTCTACGGCTACGGCGTACGCTCTGTCATCGGCGTGCGCTATGGGCTGGAAGGCTTCATCCCCAAGTACCACCACAACATCATGGACCTGAATCCGGGCAATGTTTCCGAGATCCACACCTTCGGCGGGACCATCCTCGGATCATCCCGCGGCCCGCAGAGCCAGGAAGAGATCGTTGACGCCCTGGAAAGGCTGAACGTCAACATCCTGTACATCATCGGCGGCGACGGCACCATGAAGGCAGCGACCGCCATCCAGAACGAGATCAACAGGCGTGGACGGAGCATCATCGTCATCGGCATCCCCAAGACCATCGACAATGACATCAACTTCGTCCCCAAATCCTTCGGGTTTGACACGGCCGTGGACATAGCCACCACGTCCCTGCGCTGCGCCCACACCGAAGCCATAGGCGCGCCCTACGGCATAGGCCTGGTCAAGCTCATGGGCCGGGAATCGGGCTTTATCGCCGCCCAGGCGACGCTTTCGCTCAACGTCGTCAACTTCGTGCTCGTCCCGGAGGCACCCTTTAAAATGGAAGGCGAAGGCGGGCTGCTCTCAGAGCTGGAAAAACGCCTGCTCAGCCGGGGGCACGCGGTCATCGTCGCCGCCGAAGGCGCTGGTCAGGACCTCCTCACGGCGAGCGGCAAGACGGACGCTTCCGGCAACAAGATCCTCGGCGATATCGGACCGTTCCTGCAGTCCTCCATCAAAAAGTACTTTGCCGAACGGAAGCTCAATATTTCCATCAAGTACATCGACCCGAGCTACATCATCCGTTCCATGCCTGCCAACACCAACGACAGGGTCTACTGCGGGCAGCTCGGACGCCATGCGGTGCACGCGGCCATGGCGGGCAAGACGAACATGGTCGTGGCGCGCCTGCTCGACCGCTTCGTCCATCTGCCCCTGCAGCTCGTCACGCGCCGCCGCCGGCAGATCGACATCAAATCCAATTACTGGCGCTCGGTCATCGCGACCACAGGGCAGCGCCTGGCATAGCACTTTGGGCGGGGCCTCCCCCGCCCTTTTTTTTGATGCGCCCCATGGCCGGTCAAATGCGTCCGCCTCGCTCATGGAGGGGAAATGGGCTCGCTGATCAAGATAGAGGCCTCCGCCGGATCGGGGAAGACCTACACGCTGACCAGGATATTCCTGGAGCTGCTGCGCATGTCCCGCGATGGCAAGGACTGGTCCCGGAGCGGCTGCGACGGCGAAGAAGGCCGCGAAGGATACGGCTACGGATGGAAAGACCTGCTGGCCATCACCTTCACCAACAAGGCGGCCGGCGAGATGCGCGAGCGCCTGGTCACCACCCTCAAGGAGATCGCCCTCAAAGATCCAGCGTCCCGGGAAAACGATCCGGCCATGCATGCCCTCTGGGACAGGGCAGGTGACCATCCCGGTCTGGTGGTCACGGCCGCAAACGCGGTCGAGGCCCTCCTGCATGATTACGGCAGGCTGAACATGCGCACCATCGACAGCCTGCTGGTCATGATGGCGCGCCTTTCGGCGCTGGAGCTGGGCATCCCGCCGGACTTTGAGCCCTGCTTCGACATGGATGACATCACGGGTCCCATTATCGACGGGCTCGCCGAGCAGGCGCGCCATGGCGACCAGGGGCTGCAGGAGCTTTTCAGCAAGGCCATGCATGCCCTCGCCCGCGGCAACGACGAAAAGGGCTTTGCCGCAAAAAAGATCCGCAAGCGCGCCATGGAGATGGCCGGGGCCATCCTCGCCCTGCCAGAAAAGGGAAGGGAGATCGATTGCGGCAAAGTGTCCCTCTACGCACAAAGCTTCCTTGAAGATGCCCTGGACACGGCCCGCAGCCTGCTGGACGCCCTGGAGGGCGAAGGCCTGAAGACAAAACGGAACACCCTTAAAAACCAGCTCGCAAAGATCTGCGGAGCCCCGGAACAGGATGGGCGCCCCCAAACCATCCATGATCTGGACCTGGACAAGATCAAAAGCGGCTCCCTGGCCGAATGCCTGGACGAGGCCAGCCAGTCCAGGGCCAGCGCGGAAGCCTGCCGGCTCTATGCCAGGCTCAGGGCAAGGGCATCCGACCTGCCCAGCCTGCAACGAGCCGTGAAAAACCTTCCCGCGGTCATGCTGGGGCAGGCCATAGCCTGGAAGGCCCGCGAGCACATGCAGAAAAAGAACATCGTCCCCCTGTCGCAGCTGCCCGGCATGCTCAGCGGCCTGCTTTGCGACGGCGGCAGGCCGGACGCCGCAGCCACCCTCCTCCTGCGCATGGGCACTCCCCTTGCGCACGTGCTCATCGATGAATTCCAGGATACCAGCAGCGGCCAGTGGAGCGTGCTGCGCCATCTGCTCCAGGAGAGCCTCGCCCAGGGCATCGCCTCCCTTACCCTCGTCGGCGACAAGAAACAGGCCATCTACGGCTGGCGCGGCGGCGACAGCACGCTGTTCGACAGCGTGGCCGAAGAAGCTCCCGCCTGCTTTTCCGTCGCCGGAAAGGAACCTTCCTTCCCGGCATACGGCATAAGGCCCCTGGACGACGACGATGCCAGGAAGCGCACCAACGGCCGCATCATCATGGACTGCCTGGACGACGGCAGCTTTGCAAGAGGCTTCCTGGAGATGCAGATGCTCACTGAGGCAAGCATCCCATGCAACTGGCGCAGCCGCAAAATGATCATCAGCTGGAACAACGCACTGTATGGATATCTCATGCAGGCCGGCAACGCCGGCCATCTCCTGGGATCGTACAAAGCCTCTCCCAACAGGGACCTGCTGCATGGCCAGTCGCAGGTCCTGTCTGGTGAATTCGAAGGCGTCCGGCAGCAATTCCCCGCCGCAGGGGATCCCCGGAAGCAGGGAGGGATGGTCTGGGTGCGCCGCTGGAAGCAGCATGGCAAGGAGGCGGATGCCGACCTCGCCAGGCAAGGCGTCCAGGACCTGGTCAGGGATGCTTCCCGGCGCTTCCCGCTCAGGGAGATCTGCATCCTCACCCGGCTGAACGAGCAATGCGCCATGGCTGCGGGCTGGCTGCAGGAGATCGGCGTGCCTTTCGTCACCGAGAACAGCATGCTGCTGGGCAGGCAGCCCGTCATCGCCCAGATCGTCAGCATGCTGCGCTTCCTGGATTCGCCGGAGGACGACGTGAGCCTGTGGAGCGTTCTCTCCGGCTGGGCAGCCGGCATTTTTTCCGGATCCGGCGCGCCGTTCAGCGCCGGCGAGCTCGAGCGCATCGCCGCACAGGAAGCACCAGGCGGATGCCTGGCCAGCCGCTTCAGGAGAGCCTGTCCGGAAGCGTGGGAAGAAAAGATCGAACCCCTGGTCCAAAGTGCGGAAACGGGCACGCCCTACGACATCACGCTGAAGATCCTGCGCTGCTGGCGCGTTTTTGAACGCTTCCCCGGGCTGAGGGACATCCTGCTGCGCTTCCTGGAAGTGCTGCACCGCGCGGAAGAAAAGGGCACGGCCGACCTGCCGGCGTTCCTGGACCTCTGGAGCAGGTCCGAAAACGAAGAACACGTGCCCCTGCCCGAAGACATGGACGCCGTGCAGATCATGACCATACACAAGGCCAAGGGGCTGCAAAGGCAGGTCGTCATCCTGCCATGGCTGGATCTCACCCCCAGGCATCCCGACGGCTGCGAACCTTGCACGTTCAACGGAGAGGAAGCATCCCCCCTTGCCGGATACGGCAGGGTCCGCGCCATCACGAGCGTCAACGCCGGCATGCCCGACTGGGACAGCCGGAGCCTTGACGGCTACCGCGAAGCCCTGCACCTGCTCTATGTCGCCACCACGCGCGCCAAGTCGGAGCTCTATCTTTTTGCTCCGGAGCCGCCGGAAAAGAATGCTCCCAAATTCCTGACCATGCTGGATGAACTGCTCAAAGGTCCTGCCGCATCCCTGGCACATTCCCATGATCCGGATGGGACGGCAGACGGCTATGTCCTCGTGTGGGGGGAAAAGGCCATGCCGGATCAAGGCCGGGCACAGGCAGGGGACCGTGCTGCCGGCGAAGCGCCGGCCCCGTGGAACGGACCGCAGGACGATCCCCTGCCAGGCAGCGAGCGCAGCCTCAGCATCTACGGCGCCAACGTGGACGACCTCGGCTGCTGGTCGCCCCGCAGGAACGGCACCTTCATCCATCACTGCATGGAATGCCTGCGCATTTCCGGCAGGGGCGCAGCCTACGACGCCATGAGGGCCGTGGAACGCGGCGCCCATTCCTCCCCGGTGCCCATCCCCGGCAAGGAAAACGTCCTGCGCGATGCAGCGCAGATCATCGAATGGTTCGCGTCCCTTCCCCAGGCAAGGCAGTGGCTCGAACACGGGAAGCCGGAACAGGCGCTGCTGGACGATCCCAAAGAAGATGGCATGCGCCGGATACGGCGCATGGACCTGCTGGTCGACGAAGAGGACCATTTCACGGCCGTGGAATACAAGACCAACGCCACCGCCCCCCTGCCCAAAAAAGCCCACGTCGACCAGCTGAAAAACTACCTGCGCCTGCTGGATCGGACAAAGCGCAAGCAAAGACCGGCGCGCGGCGTCCTGGTCTACCTGGACAGCCGTCAGATCTTCCGCATCCCTGAGGAGGGGCAGGCATGAGCGCACATCCTTTCATCATCGTCCCATGGAGCGATCATTTTGCCGCCCGCCTCCATCAGTTCATCATCGCCGTGACAGGGGGGAAGGCCGATGACGCCCTCGTCGTCTTCCCCAACAAGCGGCCGCGCCGCTACCTGATCGACGCATTCGCCCGGGATACGCCTGAAGGCGAAACCGCGCTGCTGCCCGGCACCATGGATATCGGACAGTTCACCCGCCTTTGCCTGCAGGAGTGCGGCGAGCGGCCGCTGCGCCACGTTTCCGCTCCCGACGCCGCCGCCATCCTCATGGAATGCCTGCAGGGCTGTGCGGACGAGGCCGCTGCATCGCCGGACATAGCAGCCCTGCGGGAACTTTCCGGCAACATGCGCCTGTTCTATCCCTGGGGCGTCAGGCTGGCTGCGCTCCTGGACGAGTGCGATGCAAACCTTATCGATCATGAACGCCTGGCCCATGAGGCGCTGCCGTTCGACGACATGGACGCCGCAGACGGAGATGCCGCCGGCAGATCAAGGCGCGTCAGGGAACTGCTGCTGTCCAATATCCGCATCATCGCCAGGCTCTACCATGCCAAAATGCAGAGCCATGGCTTCAGCTCCCCGGGGCTGGATTCCGGCCGTGCGGCCAGGCTCATCGGGGAACGCGGCGTCCCGCCTGCCCTGAAAGGAAAAACGCTCATCTTCGCCGGATTCGTCCTGCTCAACAAAAGCGAAGACGCCCTGCTGCAGCGCTTCTGGCAGGAAAATGGCGCATGGATCTGCCTGCGCAGCGATCCGGCGGTCACCGGGAGCAAGGGCTGGCATTGGAGCTGCAGCGACCATAAGCAATGGCTCGGCGCATGGAAGGCGGACGCGAAGACTTTTGCCGAATGGCGCAGGGAATGGCTGGAACAGGATTCCGGGCATGAAAAAATGTTAAAAGGGTGGTCCAGGGATGCTGCCGCAGGCGGGGAGAGCCCCGGCAGAGCCGGCGAAACAGGCAGGCAGGTCCGCTTTTTTGCCGGATACGACCTGCATTCCCAGCTCGCCTGCCTGTCCCGCGTGCTGAAAGAAGAACGGCAGGAAGACGGAGAAAAGGGGCGGATGCGCCCTGTTGCCGGCCAGGACGGACATGTCCAGCCGCCCACGACCGCCATCGTCCTGTCGCACGATTCCCTGCTCAGACCGGTCTTGTCCGCCCTGCCTGGAAGCGCAGGCGGCGGCAGATCTCCCAGGGTCAACATCTCGCTGGGCTACCCCCTGGGCAGGCTGCCCATCGCCCAGCTGGTGGAGCGCGTGCTCCAGGCAAACGAGACAGCAGATGCGAAAGGCCGCCTGCACTGGAAGGAACTGCGCGCCGTCTTCAGGCATCCCTGCCTGCGCATGCTGGCCCTCCACGACGGGGGCACTCCCGTGACCGCAGACGACGGCACGCCCGTTGCCGCTGCGGGATGCCTCCAGCGCATCGAACGCTATCTGCGCCGCAATGAGCGCATGATCGATCTTCAGGCGCTGCGGTCCGCCGTGCGGCATGACGCCGCCCTGGAAGATCCGGAGAGGCCGGCGCTCCCTGGCCCGGGCAGGGACTACGGTCCCCGGGAGCCTTCCCCGCTGGCGCACGGAGACGTGGCCGCAGATTTTCTCGACAGCCTCATCAGCGCTGCCACGGGCTGGCAGGAGGCAAAGACCCTGCGTGGACTCGGAAGCCGCCTGGAAGCCTTCCTCCTCTTCATCCTGGAGCATGGAAGGGAACGCCTCAGGAACTCTCCATGGGATTCCACATGCCTCGCCGTGCTCCTGCAGTCCGTGCTGCCCGCGCTCACGGACTCCCTGCTCGCGGACAAAGACCTGGGCGGGCAGGATGCCGATGCGGAAAGCATGCCCTTTGCCATCCTGCGCCAGCAGATCGCCGCACAGCGCGTCCCCTTTGAGTCTGCCCCTGAAGAAGGCACGGAGGAAGACGATGCGGCCGGCATGGCCATCCCCGTCCCGGTGCAGGACAGCGGGGACGGCTCCCACGCCGGCAGCCTGCAGGTCCTGGGCATGCTGGAAACGCGCCTGCTGCAGTTCGACAGGGTGCATATCCTGGACCTGACCGAAGACGCCCTGCCCGGCGAACCACGGCGTGACCCCCTGCTACCGGACGCCGTGCGCAGGGCGCTCGGCCTGCCTGACAGCAGCCACCGGGACCGGCTTGCCGCGCATACCTTCCACAGCCTGCTGGCCGGCACCGGGAAAAAAGCCTTCCTCTACTGGCAGGAAGGCGTGCAATCCGGCATGATGGACAAAAAGATCCGCTCCCGCTTCGTGGAGGAAATGCTCTGGGAATGCGAAAAGCGCGAAGGAAAGCTCCTGAAGCATCCTGATGCCCCAGGATCTCCCCTGCTCAAAGCGCGCTTCATGGTGCCGCCGCTGCAAGGCGGAGCAGGACTGAACATCGAAAAGACGCCGGAGATCGATGTGCGCCTGTGGGACCTCCTGACCAGGACCGGGCTTTCCGCTTCTTCCATCAACAGCTACCTGCGCTGCCCCCGCCAGTTCTTTTTGAGGTCGCTCTGCGGATTGAAGCCTCCGGAAGAGCCAGGCGAAGAAGAGGATCCCGCCAGCGTGGGAACGCTCATGCACAATTTCCTGCATGCGTTCTTCAGGAGCTCCAGCAAAACGGACAGGTCCATCACGGAGCATACAGACAGGGCAGCCCTGGCCGGAAAGCTCACGAAAGCCTTTTCTGACCTGATGCAGGGAAACGATCCCTTCCCCGGGCAGCAGGGATCCGCTGAGAACGCCAAGCTCGTGGCAGACCTTCCGCCGCACACGTATTTTTTCCTGAAGGAAGCCGGACCGCACAGGCTGCAAAAATTTGCCGGCGCCATCCCTGAAGGAGAGATCCTCTTCCTGGAAACGGGCCTCTCATGCGGATCCCTGTTCAACGGAAGGGATATCCTTCTCACAGGAAGGGCCGACCGCATCGACAAGCGGGGGGGAGGACTGGTCATCCTCGACTATAAGACCGGCAGCACCGACCCGCACCTGCCGGATACGGGATTCTGGCACGACCTGGACCTGTGGGAAAGGATGGCATCATGGGAGGCCGGTGGAGATGACGACCCCCTGCCCGACCTGGCCAGGCAGCTGAAAAGCATCCAGCTGCCGCTTTACCTGCACCTGGCAAAACACACGGCGGACAGGAGGATCAGCCAATACGCCCCCGTCAATGCCGCGCTTGTCGACCTGAGGGACACAGGCGGAGAAAAGGCCCTTTTCACTGAAGATCAGGCACAGGAAGAAAGAGAAGGCATCCTGGAGGACAAGGTCCCTGCCCTGCTGGATTTCATCTGCCGCCACATGACGCAGTCAGAAGTCTTTTCCCGGTCCCAGGACAGCAAGATCTGCACATCCTGCCCCTTTGCCGCGAGCTGCGGAACATCATCCTGAGGACGGGAGCGGCGCCCTTCCGGCATGGCGCAATGACATTTTTGCGCGGCGGAAGCATGCCGTCTTCTTCCGCCGCGCACGACCAGGAGCATATCCTTCTCAGGAGCCTATGCCTTTCTGCTGCGGGACCGGCTTGTTGCGCCGTGCAGGCAAACAACGGAAAATTTTGCCGGCATGTCTGGCTCACATGCCGGCCGAGGAGGTAGCTTCCAGGCATCTGGAAGCATGGCACGCTGTTTTTGCCGGACACCCGGATTTGGTGCCCGGCGGAGGGGGACAGCACGCTGCGCTCGGATCGCCGCGCTGCCGCCATGGGAAATATCAGGAGCGCATCCGGACCGCCCCCGCCTTGACGGAAGGGGCGGTCCGCGCCGCACCAGGAGGCTGAGGCTGGCATACCTCAGCACAGGGGCCGGTCCCGGCGGCCCCAATGCCGTGCCGCATCAGGCGGCGGAAATTTTGCCGCCCGGCGTTCCGGGACACCCGGAAAAGCCGTCGCCGGACGGCGGAGGGGAGGTTGTCATCTTGTCCTGCATCGGCAACTGCCGGCTCTATCCCATTTTCAATCCCGCTGCTTCGGGCGCTCCGGAACGTTCCCGTTCCGTTCTGACCCTGTTATATTGAAAATAAATTTCAATGTCAATATCGTCAGCCACATTTTTTTAACTTTTTCCCATCGGAGGTCCCAGGTCCCCGCGCTGTCACCGCGCCCCGCGCAAAGGGGGGCGGCATCCCGCCCCCCCCCGATCCGGCCCAGGACATTGCCATGCGCCTGTCCGACCGGTCCCCCGCAAGGCGGCAGCATGGGCTCCATCCTTCGGCATGGACGCGGCGGTGCCGCCGCTCGGCGGTCCGGAACGTCCTGCGTTTTGCGTACCGGCAGGGTGCTGCCCTCCCTTTTTTGCCCGCGCACGCACTGATCCGCCCTTCCCCTGGCGGCAGATCCCCTCCCTGCGGCCGCCGCAGGCTGGCTACGACGCGCCCTTGGCCCGGCTCTCGCAGTACAGGCAGCGGTACACGCGGTTCTCGCGGTCGGTGAGCTTGAAGATGTGCGGCAGCTCCTGCTCGGTGGAGGTGATGCAGCGCGGATTGCGGCAGCGGATGACATTGGTCACGCGCTCCGGCAGCTCCACCGAGAACTTGCGGTCCAGCTTCCCGTCGCGCACGATGTTCACGGTGATGCCGGGATCCACGTAGCCCAGCACGTCAAAATCGATGTCGATGATCTCGTCGATCTTGATGATGTCTTTGCGGCCCATCTTGCGGCTGGGCACGTTCTTGAGCATGGCCACGGTGCATTCCAGCCTGTCCAGCCCCAGGATGGAGTACAGCTCCATGCACAGGCCGGCGCGGATGTGGTCGAGGACGATGCCGTTGGATATCGCGTCGATGACCATCTATTCCACCCCCAGAAGCTTCAGGATGAGCGCCATGCGCATGTACTTGCCGTTGAGCGCCTGGCGGAAATAGGCCGCGCGGGGATCGTCGTCAACGGCGACGGAGATCTCGTTGACCCTGGGCAGCGGATGGAGGATGCACATGTCCTTTTTGGCGTCCGCCAGCTTTTCGGGCGTGAGGATGTAGCTGTCCTTGAGGCGTATGTAGTCCGCCTCGTTGAAGAAGCGCTCGCGCTGCACGCGGGTCATGTAGAGCACGTCCAGCCGCGGCATGGCTCCCAGGAGGTCTGTCGTTTCGCAGCAGGCGGAGCCTGACCTTTCGATGATGTCCTGGCGCACATAGCCGGGCAGGCGCAGTTCTTCCGGCGAGATGAGCACGAACTCCACGCCCTCATAGCGCGACATGGCGGCGATGAGCGAGTGCACCGTGCGGCCGAACTTGAGGTCCCCGCACAATCCGATGGACAGGTGGTCGAAGCGCCCCTTCTCGCGCCAGATGGTGAGCAGGTCGGCCAGGGTCTGCGTGGGGTGGTTGTGCCCTCCGTCGCCGGCATTGATCACGGGGACGCCTGCCTTCATGGAAGCCACGAGCGGCGCGCCCTCCTTGGGATGGCGCATGGCGATGATGTCGGCGTAGCAGCCGACCACCCTGACCGTGTCGGAAACGCTCTCGCCCTTTGATGCGGAGGAACTCTGCGCCTCCGAGAATCCCAGCACGCTGCCGCCCAGCTCGTACATGGCCGCCTCAAAGCTCAGGCGCGTGCGCGTGGAGGGCTCAAAAAAGAGCGTGGCCAGTTTTTTGCCCGCGCATTTATGGGCGTACGTTCCGGGATGGGCGATGATGTCCAGCGCCACGGCCAGCAGGTCATCGATGTCCTTGACGGAAAGGTCGCGGATGTCTATCAGGCTGTCCATGCTACGCTCCTATCCAGCTTTCATCAGCGGGGTCGTCGCGGAAGGCAAGCAGCCGCGCCACGTCTTCCGGCCTGATGTAGCCGGTCTCGGCGGCGACGCGGGCGACCACGTCGAAATGGGTCAGGCTCACGTTCTTCACGCCCTCGGCGGCAAGCCTCTCCAGCCCCTTCTTCATGCCGTAGGTGAATATGCTGGCCACGCCGAGCACTTCGGCCCCGGCCCCGCGCAGGACGCGCACCACCTCGAGCACGCTGCCCGCTGTGGAGATGAGGTCTTCGATGACGACGACCTTCTGCCCGGGGAGCAGCCTGCCCTCTATCTGGTTGCCGCGTCCGTGGTCCTTGGCGCTGGAACGCACGTAGCCCATGGGCAGCCCCAGGATGTGCCCCGTGATGGCGGCATGGGCTATGCCCGCCGTGCTGGTGCCCATGAGCACCTCGCATCCGGCGTATTCCTGCCGCACGACGGCGGCAAGGGCCTGCTCCACAGCATTGCGGGCTTCCGGCGCGGTGAGGATGAGCCGGTTGTCGCAATAGACGGGGCTCTTGATGCCGCTGGCCCAGGTGAAG
>JAEEGF011299421.1_pt1 | contig 24990 bp, 6 predicted proteins | sample 9134171 | NCBI WGS metagenome assembly JAEEGF01 (sample SAMN16246542, study PRJNA631951) | gut metagenome | biome: gut microbiome; feature: rumen; material: AP-attached | host: Bos | place: Iran: Karaj | collected 2018-10 | reverse complement strand
TGTGCCTATATTCACTTGTGTGCTATACACCCAAGCCATGCGATCGTTGGGGTCAACGGCAGGAGTGCCTTCTGGCGTAGCCACATCACCGCGCGAGGAGCCGAACACCATACCATTCTCGTGACCATTGCTACCGAAGGTACCACCCGTAATGGTGACAGATGTATTACCTGTGCTCTCAGCACAAGCCGTAGGCATACCTGATGCATCATAGGTGAAGTCACCCACTGAGCCGTAAGCACCGCCACCATAGACATTATGATAAACCCTAGTTGTTTTTCCTTCTGCCTGACTAATAGTAACACTGGTATTACCCTTCACAAATCCGGCAGTAACATCTTTCACTTTACCTTTACCACCACCATAAACATTACCATACTCGACACCGCCTTTCTTCTCTGCACCAATAGTACCACCACTGACAGAAACCTCCGTATCACCATCTACACCGGATTCCTCTCCACCGCCATAGACACTGCCTTTTACTTCCGTAGAACCTTCAATATTCAGCGTTACCTTACCTGTTACGGTTCCAAGGTTTTCAAGAGACTCCTCTGTATAGAAATATTTTCTTCCGTCATACTCAAAAGTTGGGCTACCAGTACCAACACCAGCAGGAATTACAACACCCGATGGAATAACCACGTTGGTCGTTTTATTCTTATAACACCATGTATATGTCTCGTGAGTGCTTTGGGTATCCGGATTAGGGGTAGGAGTAATGATACCTGTAAAGACATTAAGAGTAGGCGCAGTCTTATCTTTATTATAGATGGTTACTTCCGGAACACTGGCTGAATAGCCTGCGCCAAAGGCAGAGCCCTGAACTTCTGTGTTAGTAAGTGTTGATGTGACATCGCCTATTACACCGCCAAGGTTACCGCCACCATAAAAGCTTGTGAGCACTTTGCAGTCAGTGAGATTATTGGTAATAGGACCCGTATTGGTAGCCGAGAACTGAGCTGCATAGAAATAGGTTCGGAATATTCCTTTATTGGCGTCTGTTCCCGCCGAGGAATTGACAATCTCCATTTCATAATCAGCCACATAATTCTTGCCCGCACTGCGATAGGTGTTAGGAGTATAACTATTCAATTTTCCTTTACTTCCATCATCCCACTTATAGGAGTTTTGGGCATTATTTTCAACAACATCCGTTTTATCATACTGCACATAGCTGGTTCCTCCATTACCTCCACCATAATACACGCCAAAGGTCGTACCTGTTGCATTGGTAGTAACGGTCTTATTGTTCTCAGGATTAACTGGATCCAAGGTCATATTTCCAAACTTAGGACCTCCACAATATTTTGTTATTTTGCTGTTGTCAACAGTGACATTGATGTTGCCTGTAACAAGTTTATCAGCCAGTGTGCTACCACCATAGAACTCTTCGATGACGGAATGATTAATCTTGAAGAACACATTACCGTTGATACCTTCCTTACCTGCAGCGGCAATCTGCTTAAAGTTTCCTCCGTCTATATAACAATGGGGATTGTCAACATTCGGCGTAACATTATTGTTAAAGTTTCCTGTCAGATAAAGGTTATTGATTCTTCCTCCAAGGACATTAACGGCACAATGACGAGTAGAATAATTAGCATTGTTGTTGACATGGGCTCCTGGTGTAAATGAAGGCATATATACATTGCCACCGATAATCATGTAATTGATATCGTCATTTACAGCATGTCCAACACCTGTTCCTTTGGTGAATTGGTCATAAATTCCACCATTTAAGATAAGAGGAGCCTCTAAAGAACGATTCTGGTTTGCAAATTCGAACTGTCCGAAATGAATTAAAGATGTTTCCGTCACCTCAAAATGGCCTAAAGGACGATAACAACCCAATGAATAGTATTGTGTGGAGCCGTCCTCCTTCATGGCCATACCCATTTCAATAACAGGCAGGAAATCGAAACGTATAGGACAGATATTATATCGGCTTGTTTGGTTGCCTAATTGCCAAATAAGACTGTAGTCTGGTTCGTTATCCAAATCAAAATCTGCACTCATTACGGTGAACCCGTTGTCCTTATTTCCATAATTGGAATTACCCGTAAAATTCTGATTGTTACCAACTAATACGATTGCTTTCTCATAAACACTACCAGTTTGAAGATTACTTAAAATAGCACCTGTTTTGACGGTCTTTCCGTTACCGAGTGTTGTTGAACGAGTTCCTGCGGGTTCAAAGGGTGAAAAAGCAGAACTAGCAATACTACTAGTAACTGACGACACTGAGATGCGATCATAATAGTTGTCATTGTTATCAAGATAAATCGCATCTGCCCACTTAGCTGTTATGGTAATTGCAGACACTCCGTTTGGTACATAATAATAGCCGCCTTGCGCAAAGACACGCTCCTTATCCTTATTCGTACAATCACGATCTGCGAAGTTGTAACCGGTTTCCCAGTTTTTAACTAATTCTCCTTCTGTGCCACCACTTACACTTGTGATTTCCCAACCGACAACGACTTTATCTCTATAGTTTCCACCATATCTTGTGGTCCAGTCATTACTATTGGGGTCACCAAAGATAGTGTTGTAATAAGGCAGTTGTATTTTACCATAGCAGAAGTCATTATTTTCAATATCCATCGCAGTGATAGTGATGTTTTTGCTGCTTGAACCACTAAGACTTCCTCCTTTATTGATGGTGACGGTGATACTTCCTAATTTCTGTCCCTCAGTGTCGGGCGCAGCTTTCGTCGTAATAGTATTTTCAGAAGTCGGGCGACTTTCCCACGCCTTGCTAACAGGATTAATACGATTGTCGGGGTCCTGATTAATCGCTGAATAATACTTTCCTGGAGCCTTCAAAATAGGATAAGGCGCGATGCTTGGGTCAAGTACCCATTTCGCCATCAAGGAGGCATCTTTTGGCACAGCTTGAACATCAGCTATGAGCATTCCACTCGGAGCAGAGGGAGCACCTACCCACCAACCACATAGTTCACGGTTACTATTCAGGAGATAACGATAGTATTCATATTTGGTGAGATATTCTTCTTTTGCCGGCCATGAGCAGTTGTAGTGGCTATTATCTTCCAAACCTAAGTTGGCTTCTGCACGATAGAAGTCGTAATTGTTGATACCTGTAGCGGTATTATTCAGAATTTTCATACCACCATAAACAGGATATCGTGTTGTTCCTCCAGTAATATTACCATAGAACATACAGTTCACTACAACTGTCTTAAGTTCTGTATATTTTCCATCAGTAACTTTTGTAGTTGAAGCGAAGTTATTGTATCCTACTATACCACCCACCGTTGTACCACCATTGACGTTTGCATAACTAAAACAATTGATGACACGTGAATCATCATCCAACAAACCGACCAAGCCACCACAATAGCCATCAGTACTTGTCACTGAGGAATGTCGTACCCTATTGGAGAATGTATTATCGTTTGGTAAAATACCACAATTATAGATGCGGGTATAACCCTTCGCTTCACCAGTAATAGCTCCCACATTACCACTTTGGTTGATATGTACATTCTTTAGCATTACATTCTTGATGGTAGCACCATTTGCATAGGCAACTAAGGGATGGCTAAGTCCTGACACCGTTACCATGTTACCATCAATGGTCCCGCTAAAAGGATTTTCTGAAGTACCTATAGAAACATCAGAACTGAAATTTGATGCCAGTGAATAATTACCATTCATGTCTGTTATCTCACTCGAAGAAGAAACTTCTGTTGGAGGCAACAGAGCGGCCTCATTGGAGTTTACATAACCTACTTTTGTGGCAATGGCTCTGATTTCATTAGCGCTGCCCTTAGCGAATGGTCCAGTATAGACAGTTGAAGATGATGTGGCGTGGCTACCATCTGTTGTATAATGAATCGTAGCACCTTCAGTAGTGCAAGTGATGGTAACATTACCACCACTAACAGAAATAGAAGGTCTTTCGCAGCTGGGCAGGTTGTATTTAGTAGTAACCGTAGGGTAGTAATCACTTTCCGCCTTGGCAATCGCCTTAATGACTGTCATGCTCTCCGTCTGGTTGACATTAACGGAAGTAGTACCAGTACCTGCATAAGATTCTGTGGTTGGCGTGCTGCCATCAGTAGTATAATATATGGTGGCGCCAGTCGCTGCCGCAATGGTTATTGTACCATCAAAATTATTGATAATGGTAGGAGGGGCGATTGATACTGCAGATTCAAGGTAAAACTTGCCACTGCCTGTACTTTCAGAATTACCAGCTGTCCAAAGTCCGATTAAACCACCAGAGTAAAATGGTGAGGTTTTATCAACTTCCGTTCCTGCAAGGGACTGTTGGTTTCCTTTATTAATATTTAGATATTTTCTTGGCTTACCACCATCGGGGTCGATATTATTGTCTGAAGCATATTTAGAAATAATTTCATAAGAACCTGTTGCAGGGTAGTAGTTAATAAAAAACAATGCGTAATCATTATTAGAAGGTGATTCTTCGAGGTGAAAACGTACACGCCCCTTGTTAGTAAAAAAGCCAGCATTGTAAGTTAGATATTTACCATCAATAGCATGTTTGATATAATAGCAATCTAAACTAGGGTGCTTCTCAATAACCCACAAAGCTCCCCTTTCATCATACCCTACAGTACTTCGGCACTTGTAGGTAGTAAGGAAAGGCATGCCATTATCTTCGTTAGTATAGTATGGGGATGTAGATTGATAATAATATTCTTCCGTGGGACATAGATAGAAGTTATCGGTTGTACTTTCGGTACTATGAGTTACAGTACCTATATAATACACACCCGAATAGTCCGTTTGTCCCCACACACTTACACTTCCACCTCCAAGAACAAGGAGTAGGAACACAAGAAGGATAGTTTTCGACAGGCGTACCAAGGGCTGGTACTGTGCGTACCAATAGTCGGTACTGTGCGTACCAATAGTCGGTACCATGCGTACCAATAGTTGGTACAGCGTGTTTCCTGTAGTCATATAGCTCATTTTCTTATTACTCATATCTTCCGCACACGGGGCATGTCCCCCTGTGCGAACTTGCCTTTTATTTCTGTATATCGTTCTCATAGTGTGTGTCATATATTGTATCTTTACAATTGGTTCAATTATTTCTTTGTCAATACCCATCAGTTCAAAGGCGAAAAGACGTTTGCCGAGATCCTCATCACAGGGGGGGCTGGCCCCCTGTGCGGTTATCTTAATGCAAGTTTCTTCTGGATGCGTCCACCATCGGCACGGACGATATAGACACCAGCGACAGGAATATATCGCTCGACGGTCTCACCCGGCTGAATGGTGAAGTTAGCTATAGTCACACCACTGATATTGACGATACGCACATCAGCGGCACGACGGAGTGACGAGGTAACGGCAATCTCATGCTTACGGATGGTGAAGAGCAGGTCACCCTCTCCTATCTCCTCCTCAGACGGATCCTTGTCATCACCACCGAAAGCGAATGACGAGTTATCGCTGTCGAAGATAATCTGCTGGACTGCCCTGCGGGAGGGTGACGGAGACTGTGTCGGACCGACAAAGTACGGACGGAAGGCGATGGCATTACCCGTTTGTCCATCAGGTACCTTCTTAAAGGCGTTGCCGTCGTCGTTCATCAGATAGTCTGCAGTCAGCGTCTGATTCAGATAGTTAGTCTTGAAGGTATAATCATTTTGCGTTACACCCTGCTCATCATCACTGATAGCGATGGTAGCACCAGTTGCCGAAGCAAAGGTAATCACCTGTTTATCCAGTTTTGCAGGTGCAGCACCGTACGTATTCTGAGCCCTCCATTCTCCACTGAGGTCAAACTCATAATATGTCGTACCTGGGAAGCCGATAATGTATGGAGTACCTGCTGCCAACAAAGGATAATGTGACAACGTACGCGGTTCACTATAATACGTCTGGTATGTATCCGTATGCTTATCCTGTTGGTTATGTCCGGCTTCAGCCTTATAGAAATAATCCCAAAGGAACGTATTATTCACCGTCTTCGCATCGCCATTAGTTATGGCATCCGGATAGTTGAATACTCCCTTGAAGACAGTACCTTCAGGCTGTCCGCTCTTATAATAACGGAGCCAGTATTCATGACCAACTTTCGTTGTTCCATCCTCTGAGTGACTCTCACTGTAGAAGTGTGTGATTTCACCCTTCTGTTGCGTGGTAACAAGTTCTGCAGAGAATGGCAGACTGACCACATCCCAGCCTTTCGACGTGTCGACGAAGTTTTCTGGAGTGCGCTGGTACCACATACGGTGCATAGTATCGAACTGATAACCGAATGGCGCGTTGAAGTCTTGCTTATCAACGAGCAGATGGTCAGTGGTTGCCTGCATGTTATTCTGTACCAGATGTCCATGAACACCCGACATGCCCAAGATATCTGGTGACGAAGGTTTCGTCGCATCGGTTACACAGCGGTAGTTGCCATCCTGATAATAGTCATTATAGTCAGGCTCCTTAAAGTAGCTGTTCAGTATGGCGTACGTCTTACTATTAGCATAACCACTCTCCAAGTATGCCGCTGGAGCATAAGCCAGCAAGTTTGGCGTCTCGTCACGATTGGAAATGCCAAGTAGTCCGTCATCGTCGAGCAACGGTTGATAGAACCATGTACCGTTAAGTCCCAACTTATAAGCATCACTACTATGACCCTCTGTATGTCCGGCGAAGTCTATGGCTGTCATACCCGGATAAGCTTCCTTTAAGTTGGTGTCTGTAGCATTCAGCGGCTTTGAGTAAGCCACAAGATTGACAACCGGGTTGAAGTGGACAACCGACATCGTACTATTACCGAAGTAAGCCGGTGCGCGGTATACGCGGTTATTCAAGTCATTGTCAAGCAGTCGTCCGCTGTTCTTCACGATAGGCGACGGTACATCCTCATGTGGACGAGACTCATTCCAACGATAGGTCAGCATCTGTCCGAAGTATAGATAGTCATCGGGCCAGATAGGATAGAAGTGTGACGCGCCGTCTTCGTCGACGAGCTGTCGATCCTCCTTGGTCTCCGGTATCATACCTGCCTCATAGCGGAAGTCGCCGTCAGCATAACGATTCTCCACATAGCCTGCATAGCAGTAGTTTGGATTATCACCATACTTGATGTCCTTCGGAGCAGATAGTGTATTGTCGTCGTTGACAGTATAGTACTTATACGGTTCACTTGAACCTTGATGCTTGTCGGTATAACGCTTATAGAGATAGAAGCCATTCAGATCGTAAGCTACCTCACCATTGTAGAAGGCGTGTTCGGCCTTGCGGGTCGGTATACCATAAGTACTCTGGTGATTCGTATACTTATAAGTGGCATCGTCGTTCTCCTGATAGTAGCAGTTCACGATGCGGTAAGGACGGTCCGTTGTCAGGCCGGTTGGTGTACCAAACACTGGTTTCGACGTGCGGTCAGCTGTTGCAGTACTCTTTATCCAACAATTCTCCACATAACCGCTACCCGTCTCAGCAATACCTGCACCTGTGAATGTTCCTGTCACTCCAAGGTTATAGACATTGCCGCAGAGATTCTGGAACAGTGAGTTGTTCAGACCACTGATGTAGTGACCGTCGCCATGCAGCGTACCTTCGAAGCACTCACCTTCGTTATTGGCAATTGGTGTCCACGCACTCGTATGGTTAATATTCGTACGCAGGATGAAGTCGAGGTTATCGCAATTCTTCACCTGTTCAGCCAACGGAGCATGACCCGCGAAGGTTCCACCAGAAATAAGACCCTTGCTATCCAGCGTAGGATTATTCAGCACACTCAGGTCGAAGAGACTCTTCAACTGACTGGCACCATTTGCAGCATCATTGATATAAATCTTCGGGTTACGCTTCAGACGCTCCAAGTCAGGAATATCCACATAGTAGTGATGTTCCTTATCCTCTATCACCTTCTTCAAATCGTGGTAGTTGGCCACCTTCACCTGTACATGGTTCGAGTACGTCTTACCACCGATGTACGACAAAGCGTAGTAGGCCAGACGGTAGCCGTCCTGATACCAATAGAGCGGATCGGTATTTGGTGTGTAAGGAATACCATTGGTATGACTCTCAGCATCCGACATACTCTCGAACAGCTCCCAGCCACCGCCAGTTACCTCCGTAGCACCTGGAATGACATCCGGTTCACGCAGACCCAACATGTCACCAGGAATGACCACCGGTAACTCATCGATATCGGGCACGGTAGGACTACCACTCTTGAACGTGATATGGATATTCACCACATGGCGCTCTGTGACAGGAGTGATATGCAGTCCTGACTCATCGCTTTCTTCGTAGTTATACTCATAGATGACTGTGATAACCTTACCTTTCGACAAGTCGTCGATGTCTGAGTCACGACTGACATAAAGCGTAGATGTCTCCGTCGGTGCGATACCGTGGATAGTGAAGTTTACCTGTTTGTTAACAAGGTTACCGTAAATCTCATCATTGATGACCACACCTACAGGCACCTCTTCGGTATTAGCATAATTACCACCTGTTCCACCCGATACACCAGAGGCACTACTTACTGGCGTTTGGGCTCCATTTTCACCGATGGTATATACTTCACGACAGTAATAATAAGTACCTGCCGTAGTGAAACGAAGCGTACTTATTCTGTCGTTCTGATCGGCTGTACTCAACTTGTCAAAGGTTGTCTTATCAATGGTAGCACCAACAGCATAGAGTTTGTTATCAATAGTGACAGACTTCTTGACGACGTAGATATCATTTTCTGTGTCTGTCACATTGATAGGTGCATAATGACGCTGTTCGTTAGGCAGAGACTCGTATTCAACACGTCTATAAGTCTCACCGTTCTTCAATGTCACGCCATTATAAGTTGCCGTTTCACTACCATTATACGTTGCCTCGTAATCCACACGCTGCTCCAAGGAGTAGCCGGCAGGGTTATCCTTTGCTCCTTGCAAGGTTGCGTCTTTACTGTCGTACTGGTATTTCACGCCCTCAGGTTGCTGCGTACCGTTTTCACGCTTACCGTACTTAGAGTCTATAAGCAGGTCGAGGGCATCGTAGTTGAAGGTGAACTTCTTGCGGTCTTCGGGCGACATCGAACTCCAGGCAATTAAACCACGGTAGTTCTTGTTACCTACATAGTAGTCGCCGCCATAAAGACCGGCTTTGGTACAGTAGTAAGCCGGTGTAATCTGGTTGATGATATCCCGCTTTGTCTGCAGCAACGTACGCAGTTCCTTCTTCTGGTCGTATGTCAGGGCGTTGATCTCCTCATCAGTCAACTCGTTCATGTTACTGATAACCTTTCCAGCAATAGCCGTAATATCAGTATTGACCCTGTTAAGGTAGTTGTTCTTCTCGTCGAGGGTCATCTTACTGTTAACATAGATAAACTCCGTACTACTCAGTTGGATAGTCTTTCCGCAGACATAGGCGTCTTTCACCTTACCTGTATATTTATCAGCTTCTGTCTTTGGCAGCACAGCACCAGGATACAGGTGAGTAGTTGTACCACTTATATCTATCTGTTCTGTAACTATATAGGCAGATTCAAATATAGCCTGTCCTTCTGAGGGGATATCACTGCTATGGTTATTCTTCACTGTCTGGTAGGTATCATAGACTTCCTGAGCGATGACATCGCTTATCTTATATGCTCGTTGTCCAAGCAATTGGCCTGCACCACTGGTAAGGCGATAGGTCGGTCCGTTCTCATAGTCGTTACCTCCCGTCTGGTTCTTAGACGTGTATTCACCACTCTTCGGAGTGTACCATGTGTTCCACTCCGTGGGGTTATTTACCTTATAAGTTAGGATATAACCCGTCTCATGACTCATATTATTGGACGAACGGAACATCTTGGTGAAAGGTACTTCTACATCCTCTACAACACCATTGTCATTCTTACGTTTCTGGATGACCGTTTTACTCTTTAACTCATCGTATTCTGTGGGAAGCAGTACATATCCTTCTTTATACTCCTTCTCGCCAATCCAACAGTCGTCTACAACAACGTATGTCTCGTCAACGAACAGTCGCTGCTCTGCCTTCGACAGTTTATACCAATCCCAGTAGCTGATAGAGTCGTTCAACTGATAGGTGACGTCGTTGATGTTGAGTTTCTGACCATCTTTCAGTCTATCAACACCATTAGAACTATAGTACGCATACTTATTGGGACGTACGTCGAGAAGTTTCATCGTTCCGTGTGAGGCAGCCGTAATGGTCAACGGGATGTCCACCGTCTCACTATAGGCATTAGGAACACCGGTATAGACGGAGATATGCTGGTCGTAAACATAAACCTGACCCTGGATATACCAGTAGTGGGCAGGTACGGCATCAGCCCCCTTGTACTTTCCACTGATATTGTAACAATCGTCGATAATGGTCTGCTCACCGTGTACGAAGTTACCAGACGACTGCCATTCCGTCTTGGTTTCATCATTAGTTGTATATGTAAAGTCATCACTGGTCACGGCACCACGGTTCAGCTCTGTCAGCGTGACATGAGTCTTGCCAGTAGCTTTTCGTACACCATGCTCGTTCTTCGCATAAACGAAGCCACCGCCGATACCCGTCTGTACATTGATCAAGTCGAGTTCTACGACACCAGTTATCAGACCCCAGTCTTTCTCGTTTAACTCGTCTCCTGTGCCACGCTCTGTGGTCAATTCCAGATAGACACCTGATGCCAGCGCTACCTTGTTATGGCTGATACCATTGTTACGCTTGCGGTTACCGATGTTAGCCTTCTTCCAGTCTTCATAAGTAGCCACTCCATATGCCTTATCATCCACTGTCTGCTTATAGGAATCGTCACTATTGTCGGTCTTACGCACTGCCGTCTTAAAGTCTACATCGCTGGTCAGCGCACCGAGATAGTTCACAACGCTATAGATACCGAAGTAGTTGCCATGGTAGTCTTCTGTAGTTTCTGGATCTGTCTGTCTGCATTTCTTCTTGTTCAACGACACCTCCCGCACACGGTTGATGGTATATTTCGTGTAGTCGATAACCTCAGGCACACGGTCCTGTGCACCCTGCATCACCATACGGCTTCCAAACACACCACAGAAGTCTGCACGCTGGATTGTGTTCATAGGTCGTCCGGCATAGATGGTACATACACCATTCTCCTTCCAATAGTCTGCGTTGATGTTACCATTTTCATAGACGATATTTGGTTGATTCTTGAACAGTGTCAGAATATCATCACCCGTCAGCGTCGAAGCTTTTGGATGGTCAGTGCTTTCCGCAAAGTATGCCGTACCCTCATCGTCTTCACAATCCTGCACACAGATGTAAGTCAACTGATAGTAGGCACGCTCTCGATCTGTGTATTTATCAGACCTATAATCGGCTATATCAATTTGTGGATTCTGTTGGATAGTATAATAGTCTGTTCCGTAGTTGGTGATGTTCAGACCACGATAGCCGTCCACGAAGGTCAGGTTACCGTCTCCGTACAAGCCACCGATACGACCGGAACCCAGTGTGATGAGGTCGAGGTTATAAACATCATAGATAGAAGCCGTGGCATTACCGAATACCGAGGTACTGTTAGCGAAGGCGGCTTCATTGGCAGAACCCTTGGTAGTATTACCACCGGCAAATACGGCATTGTAGATGATGATGCCCTTCTTGTCTAAGTTATTCCAAGCGGCATCGTTCTTGTTGCCGAGAGTGTTTAAGTAAGAAATGGGTACATAGTCACCGACTTTATATTCGCCAAAAGCAGTCAATACCTTACAACGAGGCTCAACAAGTACCTTACAGTCCTCGGTGAGGATGTACTCGGTGCCGTCCATTACCCACTGACCTTTATTTTCTACGGCAGTAGCAGACTCTCCATTATACGACTCCCCAGCGTTTAGCTTAAACTTGTAATAATAGCCCTCATAATTATCGTCATAACGTTCTCCGTCTTTTATGCCAACATAGAAGTTTCCGTCTTCTTCACTGGCACCATATACATAGCCGATATCACCACCGCCAAAGACGTTACCATTGCTACCATTCATCTCAGAGACACCTTCAGAAGTACCTACTATACCTCCGTGGATGTTCACCAGTGTCTTTCCAAACACATAACCATCTGAGAACAGCGTACCGCCACCACCTAGGTTGTTGTAACCACGACCACCACCAAATACATTACGGTGTACATGACCGTCGAACAACGTGACATTGGTGCTACCTGCCTTATAAAGACCCTGCAGTGTGCGCTTTGCCTTACCGTTGGCATCTGTTTCCTCATGGATGACCCCACGACCTATGGCAGCAATCTCACCACCGCCGAAGAGGGAGTTACGCACATGACCACCATACATCGTGACGTTAGAGATATCCACACTACTGTTATCGATATATCCGCCACCAAAGATACATCCACTATCATAGAGAGTTCCCAGACGACCGTCTTGTCGAGTCTCGTCATCAATCTTCTCCTGATAGTAGTCGTCTCCAACCTTTATGGTATTGAAATTACCTGTAGGAACAGTATCGAAATGACGATAACCTATGAAGCCGTTAAGCAGCGTTATATTGGTCGTACCCCATACAGCACCACCCTCACCGCCACCATAGGCGTTACGCTCAATAGCGGGAATACCGTCTAAGAAACTCGTTCCTGCAGTTTTTCCGATGATGACATGTGTCTCACCAGGAATATCATTGGTGTAAGAATCCGCAAGACCACCCATGTGATGACCTACAGAACCGGCCCAACCACCGCCATAGACGTTACGTGCCTTGCCACCCTCGATATAGGCAGTTGAGCTGGCAACAAATTTATTCTCAGCAGTACCAACAGCCAACGAGTCTTTCACAGATCCTGATGTTCCTGCGGCATAGAGGTCGAAGTCGACGATGCCACCCAACAGGTCGATATAGGTTGTACCATACACATTACCACTATGTGCCAGATGGCCATGACCTAAACCACCACCATAGCTGTAGCGGGTCACAGTCGCTCCTCTGTTGATATGAACGTTGGTGTTATAATACTTCGGACGAGTGTTGTCAACCTCCCACAGACGGTTGCTGCTTACCGGAGCTGGGGTCTCATTATCGCCAAATCCAATGTCGGTATAGCTCTCCAAACCAGTAAATAGTTTGTCTTTTCCATTGGCATCTTGTCCTAACGACGTCTTCCATGCTGAAACCGACTCCTTATTGATGACCAGTCCGTTCTCACCACCGCCATAAACCTCCTGAACCCGTGCACCATTATTCAGGTTGACTTCCGTATATTGCGACCACGTGTTCTCACCATAACCGGCACCATAGACATTTACCAGTCCCGTCCAGTGCGTACCACCCTTCACTGGAGCATTGATATTTACTTTACCATAGAGCGTACGGCGACAGGCGTTATTACCGCCATAGATGGCACCGTCGATAGTTGCCTTGTCACTGTTAAAGTTGACGATTGCCTCGTACACGTCGCATGCCACGTCGATACGAGGTACCTTATTGATGACGGTATTGTTCTGATTGTCCTTTGTTTCTACCTCTTCTATGTAACCATAGGCTCCACCAAAGATCTTATTACCGTGGAAGGTAGAACCGGCAGGTACGTTAATCACTGTACGACGGGTGATACCCTCCATATAACTGCCGCCATAGACAGCATTGAGTTGTCCACGCGCCAGATCGATGATGGCCGATGCCTTATGAGCCGTAGCTGCAGCATTGGCTATTGTCTTGTCAACACCCATGCCGACACCACCGCACTCACCACCACCAAAGACCTGAGTGGTTTGATAATACTCCATTTCATCGGGGATGTCGATAAGGATGTAGCTGCGGTTCTGCAACAGGTTCTCTTCCTTCTCGGTGAAGTATCCCTGTCCTGCGCCATAGATCTGACCGATATAGGTATAGATACTGTTACTTGCCGAAGGACGGAAGTTGATGAAGGCATTATCCATCCATGGTTTGGAGTAGCCCTTGTCAGTTCGGGCCGTACCCATATTTGCTGCAGTAGTACCCTCACTGCCTGTTTTCTTTGTATGGAAATAGGCATCATACAACTCACTGGTATAGTCGTACACACCATAGCAGCCTCCGTAGATTTTCTCCGCGCGTCCCTTTATATACTCGATATAGGCCGAAGCCGTCAACATTTCCTTATTATGCACCTTGCCGATGGCGTCATATCCACCATTGGCGGTAGTACGCACACGACTCTCAAAGTCTTTACTACCTAAGATCTTTCCACCCAGGTCATTACCGCCATAGACATAGTCGCGGACGTATGGGAAACCATTGGCACCAATATATGTCTCGGTATTTCCCATGATGTCGGCATTACAAGAACCTGCAAAGCTATTGAAGATACGTCCGTTGTCCAGATTGACATGTGTGTCGCCGGCGATAGGACCTTCAAAGCCACCGCCATAGATGAACTCACACTCTGCCAAGGCCTCGTCGACCTTCGGAGTACCGTCAGAGTTCTTTGGATCAGCCGACTTAGGCACACCGGGTTTGTTGCTGGCACCTGCAAGATTGACATAGGTGCTGTAGTCGCCATTATACTTATAGACATATCTGCCATAAGTATCCTTGTCATCGGTGGTCACATTGTTCGTCGTTGTAGTCTTGCGCTTACCAATGGCACCTTCTTCACTACCACCGAAGATCTGGAATACATAGCCACTGTTAAGGTTTATCGTAGTACTACCCCATATCTCTGTCTCAACACCCTTACCACCGCCGAATACATTCAGCGCACGACCCAGTACGTCCATACCCTGTTGACCAAGGATGACACCAGTCTTCCTTTCTGTAATCTTATAGGTGTTGCCATAGAGTTTCTCCTCACCCGTCTTGTCGTCGAAAGCCACATCATCGAAGACGATGTCGCGGTCGACAATAGATGCATTGATATTAATGATGACGTTACCGTTGACGATACCACTGCTGTAGCAGCCTCCGTAGATGTTACCTCCAGCAAGACGACGGTAGAGGTCGTTTTCGCTGGCGTCCACGCCTTCTCCTCCAATAACGCCTGGAGCAACATTGTCTACTTCCTTGAACGACTTTGTATCAGCATCGTAATAACGGCTGTCAACAGTGTTCCACTCCAACTGGCGGTTATTGTTTGTATCAAGAATATAGGTAGGCTTACCATCTGTCAACTTCGGAGTGTAGTCGGTATTACGCTCAATCTTCCAACGCTTCGGTTGAATCTTCAAACCGCTGAAGTTCAACTCCAACTTGTCGCCATGGGTGTCCGCAGGCAAGAGTACACCACCCTGATAGGCAGCATTATAGGTCCCGCTGTTGATATAGGCATTGTTACAGCCACCCACCACCTTATTATATATTACAATCTTATCGTCGAAGTCGACGATGAGTTTCTTGTCACTTTCATTCGGAATCTTCAGACTACCCACGTTACCTCCTACGAAGAGCGAACCGAAATAGGTAGAGTATGGCTTATAGGTTATCGTGTAGTCCCTTTCGCCTTCAGGCTTTGCATCTTCTGTAGCATTTTTATCGAACACCAGCTGAGGACGGATACCCATAGCAGCACCATCCATATAGGTTTCCATCTGAGTGGCATCGGTCAGATCAATCTGACTGAAGTCGTATGCAGTTCCTCCAACGGTCACATTTCCAGCATACGTCTGTAGAATGCTTTCTTTCACCATGTTCTCACCGTTATTACCCAAGAACACGTTGTCGGCATAGACATAGGAGCCAACCTTCAACTGTGCCGCTGCATTACTGCTTCCGCTCTCCAGTGTGGCACTGTTTCCGCCGCAATAGATGGCACCACCGATGACAACAGGTTTTGTTGCTGATCCACCACTGATACGGATAGACACCGACTCTGCATTGGGACGGAAATCATTGAGCTTTTCAACAGAAGATTCTCCTGTACCAACTTCATAGTAATAGTCGCCCCATTCCACTGTACCAGCCAAGTTCGGATTGTCGGTATAGGCATACGAGCCATTACCACCACCATACACATTCTGGTTGATACTGCTGTGGATACCTACGGCATTACCGCCATAGACATTACCGGAGATATCGTTACCGCCATAGACATTATTGATGTTACCACCTGTAATATAGACACGAGCAGCATAATCAGCTGGGAAGGACACATCCACACCGTCAACTTTGATTGTTTCCGCAGTAATACGATTATTATCCGGATTGACATCTGCCTTACGGCATCCGCCATAGACGTTGTCAATCTCCATATCATTGCTGGTAACAGCCAACAGAAGACCATTATCATGGGTCATGTTACCTGCATTACCACCGCTATATAGGTTACGGATCTTGCCTTTGATCAGGTTCCATGTAGGACGGATGGCCATCGCCACCTTATTGTTTCCGCCAAACACACTACCCATCTGGTAGGATGCGCTGGTGGCATAACTCAGATAGGGGTTGAAGCCCATCTCTGTGATACGGTCGTCGGACAACAACTCTTCTACGTTGTCTCCTGTTGCATCATCAGCCATAAGAGTACCTGTGGTTTTGTCAACCTTGATATGGTTCACCACCTCACTGGGGTTATCCGTACAGATCACCGTCTTATTTGTCACGGTAGCGTTGTTACCGCCACCGAAGACATAGACGATAGAGCCTCCGACAATTTCAAGATAGGTCTTGCCAAGCTCTGGCAATTGCGGTTGGTCATCATTCTCATAGACCTTAACAGGAGTAGCATCTTTTGTCCATATTTCCCACTTATGAGATTCACTGACAGTTTTATTCTTAACCGTATAGTCACCGTTACTACCGCCATAGAGATTACCTATATACACCTTATGGTTGGTTGTCGTTGTGGTTTGATTAGGAGCTTCACCCGTCGTCTCGCTTTTTACTGAACTGACGCGTACGAAGGCATTCCATGTATTGTCAATGTTATTCTGTCCCGCTGTTGTTCCAACCTTTGTCAAGGCAGTGGGCAATGGAGCTGACTCACCTGAAACAGTCCTAATATTACCAATCGTTCCAGCGATATCATTACCACCATATACATTATTTATTAATATATAGGAAGTAGAAGGCGTATTCTCGCCATCGATATTGACGAAGGCTGAACCTGCAATATTCGCCATACGGGCACCACCATAGACGTTACCTGTGAAATTACCTTCACGCACGGTAACTGTGGTACTACCACCTGTGTCGCCGGCATTACCGCCACCATAGACGTTACCGCCAATCTTTATCTGTGCATTGACAGTTGACCATTGACCGCTGACCACTGTCAACAGCAACACCAACAAGCTTATTATCGTATCTTTCAGTCTCAATGTCCTATACCTTATTATATATAACGTTCTTACTACTCAATCGTAAACAAATTATCCAAGTCGGCATCCGACAACTGATATATATATGTCGGATTGACTGTCAGATTGACCGTCACGCACTCTCCTCGCGAGGTGTAAAGGTTGGGGACTTTATTCTTGGCCTGACAATCCTTACGTATTAACTTTGTCCCCGTCCTGTCATACACATCGTACGTACTGAGGAGCGTGAGGTTACCACCATTGCTCAGAGTAGGAGCAAAATAGCAGAGGGAGTTCTTGATATCAGACGTTGGCAACTGCTCACCCGCTTCGCTTTCAAAGAAGGTGGCTGTGGCTTTCGTTCCTGAGGTGCTATAACTGACTGTCGTCACTGGACTTGCCCCTGAATTATTGGATGTCAGCGTAACAGTAGCAGTGGCCTTTTCATTTGTTGCCTGCAGTTCCAACTTCTTCAGTTTGATCTTACGCAAGTTATTAAAATTAGCATCTACAGAGAAGTTAAAGCTCACCGCCGCAAAGAGATGATCCATCAACACGTTGATATTATTAACATCCGGTCTTCCTGTATATGCAAAGGAACCCTCTACTGGAGTCACATTCGCTGTCGCATCGCTCACGCCTGTGATGACGCATACATCCTGTGCACTGACAGCGTCAATGTTTGGCAGCGTCATGGTGATGGTACCATCGGTCTTACTGATGGTGGGCGTCATTCCGTCAAACCTCGGCATAAAACCGTATATCTCATAATTTGCTCCACCCTTCACCAGGATTGAGGAGTGCCAGGTGTTATTACTTCTACGGATATACTGTACTGATGGCGTGGGAGTTTCACTCGACATCATAAACAGTCCCACGGAGAAATCCGTGGTAGGAGCATATATCGTAAAACCGCTTGGCGCCGCACGTCTGGATGCTGCTATATCTTGATATGATGTGGTATATGCTGTTATATGAAGGACTTGGTTATTATTAGTCTGCTGCTCGTCAGAACTATCCGACGAACAACCGGCTATCAGCATAAGGCCTATGACCATAAACCAATAACCAATAACCTTTAACCATTCATCACCAGTTATATATTTCATAATTCAAGTCATCATTTGTCTTCCAGTTTTTGACATATATTGAACTCAGCTCCAAGAAGCTGCCACCCAGATAGTAGGCATAGACAATCCATGTATGGTTACGCAGGAACTCACCGGCTCGTTCCATCTGGAACGACATCGGTGTCTTTTTGGTTTCATCTATCTGATACGCAATCTTTCCTGTCACCTGCATGTCAGACTCATGCAGATAGAATGGTCCTACCTGGGTCAACTCACCTGCACTTACTGCTGCATTGATCTTGTTTTCATACGCTTGTGCCTCTTCGTCATTGTATATATACTCTGTAGGATTCTCATTTGTCTTCACTTCATCTATCTTATCCGGTGATGATAATAGCGACACCTCACTGTTTTTCCCCAACCCATTGAGTGATGAGCGAGAGAAGAGATAGCCTGCAGTTCGCATAGTATTAGCATCTAGACTGATACCAGTAATACTCAGTTTCTTGTAGCTCTCTGGACTTTCAGTCAGCTTAATATTCGAAAATACGAAACGTATCTTCGATACGACACGCGTCAAATGTACTGTGGCGATATTACTCAGCGAACCGACACGCAATACGGGTGCATCACCTACAACATCCTGATTGAGGAGAATACCCGACATGGGCAGTCCGTCGGGCGGGACTTCGGTTGTCAATGATGTCAGTCCGAAATGGTTCTCATCAAGTTGCGCTGCATCCAACTGATCACGAGTAGTATGTTGGTCAAATGATAGTCCGCAGTTGTCTGCCGTGACATTTGCCAACACATATACATCCACGTCAGGCTGCTGACGGGCAAAGTCATCACTCACGGCAATACGGTAGGTATCACCCTGTGACGTATTCAAAGTAGTGGTCGTGGCAGTACTGTGATAACCCACCAGATCACCGCTTTGATGTTCAAATACCCATATCTGCAGACGATGTACCGTACCCTCCTCAGTGCTGGGATCGACATATCTCACATCACCACGCATCAGTATAGGTCGCTCAGGTGAATACACATAGATGGTAAGATAGGTAGCCTGTGGCTCCCCCGCCTCACCGTCGGAAGAGCTACAGCCCACAGTCATCTGTCCACAGCCGATGACCAGCATCCATAACCATATATGTCGTATAACACTTCTCATTTCTCACTAATTCAGTTTTACCGTCGTTGTCGTCGACTGTATCCATTTCGTCTGTACCTGCACACCGATCTCCAAACGTGGTGACAACAGGTCGGGCATACACGAGTAGGCATTCGCCAGCGAGGTAATCTTCATCTCCACAGCCGTAGTATAGTCCTGTGTGAACACGCGGCCCTTAGCAGCGTCAGGTGCATTAGTATTCGTATAATCTGCTGGGGCAAGCATGGCAACAAGATAGAACTTACACCCTGGGTAGATGATACCATCCTTACCTGTGAATGCAACCCTTTCGTTGTTCTCAATCACTATATTATTCTGAAACTCCAGGACTACAGGCACCTTCTCTCCGTCATACGTCTGCAGTACAAGAGTATTTACCGTCCAACTGCCATTCGTCGCACGTGAACCCACACCTGCATCATAGATAAAGCGAGCATCAACATCACTCTGAACACCTTGCGGCTTAAAGTCAAACCCCACCATATGCTGCGCCCCGACGATAACACTTGTCAGCGGCAGATAGTCGTCGATGGCATTATTGACAACTTCATTCTTCGCGTCCTTCAGTTGTACATTATTAATAGATTTCAACGTACACTGCAGTCGAGCAACCCCATACTGCAACGCATCCTTTACAGCTACCGACCTCGTCCTATCGTTTACTACAGTACCCGACTGGTATACATTTAACAACGAACCCCATGAAGTAGCATTCTTATAATCCTCCTCCTTCACCTCATTTGTCGAAGTCTGGATTCCGCTATTGGTATAGTACCACAACTCTGCAGGATAGGTATAACGATTGATGCCGTTGATGTTATCCATCGTGGTCGTCTGTGTGCGAACCATAAACTTATACTTATCCTCAGCTGTTTCCGTTACATCCTCCATCCAACGCAGGGCGGCAACACCATCAGGCAGACCAAGTGCTACCGGGTAGGTATTGCCAGATATCGCGGTATTGTCATTTATCGATGCAAGGATCTTACCACACAGCGTCTTACTTGTTTCTGGCGTTGTACTGAGGTCCTTGATGGCTGTAATCTGTGTCTTTAATGCATCCACATACGCCTTGACATTCGTTGCCGACCCAGCAATGATACCCGTACCCTCACCGTCGATATTGATGAAATCACGATAGTAGTCTTTCAATTGTCCATCCGTGGTCGTACTCCATTCATCCGTCTTGGCAATTGATGTAAGGTAGTTGGCTAACGCCTGTGCATCAGCATGAACATCCGTCGTATTACAAATCGACTTCAAGTTGAAAGTCAGTTCCGAGGGGTTCATGCGATCCCTGAGACTTGTCGCCAGCGCACCGTTATATCTTATCTCCAGCGCACCGTTATCTTTCTCTGCAGCCAAATTCTCTGCATAAGCAGTCCTACCATAGGCCAACACGCGATTGACCCCTTTCATCAGGGAGCAATTTACAACATAATAGAGATTGTTATTATTTGCGTTGGTGACCTTCTGCGCATTGTTGACCGACGAGAGCAACGGAACGTCACTGGCAGTCACCGGCACATCATCGCCATTGGTCTTGAAGGGAACAACCAGCAGACTCTGCAGTCCTCTGAACGCCTGCCCCTCCGTCTGCACTACAGCATCAGCCATACGCATACCGGCAGGCTTCTCCACGTTGAAGAGAATCTTACACTCCAAGGCAGGTGATGATGTATCTTCCGCCACATCACTGCTGTCTGAGCACGATACCATGATCATGCCCAGCAGCATTATTATAAATAATGTATAACGAAAGATCTTCATCCTTATTTATAAGTCTATGTCATGATGTCCACCATCATTCCAGTTGAGCGTCACACTGACACCCACCGTATGATCATGGGTACACACATCACCATCGTCACCAATCCATCCCTTTAATATCTTCAGCTGACCCGCACGCAAGGGCTGACGAATACTCAGCACGGTTTCTGTCACCGTACCATCTTCGAGCGTCACATACACCTTAAACTGCCAGAACGTCGTTGAAGACTCGTCGGTATCGAAGGGCTCGTCCGTCTCAATCACCGTCTTCATCTGCGACTCTTCCTTTGAGGGGAAGTTGACAGAACAGAAACAAAGGTCGCCGCCGTTAGTGTCAACACTCGAGGCACGCACCAGAGGAGCTGTTTCCGCAAAGGTATATGTGCTGTCGTTGATGTTGAAGGCAGTAGCAAAACCCGTGGTATACACCTTCACGTCCTTGACTGTATGTCCACGAGGGTCGATAACCAGTGCTGAGGCACAGTTGGCCATATACAACCGTACGTGGAAAGTCTGGTCGACACCCTCCAGCACCGTCATCGGCTGACGTGCCGTGAAGAGTCCTGTGGTATGTGAGTCGATGGTCTCGCCAGTAGCAGTCGTCAACAGCTGCGCGGTGGGACAGCGGTCGCTGCCGTTCAGACCTACGACGCTGTTCCCGTTGATGTTTGCCACCGCCAGATGCTGATACTCCCTTATCGGCAGATGGATGGTATAGCTTCGTTCGCTAGCTTCCATCACCTTCTGTTCATGTACCAACCGCTCCTGAGGTGTCTCCGTATTATAGAACGAGAGGTCTACATCGCGGGCGTAGTCGGTGAAGATATTCTGCAAGTGGTTACGTAGCGCATCAGCGACCTGGGCGTCCGTTGTCGTATTGAGCTGCGTAGTAAGCTCGGTGGTGATGTTCGTCACCAACCGCAGCTCATACGTAAGTTCAAAGTTCTTCTCGTCCGGTGTATCGGGAGGACAGTCGCTCAAGTCATCATCGATAGAGCAGCATGCTGAGAAGCATGTTATCATGAGCAACATGCATACAACCCATTCTGAGATATAACATCTTTTTCTCATCATAAAAAGCAATTCTTATGTACGAGTGCGCATGCGCATACGTGTACACGAAACATCAACTCCTCTTCTGACGGAAATGCTTTGTTAGGCATAGTTCCGGCAGAAGAGCAGAGAAATACAGCTATTCATTAGTTCCAGTACCACCAACGATAATATTATCAAATACCAGACCCGTCTCCCACTTTAAGTCAACAGACAGACCTAATGTTACAGAACTACTGCGCAGGTCAGGCACTGTCAGATAAGCATACTTCAGCGAGTGTTCCCCAATCTTGAAGTTAGCCGTTGTCATGTGATCTTGAATAAACACACGCGAAATGGTATTTGTAGTGCATCCGGCATCATAAGGAGGCAGAGCATGGTAGGCAGGAAGAGCTGGACCTGTCATAGAAGAAGGATCAAGCTCGCCAATGAGGTAGAAATTGCTACCAGCGGCTATCAGGTTGTCCTTACCGAAAAAGTCCACGCCTGAATTATTCTGAAATTCCAGAGCCACATAGACCTTAGGCTGTTTGTTATAAGGATCAGAAGGAGTTGCAACTCTCATATCCTGATAATTGTCGAATACCAGAGTGTAGTTGGGTGTAGAAGTACCCGTTTTAGGTATGACACCATTACCTGTAATCTGATTGTCGTAGATATAACCCTTCCTGTAGTTTGCATCGCTATCCGTTGTCTTAGGCAGGAAATTCCAACCAACCTTTGGCCACTGGTCACCAATAACGACGCCCACCAGCTTAAAGGAGGTGTCATCAACTTTGATGGTCTTGTCTTCCTCAGTTACACCATATTCTCTTTGCTGAATAGCCTTGTTATTATCCTTTAATGTCGAAACATCGTAAGCAACGGTAGCGCAGAGCAGTGAAGTGCCGTAGTTGATATCGTTCTTCATAGCTACGCTACGGGTTGAAGACTGTACGTGACCCACCCCCCAGTCAGAAGGCCAGTCCTCAGTATTCCACAAAGAAACAGATGCTGGGTAGTCACCTACGACATGCTCTGTACCAGATACACGAAGCGGGCTGTTGCCAAAATAGCAGAGTTCAGCAGGATAGTAATAGTCATCAACGGTGAAGGTCGTACCTCCCACTGCACTGGTATTGTAGTTCTCTACATAATAAAATGCATTTTTCGTACTATTAAATTTAACGTGAGTTGCTCCCTGTGGTAAATTAAACTGCGCTGGATAAGTCCCCAAATCAGTAACTGACATTGTGTTGATATGACTAAAGGCGGTAGAAGCTGGTTTGGTTCCAGCAGATGTAGGCCAATAACCATCATTGCCTATAGCGGTAATGATATCACTCGCATCTTTGAAAGCCACACCTGTTACTGAGGCTCCAGTTGGAGGAAGCGTTTCATAGGTGAAATATTGAGCGAGATGTTGGCTGATTAAATGAGCCATGTATTTGGCTATTGCTTCCTCCTTGTTTGTCGGGGTAGCACAACGTACCGCATTGACAATAGTCCAAAGACTCTGAATAGTCGCCTTCAAAGCAGGTCCAGAGGCGTTACGCAACTCTGCCGTTTGAATCGTTGTCATTTCCTTATAGGCCTTACCCAACTTCAGCTCCAATGGAGTGATATCCTTGCTCGGAGTAACGGGGCTTTTTGTACTATTGTATGCTGACCATGCCATATTGGCCACATCCGTAGCAGCAATATCAAAACCATAGGGAGGAATACCTCCTCCAGGAGTTGCAGTAGCTGCCATAGCAGCCTCACCGCGATTGGTGTTGATAATACAGGTCAGGACAGTAGCCAACAGTTTCTCTACCTCTTGGAACTGTGTTTTTGAGGTGGTTGACAGGCGACGACCCAACTGGAAGTTAACATTAGCCAAATCGTCAGTAACAGTATAGTCATCCAGATGACCATAAGTATTATAGCTCGCTGGGGTGGTACTCTCGTTAATTGCCTTACCATAGAACAGCATGGTATTTGTGTTCAAAGGCAATGACATCTCCAAAACACGACGTGAATTACTGTTATCCAGTGTTCCTGCAGCCACTAAGCGCGACATGTCAAAGGATTTGGCTGCTGTAGTCGATGCAGATAGAGGATTACCATCTGCCGCCTGCTTGAAACACATGACGTGAGAATGGTCTATGCCACGAAAATCTTCAGCTGATAAAGAGGATGATGCCTGGGTGGCAGCTGAAGTCTGACGCATACTTGACTGGCTTCCACTGGCTACATTAAAAACAAACTGAGTGTATACCTCATTGTTTTCAGGATTGTAGTTAGGACTGGGCTCCTGAACGGTCTCGTCACTGGACGAGCAGGCGACAAAAAAACCTGCGTTTAACAGTGCTATCGCACTGGTATAAGCAAAATTCATTAATTTTCTCATAATCGAGTCTTTTGTTATTAATTTATATTTATTTGTAGTCAAAATAGATTCTCAGGTATCCGGAGTTACGCTGGTCGGCAAGCAGCTGCTCCTTGATATACTGGAAGGTGCGACCGCCATTGAGTTTGCGGATTTGTTGCTCACGACGGGTGAGGTCCGGCTCACGGTCGATGATGTCAATCACCTTCTGTAATGCTGCGGCATGGTCAGAGGCGTTGGCAATCGCCTCTGCCACCTGGTCACGGAAGTCAGCCCAGTCCTCTCCACCACAGGCGACATCAAACTGGTCGTCACTGACAGCGAGACGGTCTTGGATATATTTCTTCAGTGCATAGG
>JAEEGF011375717.1_pt1 | contig 24996 bp, 18 predicted proteins | sample 9134171 | NCBI WGS metagenome assembly JAEEGF01 (sample SAMN16246542, study PRJNA631951) | gut metagenome | biome: gut microbiome; feature: rumen; material: AP-attached | host: Bos | place: Iran: Karaj | collected 2018-10 | reverse complement strand
CGGCAAGCGAATGGATGCTTGCATACAAATTCATTTGCCGGTCGTAAGAACATGGAGCACTAAGTGCGGAATGTTCGTGTGCGAAATCGAGTAGGAGTCAGCCTACTCGATCGTGTGAGTAAGCCGGGGGCAGCATGCTTTTTAGTGCGCACTTGCGCATGCGCGACCTCTATTTTGTTGTGGAAAAAGCGTTATTACGTAGAGATACCGTTTGCGCAAAACGTTACCGATATCGTTACCGGAAACGTTACCATGCAAAAAGTCAATGTGCAATTTGTATGAATTCACCCCGTATTTATCATGTAATCTGTTTAATTGACAAAATGTTGCACAAGAAATATACTTTAAACGTGAGCAACCGATTGCGCAATAATTGCGCAGTCACTTCTAAACAAAATGGAGGGAAAAAAATGAAAAAGAAATTGGTATCAGTTTTGTTGACAGCAGCAATGGGTGCAACACTCCTTGCAGGCTGTGGCAACGATGCAGCACAGACAGTTGAGGACACTGCAGAGGACGTTCAGGAAGCTGCAGAAGATGTAGCTGAGACAGTTGAAGAAGCAGCTGAGACTGTTGAGGACGCAGCAGAGGAGATCACTGACTACGGCACAGGCGAGATCAAGGTTTGGGTGGCAGACAACGTTGTTGACTTCACCAACGAGCAGATCGCAGCTTTCCAGGCTGAGCATCCTGAGTTTGCAGGCTACACAGTTACTGTTGAGGCAGTAGGTGAGGGCGATGCAGCAGGAAACATGATCACAGACGTTGAGGCCGGTGCAGACATCTACGCATTCGCTCAGGACCAGATCGCAAGACTGGTTACAGCAGGTGCTCTTGAAGAGGTTGAGCCTTCAAACGCAGAGGCAGTTAAGGCAGAGAACGATGCCGGCGCTGTTGCAGCTGCTACAGTTGGTGGAACTCTTTACGCTTATCCCCTTACATCAGATAACGGATACTTCCTGTACTATGATAAGAGCGTTGTAACAGATCCTTCTACTCTTGAAGGCATCGTTGCAGATTGCGAAGCAGCAGGCAAGAACTTCTACTTTGAGATCAACTCAGGTTGGTATCAGACAGCATTCTTCTTTGCTACAGGCGCTGAGCTTACATACGATACAGACGATTCAGGTAACTTCACAAAGTGCAATTCTTCATACGCCAGCGATGCCGGTGTTGTAGCTCTTAAGGAGATTGCAGAGCTTGCATCTTCCAAGGCTTTCCAGAACGGTTCATCTGTTGGTAACGCTACAAACGTTGGTGCTATCGTTGATGGTACATGGGACGCTACAGCAGCTAAGGATCTCTTAGGCGACAACTACGCTTGCGCTAAGCTTCCTACATTCGAAGGCTCTGACGGAAAGACATATCAGATGAGCGGCTTCGGTGGATTCAAGCTCCTTGGTGTTAAGCCTCAGGAAGACGATCTTAAGCTTGCAGTTTGTGACGCACTTGCAGCTTACCTCTCAAGCGAGGATGTTCAGCTTGCAAGATACAATGCAGTAGGCTGGGGCCCTTCAAACCTGAAGGCTCAGCAGTCAGATGCAGTTAAGGCTGACGAGGCTCTTTCAGCTCTTGCTGATCAGCTTCAGTACACAATCCCTCAGGGACAGTACCCCGGAGATTACTGGTCACTTGCTACATCACTCGGTGATTCTGTTATTTCAAAAGAGATCACTAAGGATTCAAGCGATGATGACTTCATGAAGGCTCTTACAGATTTCCAGGCTACATGTGAGTCTTACGCACAGTAATCTAACAGTTTCTGACTAATACAGACACAATTTCAGGCTCGGATTCATTATGTTTCCGAGCCTGATTTTAACTATAAACTCGCATTGTATCGAGGTAAGGAGGCCGGTATGGCACAGGACTCAGGGAAAAAGAAAGCCGGTGGGGCGTCTTCCTTTTTTACGGCTCTGGGGAAGGGCTTTAAGGAAATAGGAACAACTTTTATCGAGGGCGATATCAAGACCAAGCTCTCATATTTAATATTTGGATTAGGACCTATCTTAAGAGGTCAGATACTTATCGGAGTAGCGCTTCTGTTATGCGAAGTGTTATTCTTTTGGTTTTTAATTAACTTTGGATGGCAGTACATTTCCAAGTTTTCAACACTGGGAACAGTAGCCACCAAGAAGGTTGGCAGAAAGACAGTATACGGAGACAACAGCTTTTTGATCCTGTTGTTTGGCGTTCTGGTTATCTTCGCCATCATCGCTTTTATTGCTATCTGGTATCTGAATATCAGAGAGAATCGAAAAGAAGAGCTTATGTTAAAGGAAGGCAAGAAGCTTCCTTCCAATAAAGAAGTTTTCGCATCACTTTTTGATAAGAATTTCGACAAGACACTTCTGGCACTTCCCGTGACCGGAATCTTTGTGTTCACGGTTCTTCCCATAGCATTCATGATCCTTGTCGCATTTACCAACTACGACAAGAACCATCAGTCACCATCCAATCTGTTTACATGGGTAGGACTTGAGAACTTCAAAAATCTTGTTTCATTTTCAGGCGCAGGCATAGGTGCTACATTCCTTCAGGTATTGTTGTGGACTCTTGTATGGGCATTCCTTGCAACATTCACCAACTACTTCCTGGGACTGGGAGTTGCCATGCTCATTAATAAAAAGGGCATAAAGCTTAAGAGACTCTGGAGAACAATACTTGTTGTAACCATAGCTGTTCCCCAGTTCGTTTCACTTCTTTATGTCATGAAGATGTTTGCCAATGACGGACTTATCAACGAATATCTCAAGAAGTGGGGAGTGATACAGAATTCAATTCCTTTCTGGACCAACCCCTCGCTGGCGCGCATAACAGTCATTGTTGTAAATATCTGGATCGGTATTCCGTACATGATGCTCATCGCTACAGGTCTTCTTATGAATATTCCGGAGGATCTTTACGAGAGTGCCAGGATCGACGGCGCCAATTCATGGCAGATGTTCAGGAGCATCACATTGCCTTACATGCTGTTTGTGACAGGACCTTTCCTTCTCACACAGTTCACAGGAAACCTCAATAACTTTAATGTTATCTACCTTCTTACACAGGGTAAGCCACAATCCGTTAATCTTGCTGAAAAGGCAGGTAATACGGACCTTCTGATCACGTGGCTATACAAGATGACAGTAAATGATACTAATTACAGGATGGCAGCCGTAATAGGTATTATGGTATTCTTCGTAACAGCTATATTTGCCCTTGGCGTATACCAGCTGCTTCCTTCAGTTAGAGATGAGGAGGGCTTCCAATAATGAAATCATACAAGACCAAAAGAGCTATCGGCAATGTGATCGGTCACATTGTACTTGTAATAATCAGTATCATTTGGCTGTTCCCCTTCGTTGGACTGGTACTTCAGAGCTTCAGATCCTACGCGACAGAGTACGGCGGAATGGTAAACTATCTTGTACCCAAGCAGTTTTCACTGGATAACTACAAGTTTCTGTTTTCCGGTGAGACCAACTACCTTAGGTGGTACAGCAACACCTTGATAATTGCCTTCTTCGTAACAATTCTGCAGACCATCATCATTCTCTGCGTAAGCTACGCTCTTTCCAGAATGAGATTTGCCGGCAGAGACTTCCTTATGAGATTTTGGCTTATACTGGGTCTTTTCCCGGGATTCCTTACCATGATCTGTCTGTACTTCCTGCTGAAGCAGTTCGGACTTACTCAGGCAGGTGCGGTACCCGGACTCATCCTGGTATCTGTAGCCAGCTCAGGTATGGGCTATTACGTATGTAAGGGATATTTTGATACAATTCCCAAGGCTTTGGATGAGGCTGCCAGAATCGACGGCGCCACAAGATCCAGGATTTTCTTTACCATGATCATTCCTATGTCCAAGCCGATCATTATCTATACCGCACTTGTAGCCTTCATGGCTCCATGGTGTGATTACGTATTTGCTTCTTACGTAGCTTTCGGACACGACAGCAGCTACAACGTAGCCGTTGCCATGACACGATGGGTATGGACCAATGACTATCAGGGATACTTCACAAGATTCTGTGCGGGCGGTGTTCTTATCGCCATTCCTGTAACATTATTGTTCATGTTCCTTCAGAAATATTATGTAGAGGGTGTAACCGGAGGAGCAGTGAAAGGCTAACAAAATGGCTGACACAAAGATTACCATCGACGATATTGCAAGAGACCTTGGTATCTCCAAGACCACCGTTTCCAGAGCTATCTCCGGAAAGGGCCGCGTCGGGGATGAGACAAGAGCCAGGGTCCTTCAATATATCGAAAAACACAACTACAAACCAAATATGATGGCCAGAGCTCTCGCACAGCAGAAGACCTACAACATAGGAGTTGTATGGCCTGACGATTACAACGCTGTGGATCTACCTTTTTTTCAGCGCTGTATGATAGGTATGAGCGAGGTTACATCCAGCTATGGCTACGACATTGTGGTGTCCCTTATTACAGGGGGCGATATCAGCGGCCTTAAGAGACTCATCGACAATCACAAGGTAGACGGCATCATACTTACCAGAACTCTGGTGGATGATGTTCCCGCAAGATTTCTTAAGGAGAGCGGAATACCTTTTGTTACCGTAGGGAGCACGGGCGATCCTGATATCATCTCCGTAGACAACGACAACTTTTCAGCCTGCAAGGAGCTTACCGGAATTCTTATAGCCAAAGGCCTAAAACGTCTTGCGCTTATCGGAGGCTCCACGGGCCATGTTATAACAAGGACCAGATACGACGGCTTTATGGAAGCCTATACCGCTGCGGGGCTTTCGGCAGATCCCAGCCTTATATACCTTGATATAGAGAATTCTTCCAAGGTTGGTCATATCCTCAAGGAGCTCCTCAAGAAGAACGTTGACGGAGTTATTTGTATGGATGACAGCCTGGCGGGAGAAGTTATTTCAAGGTGCAGGGACGAGCACATCCGCATTCCCGAAGAGCTGAGGCTTGCTTCCTTCTATAACAGCTCCATCCTTGAAACCGCCATTCCTTCTGTCACTTCACTGAACTTTAATGATAGAAACCTGGGAGCGGTGGCTGCCAAGACCCTTCTTGATCTTATAGATACCGGAAGTGCAGGCAGCAGGATGCTGAGTAACTACGAAGTTGTCCTTAAGGAGAGCACCAAGTAGAACAGCAACATTACTTGAACAGCTTAAGGAGTTATTTTATGAAAATTCTATCAAACTCGCGGATCGAATATGATCCCGTGAGCCTGATCGTTGACGGAAAGCGCTGGTTTCCCATGATGGGAGAGATGCACTTTTCAAGATATCCTCGCAAATACTGGGATGAGGAGCTGGCCAAGATGAAGGCCGGCGGCATCGACATCGTATCTCTCTATGTTATCTGGATCCACCACGAGGAGATCCGGGGAGAGTTCGATTTTACAGGCGACAGGTGCCTTAGAGATTTCCTGGAGGCCATTAAGAGAAACGGCCTCTACAGCATACTCAGGATCGGCCCCTGGGCCCACGGCGAAGCACGAAACGGCGGTTTCCCGGATTGGCTTCTAAAGGATGCCGGGGATAAGGGCTATGAGACCAGAACCGATGCACCTCAGTACCTTGAACATGTGAGGAAATTCTACGAGAAGACCTATGAGCAGTCCAAAGGTTTTTTCTTAAAGGACGGAGGCCCTGTCATAGGAATTCAGATAGAAAATGAGTACGGCCACTGCGGCGGCAAGAACGGCGAAGAGGGAGAGCAGCACATGAGAACTCTTCTTGCCATGGCCAGAGAGATTGGCTTTGACACCCCGATCTATACCGCAACAGGCTGGGGCGGAGCGGTTACAGGCGGCATGATCCCTGTTATGGGTGGCTACTGTGAGGCTCCCTGGGATCAGAGACTTACTGAGATCGAGCCCAGCGGCAACTACATTTTCACAAGAGAGAGAAACGACCACAATATCGGTTCAGACCATGGACTTGGTGTTGGTATAACCTTTGATATGGACAAGTTCCCCTATCTTACAGCGGAGCTTGGAGGCGGTCTTCAGGTGACACACCATAGACGCCCCATCGCCACAGGCAGTGATACTGCAGCCATGACCATGACCAAGCTGGGGAGCGGCGCCAATCTCCTTGGTTACTACATGTACCACGGCGGCACCAATCCCAAGGGCAAGCTTACAACCCTTCAGGAGACCAGAGAAACAGGATATCCCAACGATCTTCCTGAGTACTCCTATGACTTCAACGCGCCCCTCAGGGAGTACGGCCAGATGGAGGATACCTACAGAGAGGTCAGACTTCTCTCAACCTTTATCCATGACTTTGGCGATGACCTGACTGACATGCCCTACATACCACAGCCCGGCAATCCATTAAAGCCCGATAATCTCACTGATCTCAGAACTTCTGTGAGATACAAGACGGCGCAGGGCCCGGAGGGACCGGTAAACAGAGGTTACTTCTTTGTAAACAACTACCAGAGACGCTACAAGATGGCCCTTCACCCGGCTCAGGCTCTTACAGCCTACGGCCCTGACGGAAAAGAGATCCTGGCTACCTTTGCAGCCAGAGACGTGGAGGACGGCGACTTTTTCTTTTACCCCTTCAACATGCCGATTGGGGAGACAGCTCTTTTGACAATGGATGCAACACCCCTGTGCGTGTTGCATGATTATGACGGAGAGGGCCACAATGCCTACGTCTTCTACACCGACAAGGACAGGGAGACCACAGCGGATCTTAAGGGAGATGCTGCAGGAAATGTCATCATCACCCTCACAAGGAGCGAGGCTCTCAGAGCCGTTAAGACTCAGATCGGCGGAAGAGAGCGTCTTGTGATATCCCAGGGCGACGTGGTTACGGCTGCTGACGGGACCGTAGAGATCTACTATCTGGTTTCTGACAGCGAAGGCCAAAGAAAGCCTGTATTCAGGTGCTTCCCGGCTCTTGCCAAAACGCCGGAGGGCTTTGAGCTTAAGAAGGAGCAGCAGAATATCGACCTCTTTGGTACGGGCGATGTGTTTGCGCTCTATGAGAAGACCCGGGAGCTGACCAACGACCTTAAGGCTGAGCTTAACAGGGTTTCCGACACAGACTATGAGATCAGGCTTCCCGAGATGGCTCCGGGCATGGATGAGGTGTTCATGCATCTTGATTTTGTGGCTGATACAGGCAAGATGTTTATGGACGGCGAGGTGATCGCAGATACCTTCTACACAGGTCAGGAGTGGGAGATCGGATTAAAGCGTTTCTATGATATCAGAAAGGCGCAGGATAATGGACTTACCTTAAAGTGCGAGCTTAAGCCACTTTTAGAGGGTGCCCCGATGTACCTTCAGCAGTGGCCCGAGTTTAAGGATGGCAAGGCCTGCGGCGTCAGTGATATCCATTTATTTGCACAATTTCGTACCATAATTGCATAATATGACGTATAATAGTGTTATCGGAAGTCTGCACTTTCGGTAACACTATTTCTATTTTAGGAAATTGCTCAGCGATTTCTAAAACAGAGGCTTTTATGATAGATAGTGAAATCACCATGACCTACTCGGCGATTCTGCGGGATAAAGATAATCGCAGGATTGTCAGAGTTCAATTTGAACGCGAGGGATTGTCCGGTAAAGAGGTGGCAGAAGGCCTTATTCCGGATGGGGTTATCTTGCGTCAAAATGGGTATTCCAGTGATGAGATCGAGGGGCTTGAGGATTATATCAGGCGAAATGCCGATGAAATCATGAGTAAAGCCAAGGCCATCAGCAACCCGCTTAAGTGGCTTTAAGCCAGGAATGTCCCACCGGAGGCCGGCGCATGCAGTATAATTTTTACTTTGATATCTGCGCTATTTGCATATTAGCTACAATTGCCATTACATCTCTGTCCAGAAGATGGGTTCCGTCTTACCGGCACAGAGCATATATGTTGCTGTTTTCTCTGGTTTCTGCGGCAACCATTTCTGAGAGAGTCGAGACCTACCTTCAGATGAACCCCAGCCCGGCCGGCTGGTATCATCCTACGGAGATGGCTCTTGGTTCTATCTATTTTGTTGCGCATCTGGGCTCGGGATTTTTCTATCTTCTCTATATCCTTTCGGTTCTGGATATTTTCCTGGATTTCAGGAAAAAAACGGATGCAGCCCTTTTCTTTACCCCTTACATATTTGGAATAATCCTGGTGCTTATCAATCTGTTCACACCTATCCTGTTTTACTACGATGCAGGAGGCATTTATCACAGAGGTAATTTAATCTGGTGTTTCTATATCATAGCCTATTATTATCTGATATTCGGCACAGGCACGCTCCTTAGGTATAACCGTCAGATGAGGCTCAGGACCAAGCTGGTGGTGTCATCTTATGTCATTCTGGTGGTCATAGGTCTTACCATACAATACATACTGCCGACGGTCCTTATTGAGAACTTCCTTACGACCATCAGCATTACGCTTGTTTACATTTCGTTGCAAAATCCAAGTGAGATGGTTGATGATAACCTGAATATCCTCAACAGAAAGGCTTTTCTGGAGGGGCTGGAGCTTAAGACCAACAGAAATAAGAGTAACTACACTATCTTTGTGACAATTGACAATATCCGTGCTCTTTCCGATGAGATCGGTTATTCCCAGGCGCAGAGCGTTCTTAAAAAGATATCAAGATACCTAAAGACCGTGGGCCGAAGGGCTGCCTTGGGAGCCACCTATACCTACAGATATGCAGAGTACGTCTTTGCGGTTACCGTGCATTCCGAGCAGGAAAAGCTGGTGCAGGACCTCATAAAGTCCATAGCCGGGAGGCTGGCGGAACCCTGGACCTTTTCCAACATGGCCATCAGGATCGAGGGACACTGCTTTATGCTCAAATATCCTGACGATTACTCATCGGTGGCAGAGCTTATGTCCAAGCTTGAGACTCTCATTGATGCCGTGAGCAAAGAGCGAAACGTCATGGTGGATGTCAAAAATATCAACATTGATGAGACACACAAGGGGCAGGACTACGACTTTATGGCCAGGAAGAACCTTGACCTTAAGTCACCGGTCATCAGATTCCAGCCTGTCTTGTCCAAGATTTACAGGATCAATTACAGGGCGGATACTCTGTGCTTTTTGATAGATGAATTCGGCAACGAAGTAGATATGAGGGGACGCGTTCCGGACAAAAGGGTCACTCAGGCCCTTTTGGATACCGACGAATATGTCTTCAGGATGGCCTGCAGGTCGCTGGCCTTTTGGAACGGCGGAGATAAGAACGGCAAGTACAGAGCCATTGTGGGAATGTCTCAGGGCGAGATATCCCGCGTGGATTTTATAAGAAGGCTAAAGAGAATACTCAGAGAAGAACGGGCCGACGCCTCCTGGATATATCTCAAGATCTCAGAGACCAACATATCCACCATGAATGCCACGGCGGAGAGGAATCTGAAACACCTCAAGGAGCTTAACTGCTATATCGTGGTGGACAGCTTCGGAAGCGGCTACGGAGATCTCCGAAGGATCCTGTCTCTTCCTGTGGTCCAGGTAAATATCGATCACAGCATATTAAAGCAGGCATCCTCCTCGGAGCAGATGAAGGGCGTGGCTCAGGGAATCATAAATCTCTTCCACGATATCAGTATTTTTGTGGGAGCTACCAATATAAATTCAGAGGAAGACCAGCTGATGGCAGAGGAGCTTGGATGCGACTTCCTCATCGGCGATTACCTGGGAAAACCGGTTAAAGACAGTTCTTTTGTTAAAGTAATAGATAACTATTTTGAGCAGGGGTGAGCATGGATCTGATCATAAATCCGCAAACCTATAACATTACATTTTCTATCGCATCGCTAATACTTATTCTGGTAACGCTGGCGATCCATTCGGTGGAAGAGTCCTATTTCAGCAGGCAAAAGCAGGCTTTTGGTGCTGTTCTTTTTGATGGGCTTGTAATGAATGTTCTGGGGCTTACCCACAATCTGTGGCTTTATACGGAACCGGTCAGAGAGGTCATAACTCCCGAGATGAACAATTTCATCGTTCTCTTTCAGAAAATATGCACCTATTTGCTGGCATACCTTTCCCTGGTCTATTTTATGTCAATTTTCAGGATAGAGGCGGATACGCTTATCAAGAAGTTTTTGCTGAGCCTGCCGATGCTCTATTCTGTAATGTTCTTCCTGAATTATCTGTGGAATGATTTTTTCTTTACTTTTGATGCCAACGGCGAGGTGGCCTACAACTATCCTCAGGGTGCAACGGTCAATATCAGTCTTTATGTTTACTTTATCCTTGCAGCCTACCTGTACTTCAAGTACGGCAAGACCCTCAGCACAGAGAAGAAAATTTCTGTTATCCTGTATTATCTTTTGATGCTGGCGGGTATTCCCATCAGGATCCTGACCAGATCCAGTTCGATATTTGAGTTTAGTGCTTCCATCGCGCTTCTTTTGTGCGTTTACACCTTCCAGAATCCCAGCGAGTTTTCCGACAGGGTATCGGGGGCAGGTACCAAGAACGCCTTGAGCTTTGCTATTTCCAGTAACCTCCTGCAGAAAAAGAACTTCACTCTGTTCGGAATCTGCATTGAGAGACTGGATGTTATCCTGGGCGGCGTTTCCATTGAGGTTATGGGAGATATGCTCACCCAGATATCCTCTTATCTTAAGCAGTTCTGCACTGAAGGTAATATTTTCTATTCGGATGACGGCTCCTTTATGATGATCTTCATGGATTCGGAGCCTGACGATCCCAATATAGAAAAGACCGCTGATCTGATAAAAAAACGCTTCAGAGAGCCATGGATGCTGGACGGAAAGCCCATTAGACTCTTTGAGAGCCCCTATGCCATAGGTTTCCCGGATGAGGTTGACAGCCTTGATAAATACAACGAAGTTAAGCCTGTCATCCGTAAGGCTCTGTCCCGTCATAACAGGGAAGTTTTAAGACTGACAGATCTTAATCTCAAGCACGTTGAGCACGATAAGAAGATTGACGGCATCGTTAAGAGAGCTCTGGAGGATGGTCTTCTGGAGGTATATTATCAGCCGATCTATAATCCGAAGGCCGGTAAGTTTACTTCCTGTGAAGCTCTTTTACGACTCCGTGATCCGCAGCTTGGATTCATTTCTCCCGCGGTATTTATGCCTGTTGCGGAGTTAAACGGCACGGTTATCGATATCGATGCGTTTGTTCTTGACTCAGTATGCTCCATGGTGGAGGCTTCAGAGGCCACGGGACTTGGAATTGAGTATGTGGAGGTTAACCTGTCGGTGGTTGACTGCATCCAGACCAATCTTGCGGAGAATGTCATTAAGACCCTTGAAAAGCACCATGTAAGGCCGGATCAGATAAACCTGGAGATTACCGAGACCTACGAACAGGGTATCACCTCCATAATGGAGGAAAACGTCAGGAAACTTCGGGAATACGGTATTTCTTTTTCCATGGACGACTTCGGAACCGGCTATTCCAACCTGACCAGGATATCTACACTGCCCGTCAGCATCTTCAAGCTGGATAAGAGCATTATCCAGGAGGCCTTTGAATCTGAGACTTCCTATATGGTAATGCTGAATATGGTCAAGATCATCAAGTCCCTGGAAAAAGAAATAGTGGCAGAGGGCGTTGAGACGGCAGAGCAGGCCAGACAGATCATACGGGTGGGCTGTGACTATATTCAGGGATTCTTCTACGCAAGACCCATGCCCAAAGCGCAGTTTTTAGACTTTTTGAAGGAACACAATACTCCATAAGATGTTGCAAAGCAGGGGTTATAATAGTAAAATCTATCAGTGTGTTGCCTTTTGGGGCGGCACACTGGATTTTTATAGGTTTTAGTTTAGATAAGGATGGTATTTTATGGCACTGATTAAGAAACCGGTAACCGGAATGAAGGATATCCTCCCTGAGGAGATGAAGCTTAGAGATTACTGCATCAGCGTGATCAAGAAGACCTACGGAGAGTTTGGATTTTCATCTATCGAGACTCCATGCGTAGAGTCTCTTGCCAACCTCAACAGCAAGCAGGGCGGTGAGAACGAGAAGCTTATATTCAAGGTGATGAAGCGCGGAGAGAAGCTTAACCTTGAGACAGCCAGGGAAGAGAATGACCTTACCGATTCGGGACTCAGATATGACCTGACAGTTCCTCTGGTTCGTTTTTACGCAAACCACTCCAGCGAGCTGCCTTCACCTTTCAAGGCACTTCAGATGGGCAATGTGTGGAGAGCGGACAGACCTCAGAAGGGCAGATATCGTCAGTTCATGCAGTGCGATATTGATATTCTGGGCGAGCCTTCCAACCTGGCAGAGATCGAGCTGATCCTTGCCACCACCACAACTCTCGGAAGACTTGGCTTTAAGAACTTCAAGATCAGGATAAATGACAGACAGATCCTCAAGGCAATGGCTGCCTACAGCGGATTCCCCGAGGAGTCCTATGACAGCGTATTTATCACCCTTGATAAGATGGACAAGATCGGTATTGAGGGCGTTTCAGAGGAGCTGGTTAAGTCAGGCTTTGAGCAGGCCTGCGTTGATAAGTACCTGGAGCTATTCAGAGCAGTTGAGGGCAAAGAGGGACTTGAGGGCCTTAAGGTTATCTGCGATATGGTAGGAGACTTCCTTCCTAAGGAGGTCAGCGAGGGTCTCTCAGAGATCATCAGCTCCGTTGAGGGCACCAAGACCGCAGAATTTGAGACAGTATTCGATCCTACCCTTGTAAGGGGTATGAGCTACTATACAGGAACCATCTTTGAGGTGGCTATGCCTCAGTACGGCGGAAGCTGCGGTGGCGGCGGAAGATACGACAAGATGGTCGGAAAGTTCCTGGGTCAGGACACTCCTGCCTGTGGATTCTCCATTGGATTTGAGCGTATTGTCATGATCATGATGGACGAGGGCTTCAAGATCCCCGATGAGAGTCCCAAGTGTGCATTCCTCATTGAAAAGGGCATCGGCGGCGAGAGACTTGCCGAGATCATCAAGGAAGCCCAGAAGGAGAGACTTGAAGGCAGACAGATTCTGGTTGTAAGGATGAACAAGAACAAGAAGTTCCAGAAGCAGCAGCTGGAGGGACAGGGCTACGCAGAGTTCAAGGAGTTTTATCTCAACCCGCTCAGCTAAGTCGGAGCCGGATTTCTTGGCACCGGTCTAATGATTTTTTATGAGGAAATATAGTTGGATACAAATTTGATAAGAATAATAATTCTTATAGTGTTGGTACTGTTGTCGGCATTCTTCTCGTCGGCTGAGACGGCGCTCATGACCTGCAATAAGGTCAAGATGAAGGCCCTTGCCGATGAGGGAAGTAAGGGCGCGGGGCTTGTTCTTAAGATCAGTGAGGACACCCAGAAGATGCTCTCGGCGATACTTATCGGCAATAATATCGTCAACCTGAGTGCATCTGCTCTGATGACGGTATTTGTCACGGATCTTTTCGGGGGCAATTATGCAGTAGGAATCGGTACCGGAGTTCTGACCCTGGTGGTCCTTATCTTCGGTGAGATCGTTCCCAAGACAATTGCCACAGCCTACGCAGAGAAGATATCCCTCTGGTACGCAGGGATCATCCTGTTTGTAATGGCTGTGATGACACCCTTTAGCTTTATCATCAACGGCATTGCCACTGTGATACTTAAGATCCTTCACGTGGATACGGCCAATCACCAGGCCATGACAGAAAATGAGCTCAAGACTTACGTGGATGTAAGCCATGAAGACGGTGTTATTGAAAGCGGCGAAAAGGAAATCATTTACAACGTATTTGATTTCAGCGATGCCGTGGCCAAGGATATCATGATTCCCAGGATCGACATGTCCTGTGTCAGCACAGAGGCTGATTACAACGAGGTCATGAAGATCTTCAAGGAGGATATGTACACCAGAATCCCTGTTTATGAGGGCAATGAGCAGGATAATATCATCGGCCTTATAAACGTCAAGGATCTGATACTTCTTCAGGATAAAGAGAACTTCAAGATCAGGGATCACCTGAGGAAGGCCTATTACACTTACGAATTTAAGAAGACGGCAGATCTTCTTGTGGAGATGAGAGAGAAGTCACAGAATGTGGCCTTTGTGCTCTCTGAGTACGGAGCCACCGTGGGTATGATCACTCTTGAGGATCTTCTTGAGGAGATCGTGGGCGAGATCAGAGATGAGTATGACTCCGACGAGATCAACCTCATCAAGAACGTAGGCGGCAGGCGTTATCTGGTTGAGGGCAACATGAAGCTGGATGACATCAACGATGAACTGGGCACAGAGCTTGATTCCGAGGACTATGATTCCATCGGAGGACTTATGATCGAGGCTCTGGACAGACTCCCCGGCTACGGTGAGATGGTCACCCTTGATAACGGCATTACCCTTACTGCCCGCGGCATCAAGGGAAATCGTATTACCAAGGTGCTTATAACAGTAAATACACCCGCTGAAGAAGAATCAAAGGGAGAAAAAGAAAATACTGATAAAACCCTTTAACAATTATTCAGATTGTGATATACTAAATCGACGTAAAATAACTCGAAAGTCGGTCAGACCGCATTTTCAAGTAGGAGGCAATATTATGAAGCATGTAAAGTCATTAGTTACAAGAAACCTTAAGGAATCCATGAAGAAGGGCGGATGCGGCGAGTGCCAGACATCATGCCAGTCAGCTTGCAAGACTTCTTGCACAGTAGGCAACCAGAGCTGTGAGCAGCTTAGCAAGTAATTTTTACCGATAAGAAGAAGCAGTCATGTCGGGCAGCGGCTATGCCGCTGCTCGTTTTGTGCAGAGCACATACGAAGTTATTATGAGCCCGGTGCGAGCCATAGGTGAACACCCGGCGAGGTTTCTTTTGACTGCATAGAGAGGATATACATGGTACACATTTATAAGAACAACGGCTATAACATTGTTCTGGACGTTAACTCAGGTTCGGTACATGTGGTGGATGACGTTGTTTACGACCTTGTTCCCGTTATTGAGGACAAGCTCTCTTCCTGGTATGGAACAGCAGCCGTTCAGGAAGGTGATGACAGGGAAGGTGATGAGGACTTCCAGAAGCTGTTCAATGAGATCATCCTTATGCCCGAGATCAGTGATAAGTATTCTCCCGAGGACATCGGAGAGGCCATCTCGGATATTTTGGAGCTTAGAGCATCAGAAGTGCTCTACACAGATGATGTTTATGAGAATTACGTGGAGGATTTCCAGAACAGAGAGACCGTAGTCAAGGCTCTTTGTCTGAATATAGCCCACGATTGTAACCTTAGATGTAAATACTGCTTTGCCGATGAGGGTGAATACCACGGCAGAAGAGCTCTCATGAGTGAAGAGGTCGGCAAGGCTGCACTGGATTTCCTGATTAAGAATTCCGGTTCCAGAAGGAACCTGGAGGTAGACTTCTTTGGCGGCGAGCCCCTTATGAACTGGGAGGTTGTCAAGAAGATCGTAGAGTACGGCAGGAGTCTTGAAAAGGAACACGACAAGAATTTCCGTTTCACCATCACTACCAACGGTACTCTTTTAACAGATGAGATCCTTGATTATGTTAATAAGGAAATGGGCAACATAGTTCTGTCCATCGACGGACGTAAGGAAGTCAACGACGCCATGCGTCCCAGAAAGGGCGGACAGGGATGTTACGATGACATCGTTCCCAAGTTCCAGAAGGTGGCCGAGTCCAGGCACCAGCTCAGATATTTCGTTAGAGGTACCTTTACACACAACAATCTGGACTTCTCGGAGGATGTCAAGCATCTTGCCGAGCTGGGATTCAAGCAGATCTCAGTTGAGCCCGTTGTGGCCAAGCCCGAGGACTGGTACGCTCTTAAGGATGAGGATATTCCCAAGCTCTGCGAAGAGTATGACAAGCTGGCTCAGTACTACATCGAGAGACATAAGGCCGGCAAGGGATTCAACTTCTTCCACTTCAATATCGATCTTGAAGGCGGACCCTGTGTGGCTAAGCGTCTTTCCGGATGCGGATCGGGATGTGAGTATCTTGGTGTTACTCCATGGGGTGACCTGTATCCATGCCATCAGTTTGTGGGTAATGAGGACTTTATCATGGGCAATGTCTATGACGGTATCACCAGAAATGATATCAGAGACATGTTCAAGAAGAGCAATGTTTATTCAAGGCCCGAGTGTGAAAAATGTTTTGCCAGATATTACTGCAGCGGCGGATGTGCTGCCAATGCATATAACTTTAACGGAGACATCAACACGACATATAAGCACGGCTGTGAGCTTCAGCGTAAGCGCATAGAATGTGCCATTATGATAAAAGCGGCTTTAGCCGGAGAAGAAGGTTAAACGGAGGATTTTAAGTTATGAAACGCTTAAAGTATGTAGTAGCGCTGATCGTTATGCTTGCGCTCCTTGGGGGGCTGGGCTACTCAGTAGTTTACGGATTGGGTGCGGATAAGTCAGGATCTCTTTCCAGTATCGATCTTGGTCTTGATCTGGCCGGTGGTGTCAGCATCACTTACAAGGTTGTTGGTGAAGAAGAGCCCAGCAAGGAAGACATGTCTGACACAATTTACAAGCTCCAGCAGCGTGTAACTCAGTACAGCACAGAGTCACAGGTTTATCAGGAGGGATCTAACAGAATCAACATCGAGATCCCCGGCGTATCAGATGCCAATAAGATCCTTAAGGATCTTGGTACACCCGGTGCATTGTACTTCGTTCGTCAGTATGATGATCAGGGAAATGCCAACTACTATGACCCTTATGGAATTCACTACTATGTATTGTCAGAGGGCAAGTCAATTGAGTCACTCCTTGCCAGCGGCGACATCGTTCTCTCAGGTGAGGATGTAGAGTCTGCCAACGCAGTTTTCCAGCAGGACAACTACGGAGCACAGGAGCCCGTTGTTTCACTTGAGTTTACAGATAACGGCAAGAAGGCCTTTGCAGATGCAACAACCAAGGCTTATGCAGGCGGCGAGAGCATCGGTATCTACTATGACGGTGAGTTCATCAGCGTTCCTACAGTTCAGGCTGCCATCACAGACGGCAAGGCTGTTATCACAGGAATGAGCTCATTTGAGGCAGCTCAGAACCTTGCATCTATGATCCGTATCGGTGGACTTAAGCTTCAGCTTGAAGAGCTTCGTTCAAACGTTGTAGGTGCTCAGCTTGGTTCCAATGCTATTCAGACCAGCCTTTATGCAGCAGCTCTCGGATTTGCGCTTATCGCAATCTTCATGATTGTAATCTTCAGACTGCTTGGTTTCTCAGCTACACTTGCACTTGCTTTCTACAGCGGACTTATGGTATTCCTTCTCTCCGCGTTTGATATTACACTTACCCTTCCGGGTATTGCAGGTATCATCCTTTCAATCGGTATGGCGGTTGATGCCAACGTGCTTGTATTCTCCAGAATCAGAGAGGAGATTGCATCAGGTAAGGCAGTGGATGACGCCAGAAAGAGCGGTTACCACAAGGCCCTTTCATCAATCCTTGACGGTAACATCACAACACTTATCGTAGCAGCAGTTCTGTGGTTCCTCGGAACAGGAAGCATTAAGGGATTTGCCGAGACTCTTATTCTTGGTATCGTTCTCTCAATGTTCACAGCACTTGTTATTACAAGAGCCATCACTTCCATTCTCTACGGAATCGGACTTCAGAATGTGGCTCTTTACGGCAAGGCTAAGCCTATTAAGAAGATTAATTTCGTTGGAAAGAGACCTATCCTTTACGGAATTTCCTGCGCTATCATCATTGCAGGTATCATTGCAATGGTAGTTAACAGCTCAGCAGGAAAGGGAGCCTTCAACTACAGTCTTGATTTTGTAGGTGGTACATCTACAACAGTAACATTTAACAAGGCATACTCACTGGCAGAGCTTGAGGCCGGTGCAGCCAAGGATATCAGAGATGCTGCAGGTATCAACGAGCTTCAGATCCAGACAGTTACAGGTACTAACCAGGTTATCTTTAAGTCAACAACACTTTCTGTTGATCAGAGAGAGGCTGTTGAGAAAGTCCTTGAGACCAACTACGAAGTATCCAAGGATAATATCGCTGCAGAGACCATCAGTGGTGCTATCAGCTCTGAGATGAGAGTTGCAGCTATTGAAGCACTTGTTATTGCGCTTATACTTATGCTGATCTACATCTGGATCAGATTTAAGGATATCAAGTTCGGTACAGCAGCTATCGTAGCTCTTGCACATGACGCACTTATTGTTATCGTTTCATATGCATTCACAAGACTTGCAGTAGGAAGTACCTTCATTGCAGTTGTGCTGACCATCATTGGTTACTCAATCAACGATACTATCGTTACATTTGACCGTATCCGTGAGAACCAGCATCTTGCAACCGGCAAGAAGGAGCTTGAGGATCTTGTAAACAGTTCTGTTTCACAGACCCTTACACGAAGCATCTTCACATCAGCAACAACCTTCTTTACAGTACTTGCTCTGTACATATTCGGTGTAGCTGATATTAAGGCCTTTGCTCTTCCTCTTATGGTTGGTGTCCTTTGCGGAACATATTCATCAATCTGCATCGCATCACCTATCTGGTATGACTTCAAGACAGGCTTTAAGTACCTCTTTGGCAAGAAGAAGGTTGAAGAGACCGTTTAATTTTAACGAGGCAAGAATATTGGACGCCGTCCGGGTATAATAGATTATGCCTGGGCGGCTCTTTTTTTCGGCGCGAGAATGTCACAAGGGACATTCTTTCTTGTTTAAAAAGAGATATAGCATTTCTTCCCAGATAGAGAACATCTTTTAATATATATATAAGGGGCATATTATGGCAAAATGGATGGTGACAATGAAGAAGTCGGATTTCGATGCTACAGCGTCTAAATTCGGCATCAGAAATATAACAGCAAGGCTTCTTACCAACAGGGGAGTCATGGCGGATGAGGACGTGGACAGGTATTTAAACGGAGACATCTCCATGATAAATGACCCGGAAGAGCTATATGACATAGGTAAGGGTGCAGAGATCATGCTGACCCGCATTCAGGCAGGAGCCAGGATCAGAGTCATAGGGGACTATGACGTGGACGGGATTTGTTCTTCGTACATCCTGGTGTCAGGCATCAGACTTCTCGGAGGAGATGTGGACTGTGTTCTTCCTGACAGGATGAAGGACGGCTACGGACTTAGCGTCAAGCTGGTGGATCAGGCCCATGAGGATGGGATTGATACCATTATTACCTGTGACAACGGCATAGCAGCTGCAGAGCAGATTGCTCATGCCAAGGAGCTGGGCATGACAGTGGTGGTCACAGACCACCATGAGGTTCCCTTTTCAGAGGATGAACAGACCGGAGAGAGACAGGAGATACTTCCTCCGGCAGATGCGGTAATAGATCCCAAGCGTGCCGACGGCAACTGTACTTTCAAGGAGATCTGCGGAGCCGTGGTTGCTTATAAGTTCTTGCAGGTATTATTCGGGCTTGCAGGCAGAGCAGATGAGCAGGAGGCCAAGGATTTCTTTTCCGAGATGCTGATATTTGCCGGCATGGCCACCGTGTGCGACGTTATGGAACTTCGTCAGGAGAACAGGATCATTGTCAAGGAGTCACTTAAGCGCATAGCTCACACCTCAAACAGAGGACTAAGGGCACTTATCAACGTCAATGGCCTGGATGCAGACAGGCTCTCTGCCTACCACTATGGATTTGTTCTGGGACCTTGCCTTAATGCCACAGGAAGGCTTGATCTGGCCACAAGAGCCCTGAAGCTTTTTATGGAAGAGGATGAGGGTGAGGCAGCCAAGCTGGCCAAGGATCTTAAGGACCTCAACGACAGCAGGAAGGATCAGACCGCAGAGGGAATTGAGAAGGCAGTTGCATTGGTGGAGTCCGAGATAACAGAAAGCGGTCTGCCCAAGGTTCTGGTGTTATATCTGGGAGAAGAGGTTCATGAATCGCTGGCAGGTATAGTGGCCGGCAAGGTGAGAGAGAAGTACTCAAGACCCACCATCGTTCTTACAGATGCTGCTGATGGCGGTATCAAGGGATCCGGAAGGTCCACTGAGAACTATGATATGTTTGCTTCCCTTTCAGCCTGCAAGGAGCTCTTTACTAAATTCGGCGGACACAAGATGGCTGCCGGACTATCCCTTCCCAAGGAGAATCTCCCGGAGCTGACAAGGCGCCTTAATGAAGCCTGCAATCTTAAGGATGAGGACTTTGAGCCGATTCTTCATATCGATATGGTTCTGCCTTTCCAATATGCCGATATTGAGCTTGTCAGAGAGTTTAATAAGCTTGAGCCCTTTGGAAACGGCAATTCCAAGCCTGTTTTTGCGCAGAAGGATGTTAAGCTCCTTAGAGGTTTTATCCTTGGCAAGAACAAGAATGTAGGCAAGTTCAGGGTTTCAGACGGTCCTTCGGGCATATATGATATGATGTATTTCGGAGATCTTGAGAAGCTGAATGAATCTCTTGCAGAGAGATACGGGCAGGACAGGGTGAACGACCTCTATAACAACGAGACCGTAGAGCCCATGACTATGAAGATCGCTTACCATCCCGATATCAATTCCTATCAGGGAAGGGAGAGCCTTCAGATCATTATGAGTGATTACTGCTTTTGATCAAAACAAATAAAAAAACCCCATAAACCACAAAATCACACGCGAGGGCGTGTGATCTGCGGTTTCTTATGAGGGGGAGATGATGAGTTACTAGTAACTCATATCTATGTTTAATATAATAACGTATAATTGTGACATAATTGTGTAGGAAAAATAAAATCTTGTCTTGATAAAAAATTAAGTGGAGGTATCTATGAAATTAGACAGGCTTATACAGGATATCGACTATAAGATCACAGCGGGGAATACTTCGGAAATACTTGATCCCACAACTGTAGACATTAAAAACGTAGTTAATGATAACCGTAAAATTGAAGAAGGTTCACTTTTTATCTGCATTAAGGGAGCTAATTTTGACGGACACAGCTGCGCTACTCAGGCCTATGAGGCAGGTGCTGCAGCAATCGTTGTGGAGCATGAGGTTGATCTTCCCGATGACTGCAGGATGGCTGTCATAAGAGTCGACAGTACCAGATATGCCATGGCCTTCATTTCAGCTGCATATTTCGATCATCCTGCCGCCAAGCTTAAGACCATCGGTATTACCGGAACCAAGGGTAAGACCACTACCACATACCTTATCAGGAGTATGCTTGAGAACGCAGGCCACAAGGTAGGTCTTATCGGTACCATAGAGGTTATTATCGGCGATGAGCATATCCATGCGGAGAATACCACTCCCGAGTCCTACAACCTTCAGGAATACATGGCCAGAATGGTTGAGGCAGGATGTGACAGTGTGGTTATGGAGGTTTCCTCCCAGGGACTTATGCTTCACAGAAGTCAGGGCTTTACCTTTGACATAGGTATATTTACCAATATCGAGGCTGATCATATCGGACCTAACGAACACAAGGACTTTGATGACTATATGCACTGCAAGGGACTGTTATTCAAGCAGTGTAAGGTGGGTATCTGCAACGGTGATGATGTTCATACCGATGATATCTTAGAGGGTCACACCTGCCAGGTTGAGACCTACGGCTTTAACAAGGATGTGGATATCAGAGCTACCAACCTTGCCTACATCAGGAAGCCCGGAAATCTCGGCGTATTCTTTGATACCGAGGGTCTTATCGAGATGCACGCAGAGATCACCAATCCCGGTAAGTTCAGCGTATACAACGCACTGTGTGCTATTGCTGTGGCAAGACACTTTGGCTGCACTCCCGAAGAGATTGCATCAGCCCTTAAGGGAGCCAAAGTCAAGGGCCGTATTGAGATGATCAAGGTTTCGGATGACTTCACTTTGATGATTGATTATGCTCACAACGCAATGGCATTAAAGAGTCTTCTGACCACCCTCAGGGATTATCGTCCCAACAGACTTATCTGTCTCTTTGGCTGCGGCGGCAACAGAGCCAGAGCGCGCCGCTTCGAGATGGGAGAGGTCAGCGGAAGGTATGCGGATTTCACCATTATTACTTCCGACAATCCCAGATTTGAGGAGCCTGAAGCCATCATGGACGATATCGAGACAGGCATGAAGAAGACTGATGGTAAGTACATCAAGATAACAGACCGTAAGGAAGCAATCGCTTACGCCATCGATCATGGTCAGCAGGGAGATATCATTGTGCTGGCCGGCAAGGGACACGAGGATTACCAGGAGATCAAGGGCGTTAAATATCATATGGACGAACGCGAGCTCATCGAGGAGATCATGGCAGAGCGCCGTGGTTGATGCGATTTTGAATGGATTTAGGACTAAAGAGGCAGGCGTCTCAGATGTTTGTTGCATCTGGGCGCAGCCTCTTTTTTTATGCCTGTCGTTAAGATTTTGATATTGACAATCAGAACAAACGTTCTTATAATAATTGATACAGAAGAACAAATGTTTGCTTTGAGATACAGAGTTTTGCAGCTACTATAACAGGAAGAGGGGACAGGCTATGATCTATGCAGTTGATTTTGACGGAACGCTTAGTTTTGGTGAGTGGCCCGGTGTTGGACCGGCCAATGACAGACTTATAGATTTTCTGATCAGAAGACAGCTCCACGGTGATAAGCTGATCCTCTGGACCTGTAGAGCAGGCGATCCTATAAAGGATGCAGTTAAGTTTTGCAGGGAGCACGGCCTTAATTTTGATGCCGTCAATGACAACCTTCCTGAGGTCGTTGAGAAATATGGCTCCAATTCCAGGAAGATAACCTGTGATTATTACATCGATGACAGAGCAGTACGTGCTGATGACTACGGATGCCTTGTGGAAGTGGATATGGATAGGATAGAGTCCGCGCTCTTAAGGTTTGCCGACAGTTTTGCCATGGCAGTTTGATCTCTGTTTCAAGGTGTACGTGGCTTTCAGATTGATGGCAATATTAAAAACGTATTGCTTTTTACAATATATTTTTATCCAAATTAGCACTCCCCATTGACGAGTGCTAATGGCGGTGTTATAGTCGTTATAGAACAAAGGAACAGAGAAGACCGTTAGGACTTACAAGTTCCAATGATCCAAACCCTCCGTCCCAATGCTCAATAACAGTTAACTAATTGTTCTTGTGCAAAGGAGGTAAGCATTATGTTAGCACCTAGTATTTTTGAAGAAAATTTCATAGACGATCTTTTTGGATTCCCTGAGATGAAGGAATTCGACAACCTTGAGAAGAAGCTCTATGGCAGAAGAGCCGGCAGGATGATGAAGACAGACGTTAGGGAAAAGGATGATGATTACGAAGTTATCATTGATCTTCCGGGCTTCAAGAAAGAGGACATCAAGGTTGAGCTTGAAAACGGATATCTGACAATTGGAGCATCCAAGGGCTATGACAAGGATGAGAACAACAAGAAGGGCAAACTCATCAGGCAGGAGCGATATGCAGGTTCTATGACCAGAAGCTTCTATGTCGGAGAGAATGTTAAACATGAAGATGTAAATGCCACCTACAGGCACGGCGTTTTAACTCTGACGATTCCTAAGAAGTCTATTGAGAAGGTTCCTGAGAAGAATCTGATAGCCATTGAGGGCTGAGCACATACTTTAACTTCGGATTTCCCGGCACGCAATTTGTGCCGGGAAATTTTTTGTGTCGATATTTCTTTTGCCACAGTCATTAAATTGTTCGTATAAAGAAATATCAAAACAAAAACAAAAAGTAATTGGAGGACGACACAATGAATAAGACTACAAAAACTATATTAAATGATGAGCAGCTTAAGAATGTAGCCGGTGGATTGATCATAGGCAAGAAGGATCCCTTGGGACTTAGCTACCCGCCGCTTCACAAGAAGTCAGCATTAGTTAACGATACCAAGCCTCCCGTAGATCCACATGGGTTGTTTTAATTATTTATTATCTTTCTGACCGGGATCTGAGCGAGGACTACGGCCACAAAGATGAGAATACAGCCTGCAGCTTCCCTTCCTGTCATCACCTGATGAAGGATGAGCCAACCAAAGAGTGTTGAGAACACAGACTCAAGGCTCATAATGAGGGAAGCCAGGGCTGGATTTAAGTTGCGCTGTCCAACAGCCTGAAGTGTATACCCCACGGCGCAGGAGAAAATGCCGGTATAAAGAATGGCTATCCAGGAATTGGCAGATGAGAGAGATGAAACCCATCCTGCAGGATCCGGTGCAAGCTCGAATATGAAGGCTGCCACAAGAGAAATTGTTCCGCTTACAAAGAACTGAACACAGGCCAGAGAAACGGGGCTCATTATCGGAGCATAGTGATCAACGCACAGAATCTGTATCGAAAACATGAGAGCACACAATAGGAGTGCTATATCAGCTCCGGACATGGAGACTGAGCCTGATGAGGGGAAGCACAGAAGATACAGCCCTGTCAGCGCGATGGCAACTGCAGGCCATACAAGTATGGAACATTTCTTGCCAATGAAGATGCCCAGGATCGGGACCAGCACGATATAGCAGGCCGTAAGAAAGCCTGCTTCTCCTGCGGCAGCGCCCATGGCGATCCCTGCCTGCTGGAAGGTGGATGCAAGGAAGAGAGCAGTGCCGCATATAACACCGCCAATAAGCTTATTTGCCGGAATCTTTCCCGGCATTTTTTTATGCCCTTTCATGAGAGGCAAAAGGCACAGACCTCCGATGATAAAACGAATTCCGTTGAAGGTAAGTGTTCCCACGTTGTTGCTGGCCAGGGACTGGGCAACGAAGGCTGCGCCCCAAACGACTGAAGCAAGAAGCAGGAGTAATGAACTTTTTATCTGAGTTTGCCTTATTTTTTCCATAGCGGAATCTATTATAGCAGAAAGGATTTGTGATGTATGCTCCCTGTTTTTGTTGCCGCTACTATTCACAGTTTTGGGGATTAAAGAGTCCTTTGGCCGCTACCTGCACAGCCACAGGGCACTGCCGCGCCTGCGGTGCGTCCTTGACGCAGCGCCTGGCGCTATGCTGCCTGGTCACTAAGCCGGGCCCACGTGGATGGTGCTTTGCAAGTGCCGCGTGCTATGGCTCCGCGGAGTTTCTCTGCTTCGCGCCACGTGGCGGTGGCTCCGCAAGCGTCGGCTGCTTTGCGGGACGAGATGCTGCGGGCCGCAAGCCGT
>JAEEGF011909369.1_pt1 | contig 25000 bp, 18 predicted proteins | sample 9134171 | NCBI WGS metagenome assembly JAEEGF01 (sample SAMN16246542, study PRJNA631951) | gut metagenome | biome: gut microbiome; feature: rumen; material: AP-attached | host: Bos | place: Iran: Karaj | collected 2018-10 | reverse complement strand
GATTTATCCCAAGCATTTCAAGACAATGAAGCACTTTATTCATCTGTAAAGTTTCTTTTCCGTTTTCAAGTTCCGAAAAAAAACGGGCTCCAACATTACACATTGCGGCTGTTTCTGATTGAGTAAGTCCCAGCTGTTTTCGGCGGGTCTTCACTGCTTCCGATATTGATTCAACAGAAATAATTTTCATATTTACAGTATAACTTTCCCGAACGGGAAAATCAATGAAAATAGACCTGATATATTAAAATATTTTCCCGTTCGGGAATGTGATTTGTTTTGTAATTTAACTCCACACCCCCTTGATTCCTCAGAGAGTTGTTATAAATCTTCCGGGTAAGATACTCTCGTACCAATGTTTTTATGAAAAGTTTTATGAAAAAAGTACTGCTGAATTTAGTAAGGCTTGGCGTAGAAAACATACTGATTTTATGCAACGGTTTTATGCAACCGCTGTAAAAGGTCTTAAGTGAGGTTTTCTATGGCTAAGCCTTTTACTTTTTCTACCAAACGAGCTGGTGGAAACATCTACGTTCAATTCGCCCTTCCAGACGGAGGACGAACCTTCCAAAAAAGCACTGGTACTTCCAATCGAAAAGAACATGTTCAAAACAGTGGAATAAATATCTTAAAAGAGCTTTGACTCTTATGAAATATCCAAATCCAAAAGAAATCTGCTTCCACTCATGGAGACACTTCTTCTGTTCACGTATGCTTGATGTTATTCCAGATAAGCGTGTTGTAATGGCTTTAAGCGGCCACAAAACAACTGCAATGCTGGACCATTACGGAAAGCACCTTGAACAGGAAAAGACACTGGCAATCGCAAAGGAAGCCATCAAGGAAGTTTTCAAAAATGAAAGCACAAATGAAGCTGTAGAAATCAAAAATTTCAAAATGGTTGTAAACATGTAGATTTATGGAGATTTGGAATTGCTTAAATTCTTTATGTCATAGCTGTATTCTCTATGTCAATTTAGCAATTTTGACATAGAGAATATTGTATAGTGATAAATTATTTACTTGCGTTTACAACCATTAGTTGTATTATTGGTTGGAAATGCAAGTAGAGAACAATTATTCTAAAATCAAAGAACTTTTTCGAACAAACGGTGGATATATTACACGTCGCCAGATCGATAGTAATAATATTCCTTCTGGATATGACAGATAATCTTCCTGCTAATTTTGAAGTTACAGGACCTAAAAATTATCGGCCTTTTAATCCAAAGGATTCAGAGGCCATTGTTCATGCAGATACAAAAGATGAAACCTATAATCTTGGAATTACTGAGATAAATACAAATCTTGGAAATACAGTTAAATCTTATAATGCAGAAAAAACAATTTGTGGTCTGATAAAACGACAAGATCACATAGATTCAGAAACTTTTATTAAAGCACTTCGTAACTATGCAAAAAGAAGTGATAAAAAAACTAATCGCTTGATGGAATATGCATCTATTATGGGAATTGCTAAAAAGGTTTCTGACACAATGATGATGTTGATGTTCTTTCACGTCTAAGAAAAGATGAACAAATAAAATTGAGATGGCTTAATTATGTTAATAAAAATGATTTTGCTTCAGGCATAGATTTCAATGATGTAATGAAAAGTTGTGAATCTATAACTGAAATTCTTTATGAATAAAAAAGGCGAAAGGACTACAGAAATGGAAAAGCAGGAAAATATCAAACTTTCAAATCAAGACAGAGATCTTGTTATGACAGAACTAGAGAATCCTTCAGAGCCGAATGATTCTTTAAGGGAATTGTTTAAGTCTTCAAGTAAAGAGAAGCAGAATAAAGACAATAAAGAGATCGAAACACAATATGTCTTGGATTTTTAAGAGGCTTTCAGTTTGTTTGATTCAGACTGGAAGCCTTTTTCATTATTATTGAGCCGATAAAATCACTTGCTTCACAATTGTATGAGTCGATAAACTTGATTTTTGAGCCGATATATCTTATCATTTTCGTATACTTGAGCCGAAATATGGAATACATCCTTAATAAAAAGAACATCCCAATTCTCAGATATGCAGAAAATAAGGGCTACATTGAAGTTCTGCAAGTTTACAATAAAGAACACCTGCCGGTTGCATTATTTCTGAATGGAAAACCTTCTGCAGATAATCTTTATGCCCTGAATGAAAAAATGGAGCAGTTCCTAGATAACCGCCTCATTCCTTCCACCCGACCTCATTTTAAGGAAGCTCTGGAAGAACTTGAAATACCTTCAAACTATGAACTTGCAAAAAAGAGCTGGTTTTTAAGTCTTTCTGACCAATACTGGATTTGTCCTGTTGAACTTAAAGATAAACTTTTCTGGGAAGATATCAATTTCTTTACAAATGATTATGATCCAGCAATCGGACTACGACTGACAAGTAATTCAAAGAGCCTGAATAGAAATTCCAGTTCCTACTCCCCTGATAATGTAACAAACGGTGAACTTTCAAAGCGCTGGTTCAAAAAGGATGGAATCAACTATCTTGAAAAAGCCGGGACCGGAACCGAACAGCAGGAGCCTTTGAATGAAGTTCTTGCTTCTGAAATCTGCAGACGCCTCAATATTGCTTATGTGCCTTATTATCTTACAATTCGTGATGATAAATATTTCTGTTACTGCCCGGATATGGTTGATGAATCAACTGAACTGGTTCCAATGGATGCGGTCTATCAGGATTTACATTTGATTGACGGAAAATTCTACGACTATGAAGAGCTTATAAAACGCTGCAATGAAATGCAGATTCCCAATGCAGAGGCGGATTTATTAAAAATCATTCTTGTTGATTTTATAATGGCAAACATCGACCGCCATTCCTTTAATATCAGTTTTATCAGGGATTCAAATACACTCCAGTGGAAAGGCATCGCTCCAGTATACGACACAGGAAAATCCATGTTTCTAAATCTTCTTGATTTTGAAATGAATATGATTTCTTCAGGTCAGATTGGAGCAAAACCTTTTTACGAAACCCAGTCAGAGCAGATAAGCAAACTCCCTGTTTCAAAAATCGCTTCCACTATCAATCTTGAAAATCTTGATGGAATTGACGATTGGTATGCTGATTTTTTAAAACCTCTTAAACGACTTACGAAAGAAAAAAAAGTCGCACTGGTAAAGAAGCTTCGTGAAAGAATTGAAGAAACAAAATCAATTCTTGCATCGTATAAAACAGAAACTGCTGGCTCGAAAGAAAAACAGTCGAATGCAGATTTGGTTTATGCAGCACTGAAACAAAATCCGAAACAGACAAAGGAAGAAGTTTCTAAAACTACAGGCCTTTCAAGAGCAACAATCACTCGAACTTACAGCGAACTTGAAAAGCAGGGTAAAATTCATCGCGTTGGTTCAAATAAGACGGGGTATTGGGAAGTTTTCTAAACTTCGTTCACATGGCCTTGAAATCGAGGATACTCCAAAGCCAAGGGATGAAGCCGGAAAGACTCTGGAGGAATTTCACAAGGAAAAAGACCTACTTCGCAATCGGGTCTACACTCTTCTTTCTGCACTTACCGAAAAGAACATCGATGTCCTTGAAAAAAACTCCAAGTGGGAAGAACTCATGCCAAGTATTCAGAACTTTAAGGAATGGACCAAAGAACGTTGCAAGGATGCCCAGAACACCTATCGGGACGAACAACTGGATCCGATAGTCGATTTGTTTGTTGCTGCTTTTGCAAACTCGAATAAAACAATCAAAGACGGATACGACAGCCAGATTAAAGATTATGACCATCAGTTGAACGAATATACAAAGGAGACCGCCTACGGTAAAAAGCACTTTTTTCGGAACTGCTGAGATAAGCCAGATGTTTGAAAGTGCCACCCCGGAACTGCTTTATAAGATTGCAGGAGTTATAGCAGAACATGGCTGCAAAGACGTAAAGGAATGAATGCAGAAAAGCCCGTGGTACAGGGAGTTCGAACTGGGACGGGAGGCGGAGAGGAAGTTGCGAATGGAGAGGGAATGGGAGAGATAAAAGCTTAAGACAAGATTTAACATTGCTGAACATTGCCGGTCTTGGCACTGTTTGGCAATGTTGATATCTCGTAAAATTACCTAATAATGCCTTTTAATGCCACTTTTACATGATATTATCTATATAATCGCACTTTTTGGTGCTATAATGAAATAATCTAAAAGTGTAGGATACATAAATGACCGACTCAGAACTTAAAACCCTAAAAGACAACCTCTGGCACGCCGCCGATGTTCTTCGTGCAGGTGCCCACTTAGCAGCAAATAAATACGGACAGCCTATTTTAGGCCTCATCTTCCTCCGCTATGCAGACATCCTTTACAAGCAGCACAAAGCAGAAATAGAAGCCGAATATAATAAGTTGAGCGAGCGAGCTCGTAATAGTAACAGTCTAAAAGAAATATCTGTAAGACTTTGCGGCTTTTACCTTCCGCCAGAAGCTTACTACACAACAATTAACGATGCGCCCGATGACGCAAACAAAGCAACCCTCGTAAAAAAGGCAATGGAAGCCATAGAACGCGAAAACGAAAAGATGGACGGTGTTCTTCCAAAAGAAGTGTACGGCCAGCTCGTGCCCGAAGAAGAACCGGAACTCCTTTCCAATATCATGCGAATCTTTATGGATATTCCGGAAAACATCAGCGTAGACCTCTTTGGCGAAATCTACGAATTCTTCCTCGGCGAGTTTGCCCTTCAGGAAGGAAAAGACGGCGGAACCTTCTATACGCCTGCAACCGTAGTCCGCTATATGGTAGAAGTTCTCCAGCCGCAGAATGGCGAAAAGAAAATCTTGGATCCTGCCTGTGGTTCTGGCGGTATGTTTGTTCAGGCAGCCCGCTTTATGCACCGCCACAACAAATCTTCTGATGAAGTAATGAAGTTCCGCTGCTACGGCGTAGAAAAAGAGCCCGACACCGTAAAACTTGCAAAAATGAATCTTCTTTTGAACAATGTCCGCGGCGAAATTGTAGAAGCAAACTCTTTCTATTCTGATCCTCACAACGCAGTCGGTAACTTTGATTACGTAATGGCAAATCCGCCTTTCAACGTAGACGAAGTTGTGTACGACAAAGTAAAAGACGATCCGCGCTTTAACATCTACGGCGTTCCAAAGAATAAATCCAAAACAGCCAAAAAAGGCAGCGACAAAAAAGAAACAGTTCCAAACGCAAACTACCTCTGGATAAGCTACTTTGCAAGCTCCCTCAATGCCACAGGAAAAGCAGCCCTCGTTATGGCAAACTCCGCAAGCGATGCCGGCGGTTCAGAACTCGAAATCCGTAAAAAGATGATAGAAGAAGGAATCATAAGCCAGATGGTAACCCTTCCAAGCAATATGTTTTCTTCCGTTACCCTTCCTGCAACCCTCTGGTTCTTCGACAAACAGAAAACCCAGGACGCTCAGAAAAAAGACAAAATCCTTTTTATAGATGCCCGTTCAATCTTTACCCAGGTAGACCGTGCCCACAGAAAGTTCAGCGACGAGCAGATAAAAAATCTGGGAATCATTACCCGTCTTTACAACGGCGACACCCAGGCCTTTAAAGACCTCATAGCAGAATACACCGCCGCCCTTAAAGCCGCACCAGAGACAAGCGACGACAAAGAAGTAAAAACAAAAGCCTATTGGCAGTCTCAGATAGACTGGCTCAAAGAACGCTTTCCAAACGGCACCTACACCGATGTAATAGGCCTCTGCAAATCCGCCAGCATAGAAGGCGAAGACGGCATCCGCGACCAGGATTATTCCCTCAACGCCGGCCGCTACGTAGGAGTTGTAATCGAAGACGACGGCATGACCGAAGCTGAGTTCAAAGCCAAAATGCTTGGCCTCAACACCGAACTTGAAACCCTGAGCAAAGAAGCCGGAACTCTCGAAAAACAGATTGCAGATAATTTGAAGGAGTTGTTTAAGGAATAAGGAGGGAAAAGCCTTCCCCTTGCTCCAGCCCGCTACCCCTTCTCCTAGGGGCACAGCCCCTAAGACCTGGTAGCTCGCAGGTGGGTAAAAAATCTTGTCATCCCGAACTTGTTTAGGGATCTGGATTAATTGGAATGATGAAAATGGAAAAGTGGAAAGAATATAGAATAAAAGATTTAGGTGAGGTGGTAACTGGTAATACTCCTCCAACCTCAAATAGGGAATACTACGGTACAGAATATAAATTCATAAAACCAACAGATATGGTGGAAGGACAAAGATTTGTACCGACGACAGAAGAGTATTATTCCGAATTAGCATTTCAAAAATATAAAAAATGTTTATTGCCACCTAAGACTCCTTGTGTAGTAACGATAGGATCTTTAGGAAAAAAGATGTGTCTAACAGATACAGAATGTTTTACGAATCAAGCAGTTAATGCTGTTATTCCAAATAAAGAAAATGATGGAGAATTTTTATATTACGCATTTAAAGCATCTGTATTAGCATATGTTAAACAGCTTGATAGTGGAACAACATCTGGAAGAGAAAACGTAAGCAAAAGTAGTTTCTCAAAAATAAAGGTCAGAGTTCCCACTCTCCCCACCCAAAAAAAAATAGCCTCAATACTATCAGCCTACGACAACCTCATACAAAACTACAAAAATCAGATAGAAGCCCTGCAAACCGCCGCCAGCGAACTCTACAAAGAATGGTTCGTACGCTTCCGTTTTCCCGGCTGGAAAACCACAAAGTTTGAAAATGGAATTCCTAAGGAGTGGAATTACATTCAGTTAAAAGATATTGTAAAGTTTGATCGAGGAATATCATATTCATCAGAAGAAATCGATTGTGACGATGGTGTTAACTTAATTAATCTCAAAAATATTGAAGCTTATGGTGGATTCCGCAGGAATGGTACAAAAAAATATAATGGAAAATATAAACCAGAACAAATAGTAAAGTGTGGTGATTTAGTTATGGGAATTACAGATATGACCCAGGATAGAAGAACAGTAGGTTCTGTTGCACTAATACCGAATATTGAAGGTAGTAGCGTTATATCTGCAGATCTTTTAAAAGTTACAACTAAAATTAGTAAAATATTTTTTTATTCTTTGTGTAGGTTCGGTCAACATTCAAGATATTTTTCAATGTTTGCAAATGGTGCAAACGTTCTACACTTACGTCCAGATTCTTTGTTGCGAAAAAAAATATTGCTTCCAACAAATGCCCTAATTGAACAATTCGATTCAGTTGTTAGTTCTATTATTAATAAAATGGATAAATTAAATCTAGCAATAGATAACCTGACCCAACAACGCGACCTATTGTTACCACGGCTGATGAGCGGCAAGCTGGAGGTGGAATAATTATGGAAAATGTTTTTGAAGATACAATTAATAGACTTGACTTAGAGTATGAAGGACTACGTCAACTTATATGGCATTATACTCATGAAGCACTAATTACTAATTATTTTAAGAAATTAAAGCAAGCAATGGAAGAATCAAATTTGAAGAATTTGAAGTATTGTTTGGCAGAAATTAATAGATGGTATCAGAATAATATATCGGAAATGCAAAGAATAGATGAATATGGTTATCCATCTTATGTTGATGCAATGCAAAAAATAGAAGAATTAAATGATGCTATACAAATCATACCTGATGACTATGTTATACAAACAAAAACGAAAATCTCAGATAAACAAACTAATTCTCAAAATAAAAAAACTGAACCAATTATTTTCATTAGTCATAGTTCTTCTGATAAAAAATACGGTGACGCACTTAGAAAATTCATTATTGGTTTAGGCGTAAACGATAACCAATTAATTTACACATCACATGAACTAAATGGAATTCCAATGGATAAGAATATTTATGAATATCTTCGTGAGAATTTTGATAATAAAGTATTTATGATTATTCTTTGGTCTAATAAATATCTTGAAAGTCCTGCCTGCTTGAATGAAATGGGAGCTGCATGGGTAACACAATCTGATTACACAAATATCTATGTTCCAGATTTTGAGTTCGGAAATCCTAAATATCATGAATGTGCAGTTGATACACGTAAGATGGGAGCTGTTCTAAAAAATGATGGCCACTGTAAAACAAAAATGATTGAATTGAAAAATAAAATTCTAAAAATGTTTAATCTTAAAATAGATGAAAAACATTTTATGGTTTTATTGGATGAATTTATGGAAGAGATAGCGTGATCATTATAAATGGATATAAAATATGATAAGTTCATGGTTTAATGAAAATTACATTTATTCTTCTAAGACACGGAATTATTTTAAAGAAGTAATAAGTTCATATAACAATGAAAATTTCCGTTCAGCAATTGTTATGCTTTATTCTACAGTTATATCTGATTTAATAATAAAATTACAAGAGTTAAGAGATTCTGATGGAGATAAAAAGGCTCAAACAATTCTTTCGCAAATTGAATCAAAACGTATTCAGAAATCTAGTAACGGAACGCAATATGATTCTAGTTGGGAACGAGAAATTGTCGATAAGATTGCAAAAGAAACAGATTTAATTGAATCTCATATCAAAATTAAATTAGATCATTTGCATGACATTAGAAATCTTTGTGCGCATCCTGCCTTGAGTTCTGAATATGAACTCTACCAGCCAAGTAAGGAAGAAACCGTTGCATTTATAAAAGAATTGTATCAAGAAGTTCTAGTTAAGCCCCCATATTACATTGGTAGCGTATTCGATAAATTGACAGATGATTTAGTAATTCAAAAACAGAATTTTCATGATGATTATGATACTCTGAAATTTTATCTAGAAAAAAGATATTTTAATAGAATGTCAGATAAAATGTTCTTAATGATTTACAAAAAATTATGGAAATTCATTTTTATGAAAGACGAGGATCAACAATGTATTGATAACAGAGATATTAACTTAAAATGTATTCGAGTTATGCTCAATTTAAGAAAAGAGTTGATTTTCAAAGAAATAAAGGGTGATGAATCCTACGGTGATTTTTCACCTAATCCTGAAAAATGTGATTTACTAATTGATTTATTTATAAGTATTCCAAAATTATATGAACAATTCTCACCTTTATTAAGAGAGACTTTTGAAACAATGTTGCCAGATTTACCTGCAAGAAAAGGTGTTTTATCATGGTATATTCACAAAGATTTCTATGAGTATTATACATGGTTAAGAAATGATGAGGCAATTAATGGCGAAAAAGGTTATTCACGACCTATTGTAGATGCTTTGAGTACATACTTTAGTAATAATGGAATGGATATAGAGTGGATAGATTATTCCATTCTGCATTTTTCTAAAAGTGGTTCTTTTGATTCTGCAGATTCTCGTTTCAATTTATTTATACTTCCAATTCTTAGTAAAATAAGTAAAGATCAATTAGTTATATTAATGAATGGAATAAATGATAATTTCCAAGTTTATAGACGAAGTAGAAGCTGGTCGGATAATACAAAAATTGTGAATGAAACCTCAAAGAGATTTAATTTGGATGAGTCATTTTTCTCCGATTATCAAAATTTCAGGTATAACAAAGATATTGATGAGGATGATTTCTAATGGCTAAAAAGATATTATCAGATGATGCTATTAATTCTTTTGATGACGATTTATTAAACAGAGAAAGTTTCGTTGAAAATCTTTCTTCTTCTCTGCTTTCATGGAATGAAAAGAAATCACTAGTAATAGGCCTTTTTGGAAAATGGGGTTCTGGTAAAACTTCAATTATAAATCTGTTAGAAAAAAAGTTGTCTTCCGGAAAAGAAGAGAAATCGCCAAAAGATAAGAAAAAATCTCCAATTGTAATCAATTTTAATCCATGGGGATATTCTGAAACAGAAGATTTATTAGAACCATTTATACGACAACTTCAAGCAACATTAAAAGGACCTGATAAAATAAAAGGTTTTGGAAAGAAATTAGAGATATATTTGAATTTAATCAAATTAATTCCTACAAAACAATCCATGCTTTCTTTTTGGTCAGCAATAACAATGGTTTTATCTTTTGTAGGAATAACTCTACCGCAATTGTTTCCAAATCTTTGCAATAAAATAAAAGAAATTTCAAAATGGATATCACCAATAACACTTATAGTTTCCTTTATAATTATTTTATGCAACATTGTTCTCTCCATTATTAAGGTTCGTAATGAAAACCTAGACGAATCTGTTTCAAAAATCAAAAAGGATATAGGAAATATTTTAGAAAAAGAAAATAGAAAACTAATCATCATTATGGACGATATCGACAGATTATCATCACAAGAAATAAAGCAACTTTTCAGAATTGTTCGTTCTAATGCTGATTTTCCAAATACAATATACTTGCTTTCCTTTGATAGAGAAATTGTCGAAAAAAGTTTGGATATTCAAAATAGAATCGATGGTAGAGAATACTTGGAAAAGATTATTAATATTGAATATGATTTGCCTTCAATTCCATCATCTACATTAAGCAGAATTTTGATGGACGAAATAAAAAATCTTGCACAGAATTTTACTGAAGAACAGAATTCAATTTTTGGAATAGAAAATACAAAATGGGCTTATGTATATAATTCGATAGTTTCAAATCTTACAACTATTCGTGAAATCAAAAGATATGTAAATGCCGTTAAATTCAAATTATCACAGTATATTAATAAAGGCGTATTAGAAATCAATCTTATAGATTTTCTAGCTATTGAGTTTATTCGTTTGAAATTCCCAGAGTATTATGATTTTATCAGAGATAATAAACTATGGTTTATTACTTCTAAAGAAAGTCTAGAATATAAGATTCCAAACAAAAAAGAAAGATATGATAAATGGTTTTCCGAAAGTTTTAATGAATCATATATAGAAAATGATAAAGATTGTTTAGATTGCATTTTAGCTCAAATCTTTCCAGCTATTAGATACTGTTCAAAAGATGTATCTAGTATTCTGGCGCCAACTTCGTATTATAATAATGATAAATATTGTTCCATTGCTTCAGAAAAATATTTTGATGTGTATTTTAATCATGTGCCAGGCATTCCTAAGAATGATTGTTCAAACTATGATGTACAGTTAATTAAATCATTATCTGATAATTATGATGAACTAATTAAAATATTTAGGAAATACATCAGCGACGGAAAAGCTTTGTCTTTATTAAAATTATTAGAAAGCAATTCTCTTTCAGGTTCATTTATAGAAGAAAAGAATTTTATCCCATATTTTTCAGCTTTATTTGATGTTGCAGAAGACCTGCCTGATGGAAATGAGTTCTGGGGGTTTGGTAGTGATACAACTGTGTTTAGAATTTATTATTTCTTAATAAAAGAAAAGAGTAAGGAGCAGAATTCAGAATTGTTGAAAAAACTTCTTACTGCTACAAAAGATATCTGTATGTTTATTAATATTCTCTATATGGATAAAGAATGTATAGAAAAGAAGAATTATCAGCAAATGATAACAACAGAAGAATCATATAATGAATTAAACCTCTTGCTATTACAAAAAATCAAAGATCATCAAGATTCTTTAATAAATAGTAAATTTTATACTAGAATTTGTTTTTATTGGAATACACAAGACACCGAGTCTTTCAAAGAATATGCAAGTAAAAAAGTGGAAACAGATAATGAATTCCTAACTATTGTTGATAAAATGGTTTATATCGCAAAATCAAGCACAGGAAATCAGGTTTTTGAAAATGAGAGATTTAATTATAATGCACTTATATTATTTTGTGATTTAGAAGTTGCTAAGACCAGAATAGAATCAATAATCAATTTGAATGATGAACTATATAAGCGCCATAAAAAAGGATGTGATCTTTTTATTCGATTTTATGAATATCGAAATAATGATTTTATTCCACCAACTATAAATTAAAGAGTGTAGGTATATATGATTAATGCAAAAATTCTTCTTAAAAACAAAGCAGATGAACACCTAAATGTTTTTTGGCAATATGATGGAAAGCCATGGCTTGAAAATAATATTACGAAAGCATTGATTAATACATTTGAATCTTTGTCGAGTAGTAGTAAAAAGAAGTTCATTCAAACCTTTTTTGGATTTTCATCTTTAAGCGAAGAAGTTACATACAAATTCTATCTACAAAAATCACCTGAAGATAAAGAAATAAAATCTATTAAAGAGAGCAATAGGCTTTTATTTGCATTTAGTCCTACAGGAAGATCTTGGGGGTCAGAAGGTATAGATACAGGAAACATAGATTTAATCAAAGATAGTATAAAACAATCATTGATCAAAAATAAATTAGTTGATAACAATAAAGAAATTGATGCTCTTGTAAAAGAACAACTAGAAGAGACAATGAATATTTTAGAAAATAAAGGTGGTTCTATACCTGATGCATGGATTATCATTTTGAAAGACAATAATCCTGTATATTGCATAGCTATGGAAAATAAACTGTATGATCTCAATCCTTTTCAATTAAATAATCACTGTACAAAATCTCTTTATATGAAGAAAAACCATATCAAGTATGCAAACTATTCAGAAATACTTGAATCCCTTAGCAAGTTAAAAGGTTATCTAGTTGATGATTTCTTAAGATATATGTATTTCTTGAATTACTGGGAAGTAAATAATTTATCTCAATTAGAAGGTATGGACAAAAAGCATATTCAGGGATTTGCAACAGAACGATGTCGTCAACTACTTACAGAAATAAGCCAAAAAGAAGTATCTTGGCATAGAGACTGGATGTATAGTTTTTCGACTGATAATGAATTTAACAGAGAAGTTGGAATGGAATACAATTCTGATGATGATGTTTTTAGAATTCCTCTATATTTTGGTTCCACTCAAAATAGTGCAAAAGAAATGTATAATAAGTTTCAGGAATCAGGCTATACAATAAGCATTAAATATTGGTATGGGAATAGTTTTCATTTCCAACAGAAAGGAACAGGAAAAAACATTGGTGACACATATTATGATGATGAAAACTTTGATATTAACAAATATATAAATTTTTGGATAAATAACGTGGATTTACTTCATCAAAGTGGAAAAACTGATAGAGCAAAATTATTGAAAAAGATGCTAAATGGAAAAATAATACCATCTTCTGAATATAACAGGCTTCTTAAATATTCAAATAGTTATAATAAGCCATTAAATATTTGCCCAGAGTTTGGAGTATTTTGTGATTGGGATTATAAACGAGCTCAACAACTTGATGCGAAAGGTATTTTTTCTAAGAAAATTCAACAAGCAATAAATAATATATATAACCTGTTTAATATTAAATAGACAACTCCCAAAGTTGCAATTTTCTTTCTTTTGGATAAAAATTCTTCTTATTTCGCAAAATTAAAAAATTATTGATTTTGCGAAATAAGCGATATATACTTATCTTATGAAATTAATTGAACGAGACTTCTATTTAGATATACTTAAAAACGTAATGGAAACGCCTGATATAAAAGTAATAACAGGTGTTCGCCGTTGTGGTAAGTCTAAGTTAATGGATGCATTCATTGATTGGATAAAAAAGAATGAAAAAGATGCAAATATTATCCATATCAATTACAATCTTTTTGAGTTCGATTCAATTAAAACAGCCCATGCTTTAGACTCTTATGTAGAAGAACGATATCAAAGTAATAAAACAAATTTTCTGCTGATAGACGAAGTCCAGCTTTGTTCAGATTTTGAAAAAGTAATCAATTCATTTCATGCCAGAGAAAAGTATGACATCTATATAACTGGTTCCAATGCCTTTTTGCTTTCCAGTGATTTAGCGACCCTTTTTACAGGCCGCGTTTTCCAAATAAAAGTATTCCCTTTTTCATTCTTAGAATACCTGAAATATTTTAATAATGTTGATTCTGAAAATGCTTTTGATTCTTATGTAAAAGAAGGCGGAATGTCAGGTTCTTTTGTTTATAAATCTACAGAAGAAAAATATGCTTATATCAAAGATGTTTTTGATACACTTATTACACGTGATATTGTTCAAAAGTATAAAATCAAAAATGAAGTTTTGTTGAATAAATTAAATGATTTTATGCTGGATAATATTTCTTCAGAAGTTTCTGTTCGTAAAATTGCCGACACTCTTACAAGTAATCAAGAAAAAACAAATGATAAAACTATAGGCTCTTACCTTAATTATCTTTGTAATGCTTTTGCCTTTTATAAAGTTCGCCGCTATGACATTCGCGGCAAAAAATATCTTGCCAGCCAGGATAAATATTATCTTGCCGACCATTCTTTCCGCTATGCAATTCTTGGAACTAAAAACATGGATTATGGCAGAGTTTATGAAAACATGGTTTGTATAGAATTGCTACGCAGGGGCTACGAAGTTTTCACCGGAGTCTTATATAAAAAAGAAATTGATTTTGTTGCAATAAAACAGAGTGCAAAAATCTACATTCAGGTTAGTGACGATATTTCTTCTCCAGAAACTCTTGAACGGGAAGTAACTCCTTTATTGAGCATAAAAGATGCTTACCCTAAAGTTTTAATAGCTCGAACAAAACATGAAAAATATTTGTACGAAGGAATAAGTATAATAAATCTGGCTGATTTTCTTTTGAATAAGGAGTATTTTTCATAATATGCAGAAAATACAAAATATAAAGGTAAACTATTATTTTGATGAAGCCGGCGATACTTCAATTCTGGGACATCACGGTGTAAACTTGCTCGAAAAAGGAACTGCCAGCAAAACTTTTATGGTAGGTTATCTTGAATGTAAGAATCCAAAAGAGTTTACAAAATCTCTCAATGCTTTAAGAGCAGAACTTGCGGGTGATGAGTACCTTTCAGCAATTCCTTCTTTTCATCACAGCCTTGAAATGTTTCATGCGAATAAAGATTGTGCAGAAGTTCGCGAAAAAGTATTTAAACTCTTAAAACAGCAGGATTTTTCATTTTACTGCATTGTTGCACGCAAAAATGAAAGTTTATGGCGCAAAAAATTTAATCTGAATCAAAAGCAGGTTTATAAGTATCTTGTGTCAAAACTGTTAGAAAACAGACTTCATTTGTATTCAAAAATAGATTTGTATTTTAGCGCAATGGGAAGTACTGTTCATCAGACATCTATGCAGGAGGCTGTTAATAATGCAATTTCAGTTTTCAATGAAAAGTGGAATACAGAAAATCAGAATGCAATTCGTATTTTTATTCAACAAAATTCAGAAATTCCTCTCCTTCAGGCTGCAGATTATGTTTTATGGACAATTCAAAGAGCCTATGAAAAGGGAGATTTTAGATATTACAACTTTTTAAAGGAAAAAATAAATCTGGTGCATGATATTTTTGATTTTGAAAAGTATCCAAAGAATTATTATAATCAAAAAAATCCGCTGGAGGCAAAAAAAATAGACCCTGTATAAGACTAGGTTACTTTCGTAACGCATGGCACGACGCCCACTTTCATCTTAATAGGACCTATCTATAGTAAAATAACATGGAAAAGGGCATTTGTCAAACTGGAGGCTGATTTTATGGCAAACTACATTACAGAAGATGACATTGAAGTTTCTCTTATAAATATTCTTAAAAGCGATGAGCTTGCATATAACTTCATCCAGTGTGATTCTGATCCTGGGCGAAAAGAAGATTTGAATGACGGAACTGGTCGTGCTTCTAAAAAACAATGTGTTTTGCCAGAAGAGATAAAAATTGCTCTCTACAAAATTAATCCTGATATTCCTTCTGAAAATATAGATTCTGTAATTCGAGAATTATGCCGTGACTTTACCGGCAGCGACATGGTAAAGACCAATTACGATAATTACAATTTAATTCGCAATGGTCGTAAAGTTGAATTCAAGCAGAATGGCAAACAGACTTTTGATTTTGTTAAACTCATTGATTTTGAAAATCCTGAAAATAACATTTTTACAGCTGTTTCCCAGATGTGGATTCAGGGACAATATATTTGGCGTCGTCCTGATATTATTATTTTTGTCAACGGTCTTCCTCTTGTTTTTATTGAACTTAAAAATGCAATAATCAAAATAGAAGAAGCCTATAATAAAAATCTTACTGATTACAAAAAAGACATTCCAAACCTGTTTGCCTTTAACCAAATTTGTGTTTTGAGTAATGGTTTGGAAACTCGCCTTGGTGCCTGGAATTCAGATTTTGAGTTTTTCTTTGAATGGCTTAAAGTCGAAAGCGAAAATGAAAAGCCAAACCGCAAAGATATTAAAGCACGCGGTGTATCCATTGAATACTTTGCCCGAGGTCTTTGTAAAAAAGAACACTTAATTGATTACATAGAAAACTTTATTTTGTTCCAGAATCAAAAAGTCAAAATTATTGCAAAGAACCATCAGTACCTTGGTGTTAATAATCTTATGCGCAATGTTGAACGCCGAGAAGAGCTTAAAGGAAAGCTTGGTGTTTTCTGGCATACTCAGGGTTCCGGTAAATCTTATTCTATGGTTTTCTTTGCAAGAAAATGTGCACGAAAATTAAAGGGTAATTTTACTTTCTTTATTGTTACCGACCGTACAGACCTCGATACTCAGATTTACAAAAACTTTGTGCGCACAGAAGTTATCGGAAACAAAGAAGAATGTCAGCCAAAGAACTCAGAACAGCTGCGTGAATATCTTAAGAGCAACAAGAAATTCATTTTTTCTATGATTCATAAGTTCCGCTATGACAAGGGAAAGAAATATCCTGTTCTTAGTGAGCGAAACGACATTTTTGTTCTGATTGATGAAGCGCACCGAACCCAGTACAAAGACCTGGCAGAGAACATGCATACTGCTTTGCCAAATGCAAACTTTATTGCCTTTACGGGGACTCCGCTGCTTGGTTCAAAACGTCTTACAAATCAGTGGTTTGGTGATTATGTTTCTGAATATAATTTTGCCCAGTCGGTAGAAGATGGAAGTACTGTTCCTTTGTTCTACAGCCGCCGTGTTCCGGAAGTGGGGCTTACAAATAACTTCCTTGATGATGATATTGTAGACATTATTGAAGATGAAAATCTAAATGAAGAAGAAATCAAAAAACTGGAAGATTCCGGCAGCAAGATAATTGAAGTCCTAAAACGCGATGAACGTCTTGATAAAATTGCAGCAGATATTGCGCATCATTTCCCGCGACGAGGCTTTCTTGGAAAGGGAATGGTTGTTTCTGTAGATAAGTTTACAGCTGTAAAAATGTACGACAAAGTTCAGCATTATTGGGAAGAAGAAAAGAAACACCTTATAAAAGACAGGAATAGTGCTGCCACAAAAGAAGAACGCGATGAAATTACAGCCCGCCTGGATTATATGAACAATGTAGAAATGGCTGTAATCATTTCTGAAGATGCAGACGAAGAAAAGAAGTTTGCCGAACAAGGATTAAACATAAAACCTCACCGCGATAAGATGAATAAGATTGTCGACGGAGTAGATATTGAAGACCGCTTCAAAGATAAGAATGATCCATTGCAGCTTGTTTTTGTTTGCGCAATGTGGCTTACAGGTTTTGATGTTCCAAATCTTTCTACGCTCTATCTTGATAAGCCTATGAAAGGCCATACTCTTATGCAGGCAATTGCACGTGCAAACCGTGTTTATCCGGGTAAAACAAGCGGTATCATTGTCGATTATGTAAATGTCTTTAAGTATATGCAGCAGGCTCTTACTGATTATGCAACCGGCGATGACGGAGATGAGTTTCCTGCAAAAGATATTGAATACCTTCTTGAATTGATTGGACAAAGCATTGATGAAGCAGACGAGTTTTTAAACGAACTTGATATCAGTCTTGATGAAATTAATAAGCTGCCTGGAGACTTAGAAAAACTTGAAGCCTTGCGAAACGCATTGGAAATTATCTATCAGAAAGATGAAGGCAAAGAAAAGTTCCGCGTTATTACAAATACAATGCTTAATCTTTATGAAGCAAGCAAACCAGAGATTTTCGAGATGGGCTGGCAGAACGAAAAGTTCAAGCCGTTAAAATATCTGAATGATTTGATGAACAACAATGTTGATGATGAAAAACTTGATCGTGCAAAGGCCAGAATGCAGGCATTGCTTGATACATCAGTCAGTTCAGAAAAACCGGAAGACACCAGCGACCCTAACGGCAAAAAGTCATCAAACTATCTTATTCACGAATTCAAAGTGATAGATCTTTCTAAAGTCGATGTAGAAGAACTTCGTAAAGAAATACACAAAGCTCAATACAAGGCAATTGAAATTGATGATATGAAAGAGTTCATTCAGAAGATGCTGCAGATTATGATTAACAAAAATACAACCCGTATATCTTTCAGTGAACGATTCAAAAACATCATTGACCAATACAATGCCGGCGGCAGCGAAAACGAAGACTACTACGAACAGCTCTTACAGCTTATCGAAGACATGAAAAATGAAGATAAGCGGGCTGAAACAGAAGGGCTTACCGAAGAAGAGTTGGAAATGTTTGACCTTCTTATAAAAGGACGAAAACTCACCAAAGACGAAGAACAGAAAGTAAAGCTTGCAGCAAAAAATCTTTATAAAAAACTTACAGAGGAAAAGCAAAATCTTTTTGTTGTAGACTGGTATAAAGATGAACAGGCCTCAACAACAGTAAAAGATGCAATCATTTCTTCACTTGATGCCGACTTACCACAAAGCTTTGATAAAGAAGCCTTTGATTCAAAAATCAATTTGCTCCTTAATCATTTTGTAGATATGTCAGTACAGCATTATGGATGGCTAGGAGAAGTTGCGTAGTATGAATAAATATAAAGAATTATAAAAATGGAGAAAGGAAGTGAGTGACTTTATAAACGAAAACTATAATTCTGGTATAACAGAAGACAGATGGCTTGAATTATTAGAAGACAGGGATCTTTTTAATTATGAAGTAATGTGTATTCTTAAAAGGTTTCTTATAACTGGTGATAGTTCATGTAAAGAACTTGCAAAGAAGTATAATGGCAATGCTGATAGTTACAGTGGAAGAATAACATCTTTATGTACTCAACTTTTTAAAGTAACAAAAGCTCCAGGGCCTACTCAAACAAAAAATCACTCAACCTGGTCTATTTTATTTTCATGGCGTGATGTTGAAAAATCAGATAATGCTGAAGGAAGTTTTATATTCAGACTTAGATCAGAACTAAAGAATGCTCTTACCAAACTAAACGAAGAAGGAAAACTTGATATTTACAGTGTTAATGAAAAACCTTTAGACTGGATTCCTTTTTTTGAAGAGTTTTCTCGAATTCTTAATACATATTCTGATAAACAATCTGAACTTATAAATAAACTTAAAAATCTTCAAGATGAAAATATAAACAAATTTATAATTGACGATAACAAAATATCTCCATTTGCTATCTTTGAAGCTTTTAATCGAAGTCCTTTAAAGAATAAAACTTACCAAAAAATGGTTATTCTTAATAAATTAAAAAAGGAATTCGGAATAAAAACTGAAGTGCCTTCGACAATACCTGATATGCTTAGAAGTTTGAATACAGATTATTTTGTTATGCTTCAGGAAAGAAATGGACTTATTGAAACTACCTGGAAAATATTGAATGCAATGGTTACTCAAGACGATGAAGCTTTTATAATATATTATGACGAGTTTTTAACATATGAAGATGCTGGATATGTATGTTTGACAATTGCGATGTATTGGGCAATGGCTTCAAAATACATTCCTGGAATTGTTGAAGTAAGAAATAAAATTGAAAGAGATTTTAATATAAAAGTTCCTGAAAGTGATTTGAAAGGACAGGAATACTTAGATTTATTGAAAACTCCTGGCTTAGAAAATAAGCCTGAGTTTGTTCAGCGAGCATTATACGAATATAACAATCCTGAAAAACAAGATATGGCAACTGTAAAAATACTAAAAGCAAAGCTTATTCAGGAATTAAATAATAGTTCAAAATTTGTACTCGCAAGAAAAGATAGTTCACGTGCAGAATATATTTGGGTCGGAACTAAAGATAATCTAATTGGAAATATGACGTGTCATTATGAATTCATTTTTAAGAATAATCAGCTATTTATTGATACACATTTTGAAGATAGATTTCACTGGGATTTTGCTAATGTTGGTATTTCTCAAGGTCTTCAACACGTAAAATGGGATTACGATGCTATCCGTATGAATCCAGATGATGGAATTGAATTAGACGATGAAGAAATAATAAATAAAGCAATGAATCTTTTAAATGAAATGGATTCAAAAATCGGAAAAGAGTTAAGGAGTATCCTGATGAAAAATACTGATAACAAATCTGACGAAATTGCTGAACTGTTGAAAATTAAAAAGAATATTATTCTCCAGGGAGCACCAGGAACAGGTAAGACTTATACAACTGCAGAAGTAGCACTCACTATTTTGGGGAAGGATATTTCACAATATAAAGACCATGATGAACTGATGAAGGATTATGATAATCTTATAATAACAATTGATCCTGAATCTAACAGAATTGTAAGTGGTCAAATTGGCTTTGTTACTTTCCATCAATCTATGGATTATGAAGATTTTATTGAAGGTATTAAGCCAAAATGTGATGGTTCTGATACTGTAACATATGATGTTGAAGATGGAATATTTAAATTGATTTGTAAAAAAGCATCCGAAAATGGTGATGCGAAATCTGATAACTTTGAAGAATGTTGGAAAAAATTAATTGCTATTCTTAATGAGAAAGAAAATCTTCCTATTCCAACATTGAATGGAAAAACAACTTTTGAAATTGAATTAAATGAATATGGTGATGGTTTAGCTTCTCGAACTTATCAGGATGGTAATGAAAACTGGGTAAGAGGAAAATCAAAGTTTTTCAATAAAAAGCAATTGGAAAATATTTACAAAGGCTTACCAGGTATTCCAAGTGGTGGTCACGATAATTACAGAAAAGCGGTTATTAATTATATGAAGGATCCCAAAAATGGAATTGGATTAATTGATTATAAAGCTTCTGAATCAAGTTCTGAAATCAAACCTTTTGTTTTGATTATTGATGAAATTAACCGTGGAAATGTTTCAAAGATTTTTGGGGAATTGATTACGCTGCTGGAAATTGATAAACGTTCTGGAGGTAATCATCACCTTAGTGTTACCTTACCATATTCAAAAGAACGTTTCGAAGTTCCATCAAACTTATACATTATTGGAACAATGAATACTACTGACCGTAGTGTTGGTAATATTGATTACGCAGTAAGAAGACGTTTTTCATTTGTTACTTTGGAAGCTAATAGAAATGTTGTACTTCTAAAAAATAATTCAGATGAAAATGCTACAGCTGTTAAATTATTTGATGCTGTAAAGAAATTTATAGATAAGAATAAAGTTGATAGAGATATGGAACTTGATGATTTGATGGTTGGACATAGTTATTTCCTTACTGATAATGATGAAGAACTTAATATCAAATGGAAATATGATATTAAACCTTTATTAAAAGAATACTTCAAAGATGGAATCATCAAAAAGAATGTAGAAAAAGATAAGTTGATTCAGGATTTTATTAACGAACAGAATGAATAGAGTTGTTCCTATTTACTTTACGGAACACCAGCAAAAAGAAGTTCCTGAAGTTATTGAATTAATTAGTAAAGATTCTCTTAAACTTGAAGGTTATCCTGAAGAATATATGGGTGTCCCTAAATGTTTAGGTATTGCATCAAATAATGAAACTCTTGAAGCTGCTTATTATATTGGTGCCACCTGGATTCAGGAAAATAAAATAGCAGCCATTGTAAAACCTAAAATTCAAAATATTGATTATTTGAAAATGTTTGCTGATGCATTGGCTGTTGATACAGAAAATGAAAGTGATTATTTTTCAAAATGTTATGGTATAGATTTTGATAAACCTGCTATTGATGTAGAAACTTCTTTTAATATTATTACACCTCTGATTTTAATTCATTATATTTCTGTTTTGAATAAACTTACAAAGAATGGTTTGAAAAAAGGATATGTGTATAGAGAAGAAAACTTACAATCAAAGGTAAAAGGTCATTTGTTATTTCAGAAGCATCTTAGGAAGAATGTAATTTATAAAAGAGAAGACAAGGCGTTTTGTGGCTTACTGGAATATACAGTTGATATACCAGAGAATAGACTTTTAAAGAAAGCTTTGATTTTTACAAACATAGCGATAAATAATTATGAAAGTCTAACTAAACAATCTGTATTTGAAAAAATTAGAAATTCTATAAATCATGAATTGTCGATATTCGCAAATGTTTCTGAGGAAATAGAAATATCTGAAGTTCAGTCTATGGGATTTAATAAACTCTTTGCTGGATATAAAGAAGCTGTTTCTTTGGCAAAAACAATTCTTAGAAAGTTTGATTATTCATTACAAAATACAGAGGAAAAAGAAACTAAGACATTGCCGTTCTGGATTGATATGCCTCGACTTTATGAGCTTTATGTTTATAACTATTTGAGTAAGTATTATCCAAATCAAGTTATGTTCCAGGTTGATGGATATATGGGAACTGCTGCAGATTATATCATTAAAGATAAAGGAATCATTCTGGATGCAAAATATAAACCACGTTATGAAAACGGAAATGGCGGAATTATTCCTGATATTCGAGAAATGAGTGGTTATGCAAGAGATGAAAAAATATTACGAAATTTTGATAATCCTTATGCACCAGAAGTACCTTGTATAATTCTTTATCCTTCTTGTTATGATGAAATGGAAAAGGTTGAAGATGAAGGAACTGGTAAATTTGAAGGTGAGCTTTCAAAGGCTAAAAAAATAAAACCTTATCGAGATTTCTATAAGATGAGAATTGATTTACCTATTGTAAAATAAGGAGCTGACTATGTACGAACAAGTAACATCCTATCTTGGAAAACTAAAACCAGCCCACCGGAAATATCCTGAAAATCAGGGTGATGGTTCCCATGATAATCCATACATTGCCGGTTGGCCGGAATATGATGAAATTACTTCTGAGTTCATGCACAGAATGTACGACTTTGTACCAAACGGTGGACAGAATTATGATGAGGTTATCTATAAAGCAACTGGCAATGATGGACATGACGATTTAACAAGAATAGATGTTTCAAAACTTGATGGTGATACAATTCTTTATATGATATTTTCCATAGTAAGAGGCGAAAGATTTAGCGATGGATTATTCGGCTCTTATGTTGCTAACGGTACTATGGATAAGTGGCTTGCAAGATTGAAAGAGATTGATGAAAAAACAAAAAATGAAGTGAAATAATAGAAATGAATGCAGATTATCTTTCTCGTCAACCATATCTCGATCTTCTCAAATCAATAATTGAAAATCAAAAAGACAATCAAACCGGCTACTCATTTGCGATTGACGGCGAATGGGGTTCTGGAAAGACCTGGATTTTGCATGAACTTGAAAAGCAACTTTTAGAAGAGAAAGACAATAAATATTTAATATTTCATTACAATGCCTGGGAAAATGATTTTTATGATGAGCCTCTGGTTGCAATCCTTTCTGTAATGATTGAGAAGCTGAATCAAGTTACATCTCAAAAATCTATTTATGACGCTACTATAGATGAATTATTAAACCAGGCCTCTGCAGACTTGCTTACTTTAGTTTCTGGAATTATAAAAGAAGTTACAAAAATTGATGCTGAAAAAATCATAAAACGCAAAAAAAGATTTTTCAAAAAAATTAAAGAAAGCACAAAGCTTTCTGCAAAAGATATTAATAAATTAGTTCCATTACAACATACTTTACAGGAAGTCCGTAATAATCTTGAAAAGATTTCTGAAAAGTTCAATATAATTCTTGCAATTGACGAACTAGACCGATGTCTGCCTGAATATTCAATAAAAGTACTGGAACGGCTTCATCATATTTGTAATGAGATGCCAGTGATTCAGATAATTGCTATTAATAAAAAAGATTTATCTTTTGGCATAGCAAAAGTGTATGGAAAGAATAATTCAGAACCTGATACAGAAAAGTTTGCTGATAAATACCTTCAAAAATTCGTAAAAATATTTATCCCGCTTAATAATGGCGATATTATCACTGATGAATCAATTTTAAACGGTATTTACAATGATTATGAGCCTGGAATTAAAATTGATAAAACTTATTTAGTCGACTTTTATAAAAAACTAATGAATGGAATAAATCCACGAACACAAGAGCTAATTTTGCAGCACGTGAAATTAGTTCATAAACTTACAATTTTAACAGGACATGAATTAGAACACTATTCTTATGGACTTCTCTGTTGCGAATTTCTTTATTGCTTAAAATACTTAATTTTTAGAGAAAAATCTAAATTTGTTCTGATTCATGAAGAATCTCATAGATTCACATTAAGTGCAAATATCACGAATAGTAGGTGTGAAATCATATCACCTAGGCTATTCGAATCTAATTTAAATAATATTTTTAGAAATGATTATAATTGTTATGCTGATTACATTAGAATTAATGGAATTAATCTAAACGATAAAGAAGTTTCGGGATTTCCCTGCGAAAATGGATCTGCACAGTTATTAAACTATTTTGTTAGCAATTACTATATAGCCACAAAGTGGCCTGAAGTTTATTCAATGGATAGTTTAATTAATCCAGAAAGAATGTTTTTACAAGAGTTTTGTAAAGTATTAGAAAAATTGTAATATCTAACACCAATTAGTTTATGAATTTGACATTTCCATCTTTTCAAGCTATTTTTTAACTGTAGCTGACAGGTTCAGCTACCATGCGTTTGAGCTGAAGGAACGAGATAGGAATTGCGTTGTTTCAGTTAGCAGTATAAGGGTTATGCATTTACCAAGAGCCTATCTTAGGCTGCCTTAGTTGAGCAGTTGACAGAAAATGCTTCCTTTTACAAAGCCTTGCAATTGCAGGGCTTTTTTTATACTTGAATTGTCAAATCAAATGCAACGTTTTTGAATAATAGACCTCAAAAGGTGTTTTATAACCAAGACATTTTCTTGGTCTTTTATTTATTTTGTCAGTGATGAATGCTATATAGTCATCACTGTAATTTGTAATATCTTTTTGCTTAGGAAAATATTCACGTAATACTCCGTTTGTATTTTCATTTGTACCCCTTTGCCATGGATGATGCGGAAGTGGAAA
>JAEEGF011799210.1_pt1 | contig 25010 bp, 25 predicted proteins | sample 9134171 | NCBI WGS metagenome assembly JAEEGF01 (sample SAMN16246542, study PRJNA631951) | gut metagenome | biome: gut microbiome; feature: rumen; material: AP-attached | host: Bos | place: Iran: Karaj | collected 2018-10 | reverse complement strand
GTTATGACGGCTTTGTATTTTACTATTATCAGGAGTTGTCGGAGATTTCTGTAAAGAATTATATGGGTGTCAGAAAGAGTGTGAAGACTGTTACGATCACACTGGCTGACGGTAACAAGCTGCATTTTACAGCGAATATGGTTGAAAAGCCGCTGCCTTATCAGGAAAACTGCATGACAAGATTCGTGGCAAAATATCAGAAATAAGAGAGCATAAGGGGCAGTATTTGCCCCTTGGCTTTTATCCGGGGATAACGCAAAGGTTCTAGGGAAATTAGATCATGATAAGTGTTAAAAGGATTAAGGGAGAGTGAAAAGTAGTATGCCAGGGTTAGATGTTAGGAAAAAATACAGCGTTAACGGCGATGAATATCTTGTCGAGAAACTCCTTGGAAAAGGAAAGGGCGGATATTCGTATCTAGCTTCAAGAGATGGACAAAAATATGTATTAAAACAGATTCATCATGAACCGTGCGCATACTATCAGTTTGGTGACAAGATACAGTCTGAGATAAATGATTACAAAAGATTGTCGGATATTGGTATCAGAATGCCGCGGATGATCGCTGTTGATACAGCTAATGAACGCATAATCAAGGAATACATCGAGGGAGAGACTATATATGAGCTTGTTGTTAAAGACGAAATGAACCCCGATTATATAGAGCAGGTGAAGCAGATGTGTGATCTTCTGTATCCGGCTAACACGAATATAGACTATTTCCCGACCAATTTCGTTGTTCATGATGGCGAGGTATTCTACATTGACTACGAGTGTAACGATTATATGAAGGAATGGGATTTTGAAAACTGGGGTATTAAATACTGGTCCAAAACTCCAGAGTTTGTGAAGTACTGGCAGGAACATAGTGAGAGTAAAGACTGATCATTCGACAGGTGAAATCGGAGGAGTCAGCGAGAGGATTATTCAATATATAGATGAATTTGGAGGCTTAGTATGAAGATATTTGCATATGCGTTAAGAGAGTTTGATGAGAAGGATCTGTTCATCAAAACCTGTGAGGAAGTGGGCGTGGAATATGGCTACACCTCTGAATATCCATCCTTGGATAATGCATATCTGGCAGAAGGATATGAGGGAATATCTATTATTACAAATCCGATAAAACCGGAGCTGGCGCAGAAATTCTACGATCTTGGAGTTCGTCATATTTCAACTCGAACCATCGGAATGGATCATATAGATATTGAGTATTGCAACAAGATCGGCATGAAGGTTTCCAACATCACGTATACGCCGAACACAGTTGCCGATTATACAGTCATGATGATATTAATGGCTCTTAGGAAGATGCCGCTTCTGATGAAGAAAGCGGAAATACAGGATTTTTCGCTGGAGGGTAAGCTTGGACGCGAGCTTCGTACCTGTACTGTTGGAATCATCGGTACTGGCAGGATTGGAAAAACAGTTATACGTGATCTGTCAGGCTTCGGCTGCAGGATGCTTTGCTATGATGTGAATCCACAGCCGGAAGAGGTACCGCAGGCTTCTTATGTTTCACTCAATACACTGATCAGTGAATCGGATATTATTTCTCTGCATGCACCGGGAATCGCGGAAACATATCATATGATCGGTGCTGATGAGATCAGCCGGATGAAGCGTGGAGTGATACTGGTTAACTGCGGCCGCGGAATGCTGATCGATTCTGATGCCATGATCGACGCGCTGATAAGCGGACAGATCGGATATGCAGCGCTGGATACCATCGAGCATGAGGAGAATCTATATTATAAAAATCTGTGCGGGGTTCCTTTGGACAGACCGCAGAGAGCAAAACTGTTAAGTCTGCCGAATGTACTGCTGTCTTCACATATGGCCTTTTACACCGAGCAGGCAGTGGGAGATATGGTCAGAAATTCCATCATATCGCTGATAAATACGGATTTGTCGGAATAGTGTTTATGATCGGATCAGATAGGCGTAAAGATGTAAATGTAGGATGTTATTAGGGGAATTATTTATAGAGTTGTTTGCAGAGTTGTTTGTAGAATTATTTGGAGAGGGTATTTATGGAAGGATTTATTGATGTTTGTGGTACGCCTATAGAAATAAAAGGCATTAAGGAATTCAAGGTAATAAATGCTGAATATATTTTCAGACCGGTCTACAGGGAAGAAAAGGTGAAAAAGCTTTTAACCACTACGAAGAAATATGTGTATGAAAGCATGGAACCTTACGCGGCGATAAAGAGCGGAAAGCGACAGGGCGGCTTGATGGGCTTTGTAAAAACTCAGAAGGACGCGCATATCAGATATGAGATGGTTAATACTGCAGGAAGAACCATGACTGCGTATTTTGACGAAATACCTGTGCTGGTTTATCTTGAGGACGGACGTAAGGTTGAGGTGTTCAAGGATAACAAGGAGTATAATATTCTGGGTAGAGACAGAACTCCGGTTATCGAGATGATAGAAGCGTTGTATATAAAGGCGAAAGACGAATACGTTTTTTACGGCAGAGATATTAATCTCTTCAGTGTTTTAAATGAGTATGACAGGGTTAAGAAGGCTGTTGAGAATTATCGTAATCGTAAGAATAAAAAAGATGATACCGACGATCAGAAAGCGGCGGATGATAAGGATGATAGTGAAGAAACATCAGACAAAGCTGTATCTGATAAGCTGCAGAAAATAAAAGCAGGAACATTTTCACTGGCATCAAAAGCCAAGGGTAAGCTGTCCGAGGCTGCAAAAAGTGAAAAGGTTCAAAGAGTAAAAACGCATGTATCTGAAAGCGTAAAAGATCTTATGCATAAGTACGATAAGAACGATGAAGATGAAAATGATAATGAAGATGAAAATATAGAGTAATATATTGATGCGTTTTAAGAATAATCGTGGGGATTTGTATTTATGGATATTAATAAGATCAGGGGATTTATAAGCAAGCAAAAGGTTGCTTTTATCTGCTCGGTCGATGAGGCTGGATTTCCAAATGTAAAAGCAATGCTGAAACCGAGAAAGATCGATGGACTGAAATATTTTTATTTTTCGACCAATACTTCTTCGATGAAATATGGAGGTAAAAACTGTGTGGATTAATAATACTCAGGATGAGGCGGAGCGCTTTCCGCTGTTTAACAAAATAAAACATGACCACGATATAAGTGTGTATATAAAGGAGCAGAATGAATCGATGCAGGCTATGGGCTATACAGAGCATAGTTATGCACACATCGGCGTTGTTGCAGATCGTGTTGGATACATTCTGGACACTCTTGGGATGGATGATCATACTATTGATCTGGCGCTGACGGCAGCCTGGATGCACGATCTTGGAAATATCATAAATCGTGTGGACCATAGTCAGTCAGGTGCTATGATGACATTTTATCTGCTGGATAAAATGGGTATTCCGGCTGAGGACATAGCTCCGATAATCAGAGCAATAGGCAACCATGATGAAGGCAGCGGCCTTCCGGTTAGTGATATCGCAGCGGCGCTTATCATAGCCGATAAATCTGATGTGCGAAGAAGCCGAGTTCAGGACAAGGACGAAAGAAATTATGATATTCACGACAGAGTAAACTATTCTGTTAAGTCTTCGGTGCTTAAGATAAATCAGGAGCATACAGCTATAAAGCTTAAGCTTGAAATCGATACGAGATACGGTGAGATAGGCGAGTATTTTGAAATATTCATGGAACGTATGCTGCTTTGCCGTAAGGCAGCCGGTTTTCTGGGACTTGAATTTCATCTGATAATAAACGAGCAGACATTGATGTAAAAGACATTATAACCAAGAATAAAACCGTCATATAAAGTTTAGAGCTGAATGTGATGATTACAATATGGACGGAGGAGTATAAATGATACAGAATAATGAGCTTCAGGGCTCAAATAACGAGATCACTAATATTTTGAGAGAGGTCAGGATCACGCCGGAAGAGGCGAAAAAGTGGTTGGAGCAGAATGTGCAGCCATATAGGGAATTGATGGCATATTACAGATGCGCCATTATGGAAATAGAGACAAAGTTCAACGTGCTGAATGAAGAACTGTCACTGAAATATGATCGTAATCCTATCGAGACGATCAAGTCCAGGTTAAAGTCGACGGAAAGCATCGCCGAGAAGATGCAGCGAAAGGGTATATTTCCTACGGTAAAATCTATTGAGGAGACCATTTCTGATATTGCCGGAATCAGGGTTATCTGCTCGTTTCCGGCAGATATTTATATGCTTGAAAAGGCTCTGCTGGAGCAGGATGATGTCAGGCTCGTTGAGAAGAAGGATTACATCAAGGAGCCGAAGAAAAATGGCTACAGAAGTCTGCATCTGATCGTGGAGACACCGATATTTCTGCATGACAGGAAGAAACTGATGAAGGTTGAAGTGCAGCTGAGAACCATCTCGATGGATTGGTGGGCAAGCCTTGAACATAAGATCAAATACAAGAAAGACATCGACAAAAATGTTGTAAAGGAGCTCGAGAAGGAGCTGCTGATCTGTGCTGAGTTTGGAGCTAAGCTTGATTCTAAGATGGAAGAGATCAACAAAAGAGCGCATGAGACCGGAATCGAATAGGACAAATAGAGCGGAGGCTTTTATGAAAAATATTATTCTGATCGGAATGCCTGCGTCCGGAAAGAGTACTGTAGGCGTTATTCTGGCTAAAATCCTGGGAATGAATTTTCTGGACACTGATCTTCTGATCCAGCAAAGAGAAGGAATGCTCCTCAAGGATATCATAGGACAGAAAGGTGTTGATGCATTCCTTAAATGCGAGGAGGATGCGTTGCTCAGTGTTGATACAGTGAATACAGTTATCTCTACAGGCGGAAGTGCAGTATATAGTCAGTCAGCTATGGAAAGATTCCGCGAGACCGGAACGATCATTTATCTTAAAGTCGAAAAGGATGAGCTGTTCCGTCGTCTTCACAATATAAAAGAACGCGGTGTGGTTTTGCAGAACGGTGAAAACATCGACGATATGTATTTGAACAGATGTCGTTTGTATGAGAAGTACGCCGATATAGTGATCCCGGAAGAGGGCAGCACGATCGAAGAAACAGTTCAGATGGTTGTGGAGGCTCTTGCGTGATGGTGTCCAGTTCGTTTTGACTATACCTGATCCTAATGATTTCGTTAAGAATTATGATAAAATTGGTACATAATTATATTGGAAGATAATCGCACAAAAGAGCTTCAGTCCAAGTAGGACTGAAGCTCATATTTTTACAGACTATTTTCATAGACTCATAAACTCAATTATTGTTTGTTGTCATAAATACTGTCAAATATTGACGTATCAGCTGCTTGAATATATTCTGCCAGTGTGAAACCGCCGAGGTCAAATTCCTTTGCTTTTTCGGACGTCCCGCATTTATATTCTTCATTTGTTTTTGTATTCCAGATAACCCAGTTTTTCTGTATAAGCATATAATTATTAGGTGATTTAAGGATATCTAAATATTGTTTCATTTCGTTTAAAAACGTCTGATCTGTCATTTGTTTTCCTTTTTTCTAAATGCTGTATTTTTGGGGTTCATATTTATCGTTATTAGATGGATACTTCAAAAAAGCAAATAATATCTTTTCAAACAAATTGCTAAACCAGAATGTGTCAGGTCGCCCGCGGAGAGACCGTATTTCAAAACTACCATGTTATTATTAAGGCACGATAAAACATGGTACAAAGCTTTGTAAAAGAAGAATGGTTAGGGATGACAATTTGTTAGTCAACTAACAAATTAGACTGGTTAAAGAAAAGGAGGAAAATGCTATGAAAAATATTTGGCTGGATACGATAATGGGTGTGGCGACAGGTGATGCGTTGGGACTTCCGGTGCAGTTTAAGTCGAGGAAGGAGCTTCTTAGGAAGCCTGTGACAGGTATGGCAGGGGATGACGATTACATGATCTCGAAGGGTGTGTGGTCGGATGATACAAGCATGACGCTGGCGATTCTGGACAGCCTGATCAAGCGTCAGGGTGTGGAGCCGAAGGACATCATGGACAGGTTTGTGGCATGGCTGTTTGATGCGGAATATTGTTCGGTTGGAAGAGCTATTGATATTGGGATGACCTGTGGTACAAGTATTGAAAAATACAGGAGAACAGGAGATATTAAGACCGCCGGTAAAACCGGAGAGAGGGCGAATGGAAACGGCTCACTTATGAGGACTATGCCGCTCAGTCTCTATTACTCGCTGCGAGTGATGAATGGCGAGTGTACCATTGACGAGGCCATAAAGGGGATTCATGAGGTTTCTGCTTTGACACATAATCACCCGAGAGCATGTATAGCGTGCGGACTGGATTTCTTCTGCTTCAAGGCGATGCTTTCCGGAAAAGGAAGTTTGAACGAGCTGCTTCAGAAGGGGCTGTATGACGGATTTACGTATTATACATCAAAGGAAGAGTACGTTGATAATCTGCTGTATTACAAGAGGACGCTTGATATAGAAAATTTCAAGAACACGCATGTTGACGAAATAGCAAGCTCCGGATATGTGGTTGATACATTTGAGGCGGCTGTATGGTGTCTCATCACGACTGACAACTATAAGGACGCTATGTTGAAGGCTGTTAATCTTGGAGATGACACTGATACCGTAGCGGCTGTGGCGGGTGGTATTGCAGGGCTGTATTATGGTTACGAGGCGATTCCGGAAGAATGGAAGGCAGAACTGATGCGTAGAGATTATCTTGAGGAAATGTGTGAAAAGGCGCAGGTGTTAGGGTCGATAGCTTAGGAGGTGATCCAATGAAAATCGCTGATATACATACACATATTTTATATGGAATTGATGACGGTGCGAGAAGCTTAGAAGAATCTATGGCTCTGATTGGTAAGGATTATGAGCAGGGCGTTCGGAGATTATTCTGCACTAATCATAGTTATGGAATGGAATATAGTCATAAAGCTTATCATGCAAGATTTGACAGCTTGAAGAAAACAGCTGAGGCGAAATATCCGGAGCTTAGTTTATATAAAGGCTGTGAGGTGCTTTGCAGTCGCGATGAAATCCATCGAATTATAGAAAATATAAAGGTGGATGTATTTCCGACTATGAATGGAAGCAAATATGTCCTTGTGGAGTTTCATCCACATCGTACAAAAGGAATGAGTGAGATGAGTTATTGTCTGGAGTACGTGCTCGATAAGGGGTATTTACCGATAATTGCTCATGTGGAAAGATATGCAGAGCTCTATGATGATCCGGTGGAGGATATGATGAGTTTGAAAAATATGGGGTGTATGGCGCAGGTGAATCTATATAGTGTGGAGCAGGATAATGGAAATGTAGGGGCTGGAACCAGGAAGCTGCTGGCCAACCGGTTTCTTGCAGAGCATATGATCGATTTTGTTGGGACAGATTGGCATAACCTTAATTATAAATCTCCTGAGGCTTCCGTCGGTGCCATCACATTACTTGAAAAATACGGTGCTGAGTATGCTGATAAGGTGTTGTTTGAGAATTCAAATCTGTTCTCCTGACGAGTGTAAACAAGGTGTGGTATTTTTAATGACCATACCTTGTGTTAGTTTAGGAGTAGGAGATAGTCAGATGAAGGTTAAAACCAAGGTTTAAAAGAATTAAAAAACAGAAAATTCAAAGAGCATTTATTAAGAGGCGGCAGTCTGTAGACAGAATAAAGACAGAAAGCAGGGTGGGCTATGTTGAAGAGATTCAAGTTCTGGATGATGAGGAAAAAGACATGCAAGGGTTGCTGTCTGTGTTGCAAGCATTATAATGAATGTAGTAGGGAACTGCTGCAGGGGGGTTGCAAGAGATAAAGGACGGTGGGGAATATTTATCCGCGTGGGACCGAGTTATAAGAAAAATCAGAAGAACCATGGACGTTTGGTTCTTCTGATTATATGTAAGATATGATACGTTGTCAGAATTACAGATTGCAGTAATAATCTGCTCCTTCGATAGGAGTGATAAAAATCAGTTCTTCGGCACTAAGTGCTTTCTTAAGCTTGTATTCCTGGACCTTTGATAACTGCGGATCAAAAGAGGCTTTCCCGCGTTGAAACTCGTTATTAAGAATCCTTTTATAAAGATCACCGATAAATGCCAGCCATGTTATTGTTCCATCAGAGCCTTCTTTATCCTGAAGATAGAGTGTTCCATCGGCGGCACTAAAAAGCATTAATGCTATATTTAAAGAGCATGCGTTGTTATCTACAATTGCTTTGGGGACATCAAAACCGTTATCCCAATTGTAATTATAAGCATATATAAATAATGATTCCTCGTCTTTAATTGTGTTAACATATTTAACTGCCTGTGAAACAGAGTCGTTATATAAATGATCAGAAATAATTGATTTATCCATAGTTATCATCCCTTCCTTGAATTAATTCTATTGTATGTTCTTTGTAATAAATCAAGAGAACTACCTTGGTTAGGGTATAGTGTTACTCCATTTTGCTGCATTTTTCTAAGACTATTCTGCAATGATTTTACCTCTTTTTGAATTGAATTGATACTTGAATTTATATTAATACTATCAAGCATTTTCTCGACAAATTTATTATAGGGGGCATGATAACCGGAATGTCTAGATGTAGCACTAATATCATTTTTTGGTTTTCTCAGAAAAATACCATTTGTAGCGTCGTCTAAATCAAAGCATATCTTCTGTGGCTAATGAAATAAATACGATTATTACTGGTTCACAAACAACATGAGTTTGGATTATAATGTACGTGACCAGAAAATATGCGACAATCATAACGGTATTGATCGGTGAAAGATGTATCTGATAAAGTGGGAAATGTAAAGGAGTAAATACTTATGGGAGTATTAGCAGATAAAGCGGTGGAGAATCATAAAAGCTTTTATACATGTTCGGGGGCTGTGTTGTGTGCGTTTGCGGACAAGATCGGTATAAGTGAAGCGGAAGCAAAGTCGATATCGATGCCATATGCCGGTGGAAGAGCCGGAAAGTGCGGAGCCATTATGTCGGCGGAGCATGTTTTGAAGGAGCTATACGGTGACGAGGCGGACTCTAAGATCGAGGAGTTTGAGGCTGCATTTATTGCGGCTGACAAGGGCTCGGTTATGTGCTCAGATTTAAGAGGCAAGGTTCCAGGTTCTTGCAGAGCATGTGTCACAGACGCGGCAAGGATATTAGAAGAAATGATACAGGGCCAGCAGTAAGCGGAAGAACTACTTTTTTGTGTTGATCAACCTGACAGAATATGGAGTTGGCATCATGCCGCTGACCGGCGGCGGACTGAGGCTCAATCCTGAGAAGCAGACTCCATGTTATGACGGCTTTGTATTTTACTACTATCAGGAGCTGTCGGAGATTTCCGTAAAGAATTATATGGGTGTCAGAAAGAGTGTGAAGACTGTTACGATCACACTGGCTGACGGTAACAAGCTGCATTTTACAGCGAATATGGTTGAAAAGCCGCTGCCTTATCAGGAAAACTGCATGACAAGATTCGTGGCAAAATATCAGAAATAAGAGAGCATAAGGGGCAGTATTTGCCCCTTGGCTTTTAACCGGGGATAACGCATATGAAGGAATGGGATTTTGAAAACTGGGGTATTAAATACTGGTTTAAGACGCCGGATTTTGTGAAGTATTGGCAGGAACATAGTGAGGTGAAGGGATGATCATTCGATTTATTAAGAGAATCGGTGACATGTAGTTTGTTATGGAGAAATAGTATTTATGGATATTGAAAAAATAAGGGGATTCATTAGGAGACAGAAGGTTGCGTTTATCTGCTCGGTTGATGGAGAAGGGTTTCCAAACGTGAAAGCCATGCTGAGACCGAGAAAAATCGATGGTGTGAAGAGTTTCTATTTTTCGACGAATACTTCATCGATGCGCGTTAAACAGTATCTGGCCAATCCTAAGGCGAGCATCTATTTCTATCACAAGGGTTTGATAAAGTATGTTGGGGTAATGCTTGTCGGAACCATGGAAATACTCACAGATCAGGAGTCTAAGAAAATGATCTGGAAAAAGGGTGACAAGCTTTTCTACAAGAAGGGCGTGACTGATCCGGATTACTGTGTTCTGAAGTTTACTGCAACTAAGGGACGGTACTATTGTGATCTGAAGACGGAGTCTTTTGATATATGATGCCGAATAGGAAAAAATACCGATTACTACATGAGGGGCCGGTATAAAAATCGGAGAAAGCAATGAACGTTTTTGAGTTTTATACAAAGATTAACCATCCTGAAAAGAAAGCTGGATGGGTTGAAACAACAGCATATTTCACAGGCGAGAGCATAGAGTTATATATTAGTAGACTAGGGAAATAAACTATGTGTGGCAGATACAGGATTGAGGACACTGACAAGTTCAGAAATATAATAGATGAGCTGATGCGGTCGCCGCTGGTGGCGGTGTGGCAGAAGATAGCGGCTCTAACGACATCCGGTGAGGTGTGCCCGACGGATATTGTTCCGGTTGTGGCGATTAATCGGAGGGGAGAGCGGGCTGTGTTTCCGATGAAGTGGGGCTTCTCAGAGAAGAGCCTCCTAATAAATGCGAGGGTTGAGACCGCTTCGTGGAAGACAACATTCAGAGATGCGTGGAAGTCGCATCGATGTGCGATTCCGGCATCCTGCTACAATGAGTGGAGCCATATACGCGGCGCGGATGGCAAGGTTCATACCGGTGAAAAATACTGTATCCACCCGGAGGACAGTGATATAACCTGGCTTTGCGGGCTGTACAGATTCGAAGATGGCTTGCCTGTATTTGTCATTCTGACGCGTGAGCCGGGAGAAGAGGTAAGTAAAATACATGACCGTATGCCGCTGATCCTGCCGGATGAATATATCGATGACTGGATAAGACCTGATGCGAATCCGGACGGAATAATTACAGCGGCAATAACAGATATGGTGTTGGAAAGATTATAAGCGAGGAGGGTGGCCATGAACGAGAGAAGTAATTCTAAAAAGAATCATGCGGTTATAATTGGTCTGTTCATCGGGCTTGGCCTCCTTCTGGGTTTTGCGATAGTCGATCACGCTATTAAGGACGGTAAATACAAGAAAGCCCAAAGGCTTCTTGAACAGGATAGATACAAAGAGGCAGCTGAGCTTTTCGATGAGCTGGGCAAGTATTCTGACAGCGCCAAAATGTACATGAAGTGCTATTATCAGCTTTTGGATGATCATCTGGAAAACGGCAATTACACGGAGGGCATAGAGATGCTCGAGGAGATGCCGAAGTATAACAGGTACCAAAACGACGATGAGATAATCAAAAGAGTGGATGCGCTTTGGTATGAGGAAGGAAAGGCGCTCTACAAACAGCGTAAGCTTGAGGAGGCTGTTAAAGCTTTGTATAAAACCAGCTATCGCCGCAGAGATGCAAGGGAACTGGCTGAGAAAATCGAAAAAGAGATTGAGTTAAACAGGGCTGCAGAGGAACGCAGAGAGAAGGCTGAAGCCGAGGAGGCAAAGAATAAGGGAAAATACGCCCAGGCGATGTCACTGCTTGAGGCACCGGACAGAAAGATCGTTGAGGCGTATTATATACTAAGGGATATAACCGGTTACAAGGATGTCCGCGAGATCATGAGAGATAACGTGAATGAATACTACGAGGCACTCATGGCTAAGCAGTCATACAAGGCGATAGTTGAGTTTGCAGAGAAGTACAATTTGAAAAACGACTTGTACTATGAGGCTTGCGTGACGCAGGCGGATAAGTATTTTAACAATAAGCAGTATAGCGATGCGGTGAAGTATTATATCAAGGTGGTTGGAAACGTTGAGGGTGTCGAAGATAAATATAAAGAGGCTGACAGATACGCGACCTACGAGCGAGCAATCAAAAGTCTGGGTGAAGGAAATATAGACACCGGACTGAACCTGCTAAATACTCTGGATGACTGGTTCGAGGATGTTGCCGGATATAAGAGGGCGGCGGAGAGAGCACAAAGATACAGAGGAAAGTGGTATCTGTACAAATACATCATCGAGAATGTGTCAAACGGAAGAGTGACAGACAATACATATGCTGAATTCGGGCAAAAGATGCAGCTGAACGTGCGTGTTGATAAGGATAAGAGGATCAAGATATCGGCATTTGGAGGATCGGTATATGAAGATGAAGGCTCTGTATTAAGGTGGGATATGTCTGATGGCTATAACACTTTTGATATTGATACGGGCCTGAAGGAAACGTATTATCTGTATAGAAGTGGCGAGGTCTCGTCAATATATAGGCGGTATTATATGCAGCTGGATGAGGGCGAGAAGCTTGATCCGGATCTGAATCCGGGAATCGCAGTCGTGATAACTGCAGGTAGAGGCGATGGGTCAGGTGGCTCTTCAGGCGGCTCTTCAGGCGGATCTTCGGGCGGTTCATCCGGTCGTGATGACAAAGAAACCACTACAGAGTTTGATCCTGACGATCACGACATTGAGATGTATTATCTTGATTATCAGGATGAGTTTGAAAGCTTCGATGATGCGTATGATGATTTTCTGGACAATCCGGAATATTGGGATGATTATTAAAGATAGCGAGGAGGGAAAAATATGTTAGAGATTGGAACTAAGGCGCCGGAGTTTACGCTTCCGGATCAGAATGGAGAGATGCATAGTTTGGCGGAGTATAGAGGACAGAAGGTTGTGCTGTATTTTTATCCGAAGGATAGTACGCCGGGCTGTACGAAGCAGGCCTGCAATTTCGGCGAGCTGCTGCCGCAGTTCAGAGAGAAAGGGGCGGTTGTGATCGGGGTGAGCAAGGATTCGGTTGCTTCACACAAGAAGTTTGAGGAGAAATACGGTCTTCCGTTTACACTCCTTTCGGATGTTGAGAGAACGGTGATCGAAGCCTACGATGTTTGGAAAGAGAAGAAGAATTACGGCAAGGTTTCCATGGGCGTGGTCAGGACAACATATCTGATCGATGAGGAAGGGATCATAATCAAAGCTGTAGGAAATGTGAAGGCAGCGGAGAACCCTGCGCAGATGTTAGAGCTGGTATAAAAAGAGCTTTTTACGAAAAAGAAGTGCTAAAGGTTTGTCACTTTTATGAAGTATTTGGAGAATAATGCTATGAAGAATATTGAAGCTTATTTATATGGTATGGTGCTTGGTACGCACTCATTTTTACTGATGGATGATTTTTTGAAGCCGGATGTGTATTCAGAGATCAAGGAACAGTATTTTTTACCGGGAGGAGAGACCGGAACCGCGGCAACTGTGCTGGAATCTTTGGGAGTGTCTGTTCGTATAGATGGTACGTGGATCGGCAGGGAGGTGGCTCCGCTGCTTCGAAACTTCTATGCAGAGAAGAACGTGGATCTGTCATCGCTTAAATTTACGGATGATGCCGGCGTGATGGACTATGTTGTGATCACCGGAATTGTTCGCACACCTATGGGGCATTTTCAGAAGCTGTTTTCGAGCGGAAAGCAGTGGTGGAATGATCCGAAGGAAGAAGATATTGTTGGCTGTAAGGTTGCAGCGGTTGACCCGTATTTTGGAGAGCAGTCCATAAAAGCTGCGGAGCTCTGTGTTAAGCATGGCATACCGTATGTGACTATTGATTCAAAGCATGACTCATATTTCCATAAGCATGCAGCTATAAACGTCGTTTCAAAAGAATGCTATTCGGAGAAATACGCCGACGAGTCTGCGGAGACGGTCATGAAGCTGATGATGCAGGAGACAGATGGACTCACAATCCTGACACAGGGTGGAGGAGAGATGTTATATGGCCGTAGAGGTGAAGAGATTCACCGAATGAAACCTTTTGATGTAACAATAAGAAGCACTCTGGGAGCGGGTGATACGTTTAAGGCAGGATGTGTTTATGCACTGCTTAATGGATATTCGGACGAGGAGACAGTACGCTTTGCAAGCGCATGTTCAGGTATTGCAATCTCAAGATTTCCACTGCCGCTTAATCCACCAAGACTTGATGAGGTGAAGGCTCTTATTGAAAAGCAGGAAAGATAGAGTTTTATACAGGATTACGAGAAAACAATCTGAAAAGTGGGGAGGATTTAAAGATGAAAAAGTGGTATGACGAAGAATATGAATTTACGATAGAGGTAATTGGATATCTTAGAGGGGATCATACTGAGAGGTATTGCCGCAACGGAGAAGAGATAGGCGATAAATACACCTGCACGTATGGCTGTCCGGTTAATCAGGATGGATATGGAATCTGCTCCAAGCTTATGATGGTGTTGTATCCTCTGATGGAGGCTGTTAGGAGCGGTGGTGACCTTGAGAATCTTGGAGGAGATGGAAAATATACTAAAACTATAGTCTGCCCGGATGGCTGTGTTATTTTCAGATTGACTGCAAAGCCGCTTGGGAATGAAAATTTCCACAAGGGTGGTTTCTGGGAGTATCCGGACGAGACCGTTTGACTTTGACATACAGGTCGGAGAAAAAACAGCGAGGCTAATTATAGGAAAGATATATATCGAAGGGATTCCTGAAGAAACTGTAATATGATGGATTCTACCTATAAGTTGTTACAGAACCGGGAGCACTAGACTCTACTTTCCGTAGGTTGTTGCGTATCTGCGGCTGTAATATCATCTGTTATGTAAGAATAATAAACAGGAGGGATTCAAAATGAATCAGTATATTACAGGAACAGCAATCAGAGAGTTGCGCGAGCATCAGAATATGACGCAGCTTCAGCTGGCTGAGATTCTTGGAGTCAGTGATAAGACTGTATCAAAATGGGAGAACGGCAGAGGATATCCGGATATCACGCTTCTTGAACCGATTGCGGATGCTTTCAAGGTGTCTGTACCGGAACTGATCTCCGGTCATAGAATAAAAAACGCCAACGTGTCAGCGAATATGATGCGATCATTATTCTATATCTGCCCGGTCTGCGGAAATGTGATCCACAGTATGGGAGAGGCGGTCATCCATTGCCACGGAATATCGCTTCTGCCGGCTGAAACAGAAATGACAGATGAACAGCATATGATCCTTATTGAAAGGGTCGAGGATGAATACTATGTCAGGATCGACCATGAAATGACCAAAACACATTATATTTCCTTCATAGCGGCTGTATCCTCTGACCGTTGTCAGATGGTGAAGCTTTATCCGGAAGGGAATGCCGAAGCAAGGTTCAAAATCAACGGCGTAAGGAAGATATATTTCTACTGTAACCGTGATGGGCTGTTTTGCCAGAAGGTTGTTAAGGGCATCGACGATAAAGAGAGCGGATATGATGATACGCAGGAGAGAAGAGAATTAGAGCAAGTGGCGGATATGCTGTTTGGACAGAATCTTTGAAGAACCTTAAAAGCACCGTTTATGGTGCTTTTTTAGTGCCTATAACGGGTGCTTATATAGAACGATAATCCTTTAAAAATATGCAGATTTATGGTATGATATGACTGTAGTCTGCATAGAATTCTGAAGAAGTAACTTAAAACGGGGGTGTGGCAGGATGAATGCAGAAGTATCAACTGATCGCAAGAAGTACCTGAGTATTATGGGAGCCTGGGCTCTTTCCTTTGGATGCAGCGTGGGCTGGGGTTCTTTTGTGATGCCGGTACGACATTTCTGCCAATAGCAGGACCGATTGGAACAGCGATCGGCCTTGGTCTCGGCGGCCTGGTGATGCTGATACTTGCTGCCAATTTCAATTATCTTATGAACCGCTTCCCTGACGGAGGAGGTATCTATACCTACACGAAGAAGGCTTTCGGATACGACCACGGCTTTCTTAGTGCATGGTTCCTGATCATTACCTATATTGCCATAATCTGGGCAAATGCAACCGCGCTTCCGCTTATCGCCAGAACAGTTCTGGGCGATACCTTCCGTTTCGGATATCTATATATGAAACGAAGGCTCGGCTGATAATGGAAAAAGAGACTTTATAATACAATGGGAGGGTTAAAGAATTGAGATTTATTAAAAAGATAAAACAAATTACAGCACTTCTTCTGTTGATTGGTTTTCTTATATCTATGGCGGGGCCGATCAGGAGCGTGTCAGCAGAGGATTCAGAACAAAAGGTGGTACGTGTAGGATGGTTTGATTCATCCTTCTGTTACTATGACGATTTTGGAAGAAGGTGCGGTGTAGACTACGAATACCACCAGAAAATATCGGCATATACAGGCTGGACCTTCGAATATGTGGAGGACAGCTGGCCGAATCTTCTCCAGAAGCTGAAGGACGGAGAGATAGATCTTCTCAGTGATGTTTCCTACAAGCCGGATCGTGAGGAATACATGTATTTCTCTGATCTTCCGATGGGTACGGAGGCGTACTACATATTCATTAATTCAGATAACAGAGAGATCACGGCGGATAATCTTAAATCCTACAATGGTAAGCGTATCGGAGTTAATAAAGACAGTATCCAGGAGGAGTTCCTTAAGGAATGGGCTGAGAAATACTCTATCAATATCGAGATAGTTCCGCTGACGGTGTCAGAGGATGAATCCATGGAGATGCTCGTCAAAAATGAGATCGATGGATACGCTTCAATATTCACCTATGATTATGACCGTGAGGTTATCCCGATGAGCCGTATAGGCGGGTCGGATTATTACTATGCGGTAACCAAGAGTCGTCCGGATCTTCGCGATGAGCTTAATATGGCGATGTCGCAGATTCAGGATGAGGATCCGTATTTTAACGAGAGGATATCAAAACAGCGCCTCTACAGTTCGAATTCAAATGCCATTCTTACAGTTGAAGAAGAGGACTGGATCAAGGCACATGGAGAAATAAAGATAGGTTACAGAGATAATTATCTTCCGTTCTGCGGCACTGACAAGGAAACGGGAGATGTTACGGGAGCGCTGAAGGATTATCTGGTTCACGCTGAGAATAAGCTTAACTGCGCAGATCTTAGGTTCAAGACTGTACCTTATGATACGATCGAGGAGGCGCTGGCGGCCCTTGAAGCAGGAGAGGTAGACTGTGTATTTCCGGTTACCTTAAGCACCTATGATGCTGACCAGATGGGTGTTCGTCTGAGCAATGCAGCCATGGAGGCTGAGATGAATGCAGTCATGAGTACCAAGAATCGTCAGGTTCTTTCGGAAGAAAGCGAGATGGTATTTGCTGTTAATCAGGGAATGGTCAACATTGAAACCTTCATCAGGGAATACTATCCGAAGTCACAGATCGTATCATATAAAGGCATTGAGGCGTGCTACAAAGCGGTTTCAAACGGAAAGGTTGACTGCGTTCTTATCAGTAATTACAGAAACGTTTCCGAGGATGAAAAAATAAAAAAATATGAGCTGTATTCAGTTCCAACCGGTGAGGCAGTAGCCTTCTCTTTCGCAATAAGAAAGAATGACAGGGATCTGTATCGTATTATGAATAAAACAGCCCTCACTACAAACAATGAGGAGATGGATACGGCCCTTGCATCATATATTTACAAGGATAACAAGGTGACCTTCATGCAGTTTCTGGAGGATAACTGGCTTATAGTTCTGGCAGTATTGTCAGTACTGTTCCTGATCATACTCTTCCTGCTGGGACAGAAGCTTCGTGCAGAACGTCTGGCAGGCAGACAGAGACAGCTCCTTAAGGAGGCATCACGGATAGCAGAGCTGCAGCAGACGGTTTCATCGCTGCTGGATAATGTACCGGGAGTATATTTCACCAAGGATGCAACCACAGGAAAATATCTTGCCTGCAATCAGGCGTTTGCGGACTACATAAAAAAGAAGGATCCTGCGGAGGTTGTGGGTCTTTCGGCTGAAGAGGTTCTGGGTGAAGAGAGGGCCGGGCGTTTCCTTGAGGATGACAAGATGGCACTTTCAATGGATGAGCCGCTTGTCTTCTATGACAACATGAAGGATATTGACGGAAACCTTAAGAGGGTTAAGGCAACCAGACTTAAATATACTGATGATAACGGACGTTTATGTGTTCTGGGTATCTTCCAGGATGTTTCTGAGAGCTTCCAGATCTCCCGAGAGAAGGCCATGACCAAGGAGTCTTATGAGAAGGCAAAGGACACCGGAATCATATTTATGCATATTGCCCAGACTCTGGCGCATGGATATATGAGTATTCTCTACATCGACGTTTATTCGGAAGAGTTTATTGAGTACGCGACGGATGCGAAGGATGGCAGCCTTACTGAGGCAAGACGCGGATGGCATTTCTTTGAGGAAGCACAGGATATAATTGAGGAGAATGTATATCCTGAGGATAAGGATGAAGTGACGCGAGCCATGGACAGAAAGAACCTGACCGCTGAGCTGGAGAAGAACAGCAACTTCAACATGACATTCCGCAGAGTTTCAGAGAATGGTCCAAAATATATAAGCATGACTATCACACGTCTGCAGGATAATGATCGTTTTATTATCCTTGGTATAACAGATGTTGATGAACAGATGAAGCACCGACAGGCTGCACAGCGTATGCAGGAGGAGAAGACAGCCTACGACAGAATCAGTGCGTTGGCCGGCGAATTCTTAAGCATCTACATCGTTGAGCCTGAGACCGGACGTTACAGAGAGTACAGCTCAGCAAGCGGTTTTGATGACTTTACCATGCCGGGTGAAGGAACAAACTTCTTCGCTGACTTTAGGGAAAATACGATCAAGGATGTATATCCGGAGGATCAGAACAGAGTATTTACGGCTCTTTCCATGGAAAATGTTATGGAGGAGATTAATAATAACGGTATCTTCACACTCAGCTACCGCCTGTCGAAGGACGAGGAAGCTCGTTATGTTCAGCTTAAGGCGGCTCTTGTTGAGGAAGAGGGCGGACGACGTATGATCGTCGGAGTTAATGATATTGACGCACAGGTTCGTCAGGAGGAGGAATACGGCAGGCGTCTTGCACAGGCAAGGATTGAGGCAAATATCGATGCCCTGACCGGTGTAAAGAACAGAAATGCGTACCGTGTTTACGAGGAAAGACTGAATGCGCAGATCGAGATGAATCGCGCGCCTGATTTTGCGATAATGATCCTGGATGTAAATGACCTGAAGAAGGTTAACGATACGGAGGGACATAAGGCAGGTGACCAGTATCTCAGGGATGCCTGCAAGATCATATGTAATATATTCAAGCGAAGCCCGGTATTCCGTGTGGGCGGCGATGAGTTTGCAGTTCTTTCACAGGGAGATGATTATGCCCGACTGGATGAACTGGTTAAGCAGATGAATGAGCATAATGATGATGCTGTTGAGAATGGTGGAATCGTTATCGCAATCGGTATGTCAAGATATGATCATGATGAGAAGGTAGCTCAGGTTTATGAGCGTGCTGATCAGACCATGTATGAAAATAAGAGTGATCTGAAGGCAAGGAAGAAACTGAAAGGATAGGGGATATGTATTATTCTGCAATAGGATTGTTAGCGGTTCTTATACTTTTCATAGTGAATTGGGATATTCTGCGCAATCCGCAGGTTTATGAAAAACCGGCGTGGAATGTGTACAGGAGATTTCTGTTTGCTGTGCTTATATATTATATCACTGATATAGCCTGGGGGTTACTGGAGGCGAAGAAGCTTTCCACTGCGCTCTTTGTTGATACATGCATATATTTCGTAGCTATGGCGGTAGGTATATCCTTCTGGGCAGAGTATTCGGCTGCTTATCTGGAGATGAAGGGGGCGGCAGGACGTACCTTCACTGTCATCGGACGCGTTATTGCAGGCGTGATCATCTGTCTTACGGCAATAAATATATTTAAGCCTGTACTCTTCACAGTAGATAAGGACAGCGTTTATACGGCTTTGCCGTCAAGATATGTCATGCTTGTCTGCCAGATACTGTTTCTGGTGGCTATTTCGGTTTATTCTTTGGCACTTATGTTCAGGTCGGGGAACGGACATAATGTACGCTACCGTATACTGGCATCCTTTGGTATATTCATGGCGTTGTTCCTTTTCATACAGCTGTGGTTCCCGTACCTTCCGCTGTATTCAATCGCATATATGCTGGGAACCTGTCTGCTGCATGCCTTCGTAGTCAGTGATGAGAAGGAGGACTATAAGAGGGAACTGGAGGAAGCAAAAGCAATCACTGAGCTGAAGGACAGATTCTCATCTCTGCTTGATAATATTCCGGGAATGACCTTTACAAAGGACGCAAGGACAGGAAAATACCTGGCCTGCAATCAGGCCTTCGCTGATTATGCGCATAAGATTGCTCCGGCTGAGGTTGTTGGACTTACAGATGCGCAGATATTTGATGCTGAGACAGCGGCACATTTTATGGAAGATGATAAGATAGCGCTGTCGCTCAGTAAACCGTATATTTTTTATGAAGACGTTCTGGATGCGGAAGGTAGTCCGAGACAGTTCCAGACTACGAAGATAAAATACACTGACACCACAGGCAGACTGTGCGTTCTTGGCGTATGTCAGGATATTTCAGATCTGGTGCGTGTAGAGCATGAGCAGGCGAAGACGAAGGAAGCCTACGAAAACGCCGTAAATGTAGGGCTCATGTATACTCATATTGCTCAGACGCTGGCTCGTGATTATACGGAAATGTTCTATGTCAATACGGATACTGAGGAGTTTACTGAGTATCGTAGGGAAGAGGGCGGCGGCCCGCTTAACGAGATGCGCCGCGGCTGGCATTTCTTCAGCGACATCAAGGCAGAGCTCTGTCAAAGTGTTTACGTTGATGACAGGGAGCATTTTTCGCAGATAATGAAGCGTAAGAATATGATGAAGGCGCTGGCTGAAAAGGATACCTTTATCACAACATACCGCCGTATGGTGGATGGCAAGCCGGTTTATGTCAGTATGAAGGTTTCTACAATGGAGAATGATGAGAAATACATCATCATAGGCTTCATGAACGTTGATGCGGATATCAGAGATGCCATGGCCAAGAATGAGGCTCTGTCGGAGGCACTTTATTCGGCAGAGGCGGCAAATAACGCAAAGACAATGTTCCTCTCGGGAATGAGTCATGAGATAAGGACACCTATAAATGCGGTGATCGGACTGAGTACACTTGCACTGAAGAATGACAGCCTTGATGACAGGAGCCGTGGGTATTTTGAGAAGATCGGAGACAGTGCACACAGCCTTCTTTCAATCATCAATGATATACTTGATATGAGCAGGATCGAGGCAGGACAGGCAGTACTTAATAAGCATGAATTCTCTCTCGGAACCCTGCTGGATCAGATAAATGCAGCGGTGATGCCGCAGTGCAGCGAGAAGAATATAAGTTATGACTGCAATATATTAAATCAGATGGATGACTCTTATGTCGGCGATGATATAAAGCTGAAGGATATTCTTTTGAACATTCTGTCAAATGCTGTAAAATTCACGGAGAAGTCCGGAAGTGTTACTCTGACTGTCGAAGAGACGGCAAAATACGCGGATCAGTCAACACTGTGCTTTAAGATCAGGGATACCGGCATCGGGATGGATAAGGAATTTATCCCGAAGATATTCGATGTTTTCTCAAGAGAAGATAATGGAAATAAGCCGAAGACCGGTAGCGCAGGACTTGGTATGGCCATCACAAAGAGGATGGTGGACATGATGAATGGTACTATCAGTGTAGAATCCGAGAAGGGTGTTGGAACTGAGTTTACTGTGATGGTCACACTCGTTAAGGGCAGTAAGAATGTGACGGATTATTCTTCTGCAATTGATCTGCAGGCTCTGTATGTTCTTGTGGTTGATGATAATCCAATCGAGTCTGAGCATGCCAAAATGGTGCTCGAAGAGGTAGGAATACACGCGGATTGCTGTACCAGCGGGCAGGAAGCACTGCTTAAGATGGAGGTTCAGCATACGAAACAGCATCCTTACAATCTGGTGCTGATGGACTGGAACATGCCGGGTATGAGCGGCAGGGAAGCATCTGCTGAGGTTCTGAAAAAATACGAAAAGGAATGTACGGTAGTTGCAATGACGGTCTACAGCTGGGACGATATCCGCGAGGAGGCCGGTAGTGTCGGTGTGCTGTATTTCCTGGAAAAACCGCTTTTCGCGGCTACAATCATTGAAAATATAAGACAGATAGCACACCGCAGCAATATGGCCATCTTCAAGGAAAAGAAGAAGGCAAGGCTGGAGGGACGCAGGATACTTCTGGCAGAGGATGTGGATATCAATGCAGAGATCATGGTTGATATGCTGGATATGGAGGGCATAAAGGTTGATCTTGCCGAGAACGGAAAGGTTGCTGTGAAGCTGTTTGAGGACAGTACGGCAGGTATTTATTCGGCAATCCTTATGGATGTGCGTATGCCTGAGATGGACGGCCTTGAAGCGACAAGAGTGATCCGCGCTATGGAAAGAGAGGATGCTAAGAGGATCCCTATCATCGCGCTTACTGCAAATGCCTTCGATGAGGATGTTCAGAATTCATTACAGGCCGGAATGAATGCACATCTTAATAAGCCTGTAGAGGCTGAGCGCCTGATCAGAACGCTGGGTGAGCTTATCTATGAGGCGGAAGAATCTATAACAGGAAGGTAAAAATATGTCAAAAAAATATTGCGTATTATCCATGTTTTTAGCAGCTTGTCTGCTGCTTTCACTGGCGGGCTGCGGCAAGAAGAAGGATAAGAAAAAAACGGATACACCTGCTGTTAAATATGCAGACAAATACATCGATCTCCATCTGCATCTGGATGGAGCCATCACTGTTGATATAGCGAAGAAGCTGGCAGAGCTTCAGGGAATAGAACTTCCGACAGAGGATGAAGCTGAGCTTACAAAGCTTCTTACCGTGTCTGCGGACTGCAAGAGCCTGAATGATTTCCTTAAGTGCTTTGATTTCCCACTGTCGCTGATGCAGACGGAAGAAGGACTGCGTGAAGCGGTTCATCTTGTTGCGGATAATATTAAGTCCCAGGGAGTTATCTATGCGGAGATAAGATTTGCTCCACAGCTTCATACGAATAATGGAATGACGCAGGAGGATGCTATTAAAGCGGCGATTGACGGTCTTAAGGAGACTGATCTTAAGGCGAACCTTATCCTTTGTCTTATGAGAGGTGATGGTAATCATGATGCTAATCTTGAGACGGTGGAGCTGGCCAAGAAATACCTCGTAGAGGATGGTGGCGTGGTAGCTATCGATATAGCAGGCGCGGAGGCACTTTATCCGACAGCTGATTACAGAGACCTGTTTGAGCTTGCGAAGAGCTACAATATTCCGTTCACTATCCATGCCGGTGAAGCTGACGGTGCCGAGAGTGTAAAGCTTGCGATCGAGTACGGTGCGGCAAGGATAGGCCATGGCGTAAGAAGCTATGAGAGTGAAGAGGTATTGAAGCTGCTTACTGACAAGGACATTTTCCTTGAAATGTGTCCTACAAGTAACAGGCAGACATGCGCCGTTGAGGATATGTCAAAATATCCTTTCATGGATTATCTTGGCCGCGGTATCAAGGTTACTCTGAATACTGACGATATGGGTATAGAAGGAACAACGCTTGCCGAGGAGTTCAGGTATATGGAAAAGGAGTTCGGCCTTACCGCCGAGCAGGAGAAGATAATCCTCGAGAACTCTGTTGAGGCTGCATTTACGACTGACAGTGTTAAAGAAGAGTTGCGTAAACAGCTGCAGGATTGATATACTGTGAGACAGTTGGGATATTTAAGAGCAGCTGCCTTAGGCTTAGATAAGAGCAGAATATGAAGGGCGGCTGAATGATCAAAAAAGCTAGTAAGTGACGAGGAGATAAGCATAATGAAACCGATTTATTTTTCAAGGCATGGCGAGACATTCTGGAATGTCGCAAATAAGATCTGCGGAGCGACTGACATAGGACTCACGCCGAAGGGACACGAGCAGGCGATCCTCCTCGGAAATATGATAAAAGAGAAACTGGATGCGGGCGAGATACATATAGATGAGATCGTTGCATCACCTCTTTCGAGAGCCTTCGATACGGCCAAGCATGTGGCTGATATTACAGGGCTTCCGGTGAGGGCTGACGAGCGCCTGCGTGAGCAGAATTTTGGAAAATACGAAGGAACGCCTCGTAACGGCGAGGTTTTCCGACTGGAGAAGAGAAAGTTCATCTGCTCCTATGAGGGCGGAGAGACGATGCTCCGTCTGGCACAGAGGATATACAATCTTCTGGACGAGCTCTCTAAGGATGACAAGATATATCTGATAGTTGCGCATAACGGTATCGTTCGCTGCGTCAATTCGTATTTCTTCGATATGACCAACGAGGAATACGGTGATTACGGAATCAAGAATTGTGAGTTGAAGGAGTACAGGTTTTTATGATCTCACTGAATGATTATTTATATAACGGCGATACTGTTGTGAAGATACTGCACTGCTATTCGCAGGACTTGAAGGAGAACGCGATCGCCACCGGTAACGGCGTTGATCTGGCCCACAGCAACTGTCTTCTGATGATGATAGATCTGCTGGAGCATAACGACTTCCTCACTGCGCAGTCGCAGAAGATCAGAGAATTCTACAAATATATGGCGGACAAATATCCGTTCCTCGCCTTCACATTTAAGGGCAGGATCAAGTCGCTTATACGTCTTGAAGAGAAGATCAACGGAAATATCGTTGAATACATCTACGACTACCACTGCAAGAACGGTACATTTCCGTCGGAGGCGGAGGTTAAGGACAGGATCGGAAGGATAAAGGATCTTATCGCGTACAGGATCGTTATCTCGCTGCCGCAGTGTCATCTGAAGCCGGGTGAGAACAGAGAAGAGCGGGAGCTTGGATATCTGTATGAGGTTGCGGATGCACTTCCGGATTTCCTTGAGAAGCACGGTTTCAAGCCGGAGCTTTCGGGAATAGAAAAGCAGAGCAGCAGGATCGCGGAACCGTATAGGCCGTATTACCGCGATTATATCGAGAATCCAAACAATTTCGGATATAAATCACTTCACATATCCTTCTTCGACAACACATCCAGGAGCAACATCGAGGTGCAGATAAGGACGAAGGAGATGGATGATAATGCCGAGATAGGGCCGGCAAATCATCTTGGTTATGAGAAGAGGCAGGAAAGTGAGCGCGCAAGGAGAGAAGAGATTCCGGCGGGCGAGAATGTATTTTTTGATGATGCGCATGAAAGGGGCATGAAGCTTCA
>JAEEGF010039998.1_pt1 | contig 25011 bp, 23 predicted proteins | sample 9134171 | NCBI WGS metagenome assembly JAEEGF01 (sample SAMN16246542, study PRJNA631951) | gut metagenome | biome: gut microbiome; feature: rumen; material: AP-attached | host: Bos | place: Iran: Karaj | collected 2018-10 | reverse complement strand
ACGATAATTCCGCGAAATAAACAAACTAAAAACGAAAATTGTGTACGTAAACGAAATCATGTAATCGTTTCCGTATTTTTTTCCTTTAAATCCCTTAAAATATTTGTGTAAGTCAGAAATAGTTGCTATCTTTGTGGTCGCAAACTGAAAATCAATTTATTTACATATTATAATAATAAAAAAAGGAAAAAGAAAATGGCTAAAATCGTAACATTGGGCGAGATCATGCTCCGCCTGTCTCCGCAAGGAAACGACCGTTTCATCCAGAGTGAATCATTCCGCATCATCCCCGGCGGTGGTGAGGCAAACGTAGCTATCTCGGTGGCTAACTACGGCCACGAGGCTTATTTCGTCAGCAAGCTGCCGAAGCACGAAATCGGACAGATTGCCGTCAACGCCCTGCGCCGTTATGGCGTCAACACAGAGTTCATCGCCCGTGGCGGTGACCGTATCGGTCTGTACTATGCCGAGACGGGTGCCTCGATGCGCCCCTCGAAGGTGATTTACGACCGTGCACACTCATCCATCGCAGAGGCTTCCCCCGCAGACTTCGACTTCGACAAGGTGATGGAAGGTGCATCCTGGTTCCATTGGAGCGGCATCACACCCGCCATCTCTGACAAGGCAGCCGAACTGACGAAGCTGGCCTGTGAGGCAGCCAAGCGTCACGGCGTGACCGTCTCTGTTGACCTGAACTTCCGCAAGAAGCTGTGGACCTCAGAGAAGGCCATCAGCATCATGCGCCCGCTTATGAAATATGTGGATGTCTGCATTGGCAACGAGGAGGACGCAGAGCTCTGCCTCGGCTTCAAGCCCGACGCTGACGTGGAGGGTGGCAAGACTGATGCTGCCGGCTACGAGGACATCTTCAAGCAGATGATGCAGGAGTTTGGCTTCAAGTATGTCGTCTCTACGCTTCGTGAGTCGTTCAGCGCTACGTATAACGGCTGGAAGGCCCTGATCTACGACGGTAAGGAATTCTATCAGTCTAAGCGTTATGAGATCAATCCGATCATTGACCGTGTGGGTGGTGGTGACTCGTTCTCCGGCGGTCTGATCCACGGTCTGCTGACAAAGGCTACCCAGGGCGAGGCTCTCGAGTTCGCCGTGGCAGCTTCTGCTCTGAAGCACACCATCAATGGTGACTTCAATCTCGTATCTGTAGATGAAGTAGAGAGTCTGGCTGGCGGCAATGCCAGCGGTCGTGTCCAGAGATAGTCCGATATTACATTATTGTTATTTCGATAATTATGGCAAAGTTTGATAAGATAGCTGTCCTGAAGAAGATCGGTGACACCGGCATGGTGCCCGTCTTCTATCACAAGGACCTCGAGACTTGTAAGAATGTGGTGAAGGCCTGCTACGAGGGTGGCGTCCGTGCCTTCGAGTTTACCAACCGCGGCGACTTCGCCCACGAGATCTTCGGCGAGCTGGTGAAGTGGGCCGACAAGGAGTGCCCTGAACTGGCATTAGGTGTCGGTTCTGTGGTCGATGCTCCTACGGCTTCCCTTTACATCCAGCTGGGTGCCTGCTTCGTGGTGGGTCCGTTGTTCAATCCTGACATCGCCCCCGTGTGCAACCGTCGTCTCATACCCTACTGCCCTGGTTGTATGACCGTGAGCGAGATCGGTAAGGCCCAGGAGTTGGGTTGCGACCTGACAAAGGTGTTCCCTGGCGACGTGGTAGGTCCGAACATGGTGAAGGGTCTGAAAGCCCCGATGCCCTGGTCGAAGATCATGGTGACCGGCGGCGTGGCTCCCGAGGAGGAAAACCTGACGAAGTGGTTCAAGGCCGGTGTGTTCTGCGTCGGCATGGGCTCGAAGCTGTTCCCCTCTGACAAGGTGAAGGCCGGCGACTGGCAGTACGTGACCGACAAGTGCAAGGAAGCGCTCGGCTACGTGGCCAAGGCCCGTGCATAATAAACGTCTATCCCCTCTGTCTCAATGGACAGGGGGGATTCTATTCTTACTCATGAAATTCTGGCTATTCATCATATCAACCATTCTCATCTCAGCCTGTTCACGCCCAGACCGGGGCGCCGTGGACAAGTTGAATTCCCTCTCTTATGCTTTTCATTACCGCAACATCGACTCGGCCCAGGCTTATGCCGTCAGGGCCTATAAACTGAGCGACGGTTACAGCGAGGGTAGGGCGGAGGCAAGTAACAATCAAGCCTTCGTCAGCATCGTCCGCATGCAGTACGACGATGCTGAGATGCTGCTGGATGAAGTGCTGGAGACGAGCGACAACCAGGTGGAGCGGATGGTGGCCTACGTGCAGCACATGCGGCTTTGTCAGCGCCGTTCGCGTAATCGTGAGTTCCATGAGTACCGTCAGCTGGCCGACGAGGCATTGAACCGCATCAACGAGGAGCGCCGTCAGCTCTCGCCACGACAGCTGCGCCGTCTGCACTATGCCGAGAGCGAGTACGCCATCGTCAACTCCACCTATTATTATTATGTGGGTCTGGAGAAACAGTCCATCGAGGCCCTCCACGCTATCAACCCCAACGAGGTGCAGCGCGACACCGCCCAGATGCTCAACTGGTTGTATAACATCGGAGCGGGCGGCATCATCACTCAGGGCACGCAGCAGGAAATCAACCAGCAGGAGTTCGACCACCTGATGCGCTGTTTCCTCATCGCCAGGCAGGGCGACTATCCCTTCTTCGCCGCCAACGCCCTCGAGGCCCTCTCCGAGCACCTGATGGACCCAGACTACCGCCGTCAGCTGCTCGCAGACAACCTGCCCGCGATGAAGTTCATCAATCCCGAGGACGTCGACGAGGATATGCTCTCGGGATGGCTCGCTGAGAACGCGCTCGCCATCTTCGAACAGTATGGCGATATCTACCAGATTGCCGGTGCCTACCGAACCCTCGCCTCATGCTACAGACAGATCGGCGACTACGAATCGGCACTCTACAACCTCGAACAGGCGCTCTCCGACTCACTCATCTATCAGGCTCCCGACCTCGTGGCGTCTATCCGTGAACAGCTCAGTGTGGCCTATGCCGCCATCGACGACAAGCAGCAGAGCGACTACAACCGCAACCTCTACCTCGACCTCCAGGAGACTACCCGACAGGACCGTCAGCTTGAGGCCCGCGCCATACAGTATGAGAAGACCGCCGGGCAGCTGAACCTCATGCTGGGTGCCGTCGTCATCGCCATCATCCTGTTGCTCTTCTCGCTTTGGCTCTTCAACCACATGAACCGCCGCAAGCGCCGTGAGGACATCCCCGACGACCTCTTCGAACAGAAGCGCGAACAGCTGGCCGTACAGCGCCTGCGGGTGGAGAACGGCGAACGCCTCAGCCTCGAACAGCGGGCGAAGATCTCGCTCGTCAACAGCATCACGCCCTTCATCGACCGCATCATACATGAAGTAGGCGAGAAGGCGAGAAGGCGAGAAGGAGTAAGGAGTGAGGAGACGATGGACTACGTCCGCGAGCTGACCGACCAGATCAATGACTACAACGAGGTGCTCACCTACTGGATACAGCTGCGTCAGGGAGACCTCAGCCTTCATATCGAGAGTTTCCCCCTGCAGTCGCTCTTCGACCTGCTGGGGCGCGGACGCACGTCATTTCAGATGAAGGGCGTCGACCTCGAGGTGCAGCCCTCGGAAACCGTGGTCAAGGCCGACAAGGTGCTCACCCTCTTCATGCTCAACACGCTGGCCGACAATGCCCGTAAGTTCACGCCCAAGGACGGCCGCGTCACCGTCTCTGCACGCGACCTTGACGACCGTGTAGAGATTGCTGTCGAAGACACCGGCCAGGGCATGACGCAAGACCAGCTCGACCATCTCTTCGACCATAAGATAGAGGGCGGTCACGGCTTTGGCCTTCTCAACTGCAAGGGCATCATCGAGAAGTACCGCAAGGTCAGCCAGATCTTCTCCGTCTGTTCGATGGGCGCCACCAGCACCCTCGGCCGTGGCAGCCGCATCAGCTTCACCCTCCCCAAGGGAATCATACGACTGTTGGTCGCTTTATTTCTTTTAGTCGCTTCGCTTGGTAATAGCGCTTACGCGAGGGGGACGCTTGCTACCGAAGGGACCCGGGAATTAGTAAAGGCCGAGGCTTTCGCCGACTCCGCCTATTTCTCCAATATCAACGGCACCTACGAGCGCACGCTCTTCTTTGCTGACTCCTGTCGCTACTATCTCAACGCCCACTACCGCCAGCTGCACCCCCACGGCCGTTACCTCATGCGCCAGATGGGCAACCCCTCGCTGCTGGCCCCGGAGATCAAGTGGTTCCACGACAGCCTGAAGACCAACTACCAGGTCATCCTCGACATCCGCAACGAGAGCGCCGTCGCAGCCCTCGCCCTCCACCAGTGGCAGCTCTACAGCTACAATAACCGCATCTACACCCAGCTCTTCAAGGAGCTGTCGGCCGACAACACCCTCGGCGACTACTGCCGCACGATGCAGCAGTCGCAGACCAACAAGACCATCGCCGTCATCCTGCTTGTGCTCCTCTTGCTCGCCATCGTGCCAGCCTACTATCTGCTCTACTACCGTCACCGCCTCTACGACCGGTTCCTGCGCGAACAGCAGCGGCAGAACAGCCTCGAGATGCTCGACGACGACATCCGCAAGGCTGAACTCGAAGACGGCAACCTGCACGTGTCGAACGCCGTGCTCGACAACTGCCTCTCCGCCCTGAAGCATGAGACAATGTACTATCCCTCGCGCATCCGTCAGCTGCTCGACGCCGGTGATGTGGAGGCCCTGGGCGAGGTCACCCGCTACTACCGCGAGCTCTACGGCGTGCTCAGCCGTCAGGCCATGCGACAGGTGGAACGGGCCACGCTCCATCTCAAACCCCTCGAGGGCGGTGTGTTGGGCGACGAGACGCTCATCCGCTACCTCTACGAGATCCTGCGCCGCCAGAACGGCCAGCAGCGACTCGACAAGCAGTTCACGCCCCGCGACGACCGTTACGTCGAGGTGCGCATCCCCATGCCGCAGCTCCGGCTCACCCCTGAGCAGGCTGCCGATCTCTTCACGCCCTCCAAGGCGCATATCCCCTTCCTGCTCTGCCGTCAGATCGTCAGGGACCACGGTGAGGCCACCAACCGTCGCGGCTGCGGCATCTTCGCCGAGCTCGCCGATGCCGTGACCACCATCGTCATCACCCTCCCCGCCGCTCCAAACAGAGATGATAATAAGAAACGAATTTGAATAATATGCATAATTTTGTCCACGAATATGAATAATTTTAAGGTAATTATCGTTGAGGACGTGCCCCTCGAACTTAAAGGCACCCTCGGTATCGTCCGCTCCGACATCCCCGAGGCGGAAGTGATTGGCACGGCTGACACGGAGCCTGCCTACTGGCGGCTGCTCAAGCAGCAGATTCCCGACCTCGTACTCCTCGACCTCGGCCTCGGCGGCTCCACTACCGTCGGCGTGGAGATCTGTCGCCACACCAAGGAGCTCCACCCACAGGTGAAGGTGCTCATCTTCACGGGTGAGATCCTGAACGAGAAGCTGTGGGTCGACGTGCTCGACGCCGGCGCCGACGGCATCATCCTCAAGACGGGCGAGCTGCTGACGCGCCGCGACGTGTCGGCCGTGATGGACGGCAAGCAGCTGGTGTTCAACGAGCCCATCCTCGAGAAGATTGTCGAGCGCTTCAAGGCCTCCGTCAGCGGCAGGATCGTGAAGCAGGAGGCGCTGGTGAACTACGAGATCGACGAGTACGACGAGCGTTTCCTCCGCCACCTCGCCCTGGGCTACACCAAGGAGCAGATCACCAACCTGCGCGGCATGCCTTTCGGCGTGAAGAGCCTTGAGAAGCGGCAGAACGAGCTCATCCAGAAACTCTTCCCCGAGGGCAACGGCGGCATCAACGCCACGCGCCTCGTCGTCCGGGCCATTGAGCTCCGCATTCTCGACATCGACAACCTCCACCCAGATGAAGAATAAAGAGAAGGAGGCATCGAAGCGACGGATTCCGCTCCTGAGCAAGGAGAGGTTAGGCGCGGTAGGCCTCGTCCTCCTGTTGTCCGAGGCCCTGCTTTTCATCCTCTCTTGGCTGCTCTCCGCCACGAGGATGGAGGGTGTGCGCTCGCTGCTCTCCAGCGAGGGCATCCGCTGGTTCTTCGGTTCCTGGCAGACGATTGTCGCCTCGCCGCTGCTCGTGTGGCTCCTCCTTGGTCTCATCGCCCTCGGCAGCCTCCAGAAGAGCGGTCTGATCAGGAGTGGTCAGAATGGCGGTAGCCAATTTTTCATTTTCCACTATTCACTTTTACCTTTCCGCGACCGCCTTGCCCTCCGCGTCTCGCTCGTCTTCCTGGCCATCTATCTCGTCATCCTGGCCCTGCTCACGCTGACGCCTCACGCCATCCTCCTCTCGGCCACGGGCCATCTCTTTCCCTCGGCCTTCAGCCGCAGCCTTGTGCCGGTCATCGCCTTCGGGGTGTGCCTGGTCTCCGTCACCTTCGGCCTTGTGTCGGGACGCCTGCGCAGCCTTGCCGACATCCTCGACGCCCTCAGTTCCGGCATCGTCCACGGCGCCCCGCTCGTCGTCGTCTACCTTTTCGCCGTCCAGCTCTACGCATCCCTCCGCTTCGTCTTCGGCTGATGCTCACGTTGGCGCAGACGGTGACGATTTCCATTAAAACTTGTCACTTTTTCCGTGCGAGTATCGTATATTTAGAAAATAATGTGTATCTTTGCAGGCGAAAGTTTAAATAAATGTATTATGATAGGAACACTTAAAGCAAGTGATGTCTATATGGACATACTTGATACGTTGCCCAATGAGGATAAACTCGACTTGATTTCCAAACTTGTCAAGTCGATGAAGAAAGCCGTCACTGTGAAGAAAAAGCCGAAGGACGTCTTCGCCCGTTTCTCCAATGATTGGGGTGGGGACATGACTACCGAGGACTATGCCGATATGCTTCGTAGTGAGAACGTGGAGAGTACACGAACCGTTGAAACTTGGTAATCTGTTATGCCTAAGTATCTGCTTGACACCTGTGTCTGTATCTCCATGTTCCATAATGAGGGGCAATGTTCGCGATACCCTTCGAAATGTAGGAGTTGAGAAAAAAATGATATAAGATATAATGGAAACAACAATTAGAAAAGACGACGACAACCAGGTGACCCTGATACTTGACGGTTATCTCGACAACTCTGTCACCCCACAGACCGAGAAGGAAGTGGAACCACTCTACGAGTTCTGCGACTGCGAGATTCTCATCGACTGCAGCTGGCTGGAGTACATCTCCTCCAGTGGCCTGCGACTGCTGATGACTATCAACCAGCGCTGCCGACAGAACCGCTGCAGCCTTTACATCAAGGGCTTGCAGGAGAAGGTGAAGGACGTGTTCCAGACCACAGGATTCATCAACCTGTTCGATTTCAAGTAGCATTTTAATAGATCAAGTGACGGTTCTCAGATCCGTTAGATACGAAAACAGGAGGGCGGCGCTTCCGCCACGGCGGACGGCACCGCCCTCCTTTCCTCTCTAAAGACAGAAGAAAACAAGGAAGAAACGTGAGAAATATGAACATGTCTAACCATCAAGACAGTGGGCGCCCTCCGCCGGAATATCAGAGGTGATGCACATGGCCGGGAGCTGCCGTGAACATGAACGGAAACCGTCATGCACATGAACGGCGGCGGCCATGAGCATCACCGGAAACGGTCATGTATCATGACGGGAGCGAATCATGTATCATGAATGGACTGAATCATGTATCATGACGCGAGTAAATCATGTATCATGAACGGAGCAGGCCATGCAGATGGCGATTTCCAGACAACAAAAGTATTCACCAAAATAACGTAAGACTATGATATCATTAATCAAGATGAAGGGCGTGTAACAGGGGGACGGTTCTTTTGTGACATTGCAGATATCACAAAAGAACCGTCCCCCTGTTACATCCCCCTGTTACATTTCCGGGCTGCTATTTCCGGGCGATGACCATCAGGGTGAGGTCGTCGGCCTGCGGGGTGCCGGCGGTGTAGTCGCTGATGGCCTTCAGGATGTTGTCGTAGAAGGCCTGCGGCTTGGCGTCGAGCTTCTCGGCCTGGAGGGCCATGCCGCGCAGGCGGCTGTCGCCGAGCGGCTTGCCGTCGGCAGCTGTGGCGGCGGCGACGCCGTTGGTGTAGACGAACAGCAGCTTGCCCGGTGCGACGGTGGCCTCCTGGGCGGTATAGACGGTGCCGGGCTGGCTGCCGGCGGGCATCGTGCCGTCTGTGGGCAGCAGGCTGATCTCCTTGTCGGTGATCAGCGGCGTGTTGTTGCCGGCGTTGCAGTAGCGCAGCAGTCCCGTGGCGAGGTCGAGCCGTCCGACGAAGAGTCGCACGGGGATGTTCTGTCCGTCGGCGATGGCCTCGCTGAGGGCGTTGACGATCTGCTGGGGAGCCTGTCCGAGGGCTGCTGCCGTGCGGAACTGTGCCCAGGCCATGGCTGCGGCGGTTGCGGCGCTGATGCCCTGTGCCTCGGCGCTGCCGATGCAGAAGAGCAGGGTGTCGTCGTCGCTCAGCCGTGCGTCGTAGAAGCTGCCGCCGGGCATGGTGCCGGGCGTCTGCGATACGTAGAGGGCCATGTCTTTGCGCCGGGGCAGTGGAGTGTGGGTGATGCGTTGCCGGATGGCGTCGGCGAGGCTGTGCTCGGTCTCGGTGCGCGAGCGCTCGCTGGCTTCGGTCTCGATGGTCCCGAGGTCTTCCTGCAGCTCCTCGTGCGCCTTCTTCAGCTGTTGGTGATTGTAGTGGCGGTAGAGTCCGTAGCCCACGATGATGAAGAACAGCAGTCCGATCATTCCGATCCTCTGCAGCTGGCTGCGGCGCTCGGCTGCCACCTGGCGGTCGCCGATCTCCTCGACCTTGCCGACGATGACGGCCTGTTCGGCGGCGTCGGTCTCCTTGGCGCGGTTGAAGGCTCCGGCGAGTGAGTCGCATAGCTGCATGCTGATGGCCACGGCGCTGTCGCGACGGCCTGCGAGGAGGTTGGCCTGGTACTTCTTGAGCACCATCGACTGGATGTTGTCGAGCGAGTAGCTGTCCTTGCCGTCACCGAGCAGTGCGCTGAGGCTCTGGTAGTTGTCGGCGGCCTCGGCCCAGCGCTTGGCGGCGAAGAGGTAGTCGTTGGCCATGATGCGCCCCTCGGGGGTCTTGGCGTACTCGGTGGTGAGGAAGGCGTCGAAGGCCTTGGCGGCCTCCTCGGTCTTGCCCTCTCCCTCGAGGGCCTGTGCCTGGTAGAGGTTGTAGCGGGCCTGCTGCTTGTCGACATAGTCCTGGCTGACGCCCGGGCGCTGCTCGTACTCGCTGAGGATCTCGCTGATGCGGCCGTTCCACTTGAGGGCCTCGCGGTAGTTGCCCGTGTGGTTGCAGGAGAAGGCCATGTTGATGAGTCCGGCGATGGCGTTCTTGTAGGCCTCGTCGCTGCGGTTCTTCTTCACGTTGTCGAGGTGCTTCTCGTAGGCCTTGTCGAAGCCGTCAGCGGTGGCCTCGCCCGACGTGCCGAGCCCTGCCTGGCAGCAGCCGATGTAGATGAGCAGGTTCACGTAGTCGCTGGTGGTGTCGCAGTGCTGCTCCTCCAGCGCCTGCACTACGGGCGTGGCGAGCCTGAGGCCGTTCTCGAAGTCGCCCCTGATGGCCATGAGGTTTGCCAGGTGGCTGGCGGTCTTGGCGTAGATGTCGAGGTCTTCATGTCCTGGCGCCTTGAGGGCGGTGTTGTAGTAGAACTCTGCCATGCGCCGGCGGTTGGTCCTGTCGCTGACATAGCCGCGCCAGTAGTAGGCCTTGGCGGGCGAGAGGGCGCCCTTGGCTTCCAGCTGATCGGCCAGCGTCATGAGCCGCTGGTAGTCCTTCGCCTTGTGGGCGGCCTCGATCTGCTGCTCGGCCTTCGCCTTTTCCTCTTCGCTGGGCCCGCTGAAGCAGGAGGAAAGAACTAAGAGGTAGGAGATTAGTCCAACCCCTACCTTCGACCATCTGCTGTTTTTATAAACCATACTATACTATATTTGCGTTTCACATCTTTATTATAACCAAAGATTACACAGATTTCATCGATTTCTCTGTGTCGACTTTAATCTGTGTAATCTGCGTAATCTGTGGTTTATACTACATCGTGGCTTCGACGACGTGCTTGCCGGGAGAGTAGGGGATGACGGTTCCGTCGATGGGCTTGCCGTCGACGATGACCTGCTTTACGCCCTTCTGCGCGCCGTTGGGACGGATGGTGATTTCGTACTCCGCGTCGCGGAACTTGCGCTGGACGGTGTAGTCGGTAGCCGTCTCGGGCAGGCACGGATCGATGCGGATACCGTCGTAGTCGGGCTTGATGCCGAGGATGAACTCCGAGACGGTGTACCACATCCAGGCGGCGGTACCCGTGAGCCACGAGTTCTTGCCCTCGCCGGGCTTGAAGGCGTCCTTACCGGCCACCATCTGACAGTTCACGTAGGGCTCCACCTTGTGCAGCGTCTGGTATTTCTCCTCGACGTACGAAGGCAGGATCTTGGCGTAGTGGCTCCAGGCGTCGTTGCCGCGGCCAGCGAGACATTCGCCGATGATCACCCACGGATTGTTGTGGCAGAAGATGCCGGCGTTCTCCTTGTAGCCCTCGGGATAAGAGGAGATCTCGCCGTATTCGTAGATGTATTTCGAGAAGGCGGGATTGTTGAGCACCATGCCGTGCTCGCACTCCAGGTACTTCTTGCAGGAGTCGAGCGACTTGGCCACCAGCCCGTCCTCTGCGCCGATCTCGGCCATCGTGCACCAGCCCTGCGACTCGATGAAGATCTTGGCCTCGTCGCACTCGTTGGAGCCGATCTTGCGGCCGTAGAAGTCGTAGGCGCGGAGATACCACTCGCCGTCCCAGCCGTGCTTCTTCACGGCCTCGATCATCGCGTCGACGGCCTTCTGCATGCGCTCGGCCTCGTCGGCCTTGCCGATCTTCTTGCAGAGGGCCACATAGTCCTTGCCCGTGACGACGAAGAGTCCGGCGATCATGAGCGACTCGGCCTTCGTGCCCTCAGAGACGTTCTCTGTGGTCTGGAACGATTCGTTGGGATCCCACGAGAAGCAGTTCAGGTTCAGGCAGTCGTTCCAGTCGGCACGGCCGATGAGCGGCAGCATGTGGGGACCGAGGTTCTCGATGACATGATTCATCGAGATCTTCAGGTGGTCGAAGAGCGTCACCTCCGTACCGGGCTGGTTGTCGAAGGGCACCATCTCATCGAGGATGGAAAAGTCGCCCGTCTCCTTGATATAGGCCACCGTACCGAAGATGAGCCAGCAGGGGTCGTCGTTGAATCCGCCGCCGATATCGTTGTTGCCGCGCTTGGTGAGGGGCTGGTACTGGTGGTAGCAGCCGCCGTCGGGGAACTGCGTGGAGGCGATGTCGATGATGCGCTGGCGGGCGCGGGGAGGAATCTGGTGGACGAAGCCCACGAGGTCCTGGTTCGAGTCGCGGAAGCCCATGCCGCGGCCTACGCCGCTCTCGAAGAAGCTTGCGCTGCGCGAGAAGTTGAAGGTGACCATGCACTGGTACTGGTTCCAGATGTTCACCATGCGGTCGAGCTTGTCGTTGCCGGTCTTCACCTTATATATATTAAGGAGGTTGTCCCAGAGGGCGCAGAGTTCAGCGAATGCCTTGTCCACCTTCTCCGTGGTATCGAGTTCGGCGATGAGGGCGTGGGCCTTCTTCTTGTTGATCACCTGAGGTGCTTCGAACTTCTCGTCCTGCTCGTTCTCGATGTATCCGAGGAGGAAGACAAAGTCCTTCGACTCGCCCGGCTGCAGGGTGACCTCGATATAGTGTGAGGCGATGGGGCTCCATCCGTGAGCGTGGCTGTTGCGCGGCTTGCCCTCCATCACGGCATCGGGATTGGCGAACTCGTTGTAGAGGCCCACAAAAGTCTCACGGTCGGTGTCGAAGCCCTGGATGGGGGCGTTCACGTGATAGAAAGCGTAGTGGTTGCGGCGCTCGCGGTATTCGGTCTTGTGATAGATCGTAGAGCCCTCGATCTCGACTTCGCCCGTCGAGAAGTTACGCTGGAAGTTCTCCATGTCCGTAGCGGCATTCCACAGACACCACTCCTCGAACGAGAAGAGTTTCAGCTGCTTCACCTCGCTGGATTCGTTCTTCAGCGTGAGCTTCTGCACCTCGCACCATTTCTTCAGCGGTACGAAGAAGAGCACGCTGGCCTCCACGCCGTTCTTGCGGCCCGTGACGCGGGTGTAGCTCATGCCGTGACGGCACTCGTAGAAGTCGAGCGGCGTCTTGCAGGGTTTCCAGCCCGGGTTCCATACCGTATCGCCGTCCTTGATGTAGAAGTAGCGTCCGCCATTGTCCATCGGTACGTTGTTGTAGCGATAGCGGGTGATGCGGCGGAACTTCGCATCCTTGTAGAAGCTGTAGCCGCCGGCTGTGTTGCTGATAAGTGAGAAGAAATCCTCGTTGCCTAAGTAGTTAATCCAGGGCCAAGGGGTCTGTGGGTTAGTGATGACATATTCACGATTCTGATCGTCAAAATGTCCATAGCGCTTTTGTTGTTCCATTTTTTAACTTGGTTTTTTGTTATACTTGAATTTTGCTACAAAGGTAATAAAAGTTTATTGTACTTTCTAATAATTTCTGAAGAAAATGTAAGTTTTGCAGTCTTTTTTTTGCTATTTGAGGAAAAATGAGTACTTTTGCACCCTATTTTAGTGATAATCAATCATCAATTAGACGAAAAAATGAAATACGCATTAGTGACAGGTGCATCCCGTGGAATTGGTAAGGCCATCGCCCTGCGTCTGGCTTCGGCTGGATGGCCCGTAGTGATTAATTTCCTGAGCAACAAAGAGGCTGCCCAGGCTGTGGCTGACGAGATTGCCGCCAACGGCGGTACGGCAGAGCTGCTGCCCTTCGACACCTCAGACCCCAAGGCCATCGAGACGGCCCTGACGGAGTGGGAGCAGAAGCATCCCGAGGACTGGTTCGGTGTGCTGGTGAACAACGCCGGCATCCGTCGTGACAACGTGATGTTTATGATGCCCGACGAGGACTGGCACAAGGTGCTCGACACGACGCTGAACGGCTACTTCTACGTGACGCGCCATCTGTTGAAGCACATGATGCCCCGTAAGCGCGGCGGCCGTATCATCAACATGGCATCGCTCTCGGGTGTGAAGGGTCTGCCCGGACAGACGAACTACAGTGCTGCTAAGGCTGCCGTCATCGGCGCCACAAAGGCCCTGGCACAGGAGGTGGCACCACGCAACATCACTGTCAACGCCATCGCCCCCGGCTTCATCGAGACCGACATGACCAAGGGACTGCCCGTGGACGAACTGAAGAAGATGATTCCCTCAGGACGCTTCGGGTCGCCTGAGGAGGTGGCTGCCCTCGCGGCTTTCCTCGCTTCAGACGAGGCTGCCTATATCACGGGTGAGGTCATCAACATCAACGGAGGACTGTACACTTAAAGGTGAAAAGGTAAAAAGGTGAGAAGGGTTGTAATAACGGGAATGGGCATCTGGTCGTGCCTCGGCACAGACCTGGAAACGGTCAAGGATTCGTTGTATCAAGGCCGCTCAGGAATTGTGCTTGATCAGGATCGTCTGAGCTACGGCTATCGCAGCGGACTCATGGGCAAGGTGGAGACACCAGTCATCACGAAGCAGATGCTCGACCGTCACACCCGTGCCGGCATGTCGGAGGAGGCGCAGTATGCCTATATGGCCTCGCGCCAGGCCTTCGAGCAGGCAGGCATCACAGACGACTACCTGCACCAGAACGAGGTGGGCTGTATCTTCGGCAACGACTCCTCGGCGAAGCCCGTCATCGAGTCGTCGAAGATCATGGACGAGAAGCACGACACGGCGATGCTGGGCTATGGGCTCATCTTCCAGTCGATGAACTCGACGGTGAACATGAACCTCAGCACCATCTTCCATCTGCGTGGCGTGAACTTCACCATCAGCGCCGCTTGTGCCAGCGGTAGTCACTCCATCGGGCTGGGCATGATGCTCATCCGTCAGGGACTGCAGGACATGGTACTCTGTGGCGGAGCGCAGGAGACGAACTATTACTCGATGGCGTCGTTCGATGCCCTCAACGCCTTCTCCATACGCATGGATGAACCCACGAAGGCCAGCCGTCCATTCGACAAGGATCGTGACGGACTGATTCCCAGCGGAGGTGCGGCAGCCCTCGTGCTCGAAGACTACGACCATGCCGTGGCCCGTGGGGCGACGATCCTCGCTGAGGTCGTCGGCTACGGCTTCTCCAGCAACGGCGGCGGCATATCCGAGCCCAGCGACAATGGCAGCGTGACAGCCATGACGCGAGCCGTCGAGGATGCGGGCATCGTGCTCGACGATATCGACTATATCAACGCCCATGCCACGTCGACGCTTCAGGGAGACATGTATGAGGCCATCGCCCTCGGACGGATGTTCCAGGGACAGCGTGCCCTCATCAGCTCGACCAAGTCGATGACGGGTCATGAGTGCTGGATGGCAGGTGCCTCGGAAATCGTCTATTCCGTGCTGATGATGCAGCATAACTTCGTGGCGCCCAACATCAACTTCGAGAATCCTGACGAATACTCGGAGAAACTGAACCTGACAGCCAAGACTGTTAACATAGAGGTGAACACCGTGCTGAGCAATTCCTTCGGCTTCGGCGGCACGAACTCGGCCTTAATCATCCGCAAGCTATGAATCTCTCTCCCGCTTTAAGGAAGTGCTATACTGATGAACAGCTGAGTGCACGTGAGGCACAGCGGCTGGCGGAGTTCATTGCCTGGGGACCGGTGGTCTTCCAGGCTTCGCGACTGATGGTGAAGTGGGGTATCCTCGACCTGTTGCGCGATGCCGACGAGGGACTGACACGTCAGGAGATATGCACGCAGACGGGTCTCTCAGACTATGCCGTGAAGTGCCTCTTAGAAGCCTCGCTCTGTATTGGAACGATTCTGGTGGATCCAGAGACAGACCGTTTCTTGCTCTCGAAGACAGGCTGGTTCCTGTTGAACGATCCGGCCACACGCGTGAATATCGACTTCAACCACGATGTGAACTACGAAGGCTGGTTCCATCTGGAGGAATCGCTGAAGAACGGTAAGCCTGAGGGACTCCGTCACTTTGGCCCCTGGCCGACGGTCTACGAGGGACTGTCGAGTCTGCCGGAACAGGTGCAAAAGAGCTGGTTCGGCTTCGACCATTTCTATAGCGACTCATCCTTCCCTGAGGCCCTGAAGATCATCTTCGACGAGCATCATGTGCGTTCGCTTTACGATGTGGGTGGCAATACGGGCAAATGGGCCTTGCAATGCGTCGGCTACAACCCGGAGGTGGAGGTGATGATCCTCGACCTGCCGCAGCAGATTGCCATGATGCAGGAGAACATCAAGGGGAAGCCCGGAGCTGAGAGAATTAGTGGATATGGCATCAACCTGCTGGATGAAAAGGCGGTGTTTCCGAAGTGGGATCAGATCACCCCGCCCTCCGGGCACCCCTCCTACTCGGGAGGGGAATTGGACGCCATCTGGATGAGTCAGTTCCTCGACTGCTTCTCGATGGAGGAGATCGTGGGCATCCTGCGTCGTGCGAAGGCGGCGATGACACCCGAGACGCGCATCTATATCATGGAGACGCTCTGGGATCGTCAGCGCTTCGAGCCTGCGGCCTTCTGTCTGACCATGACGAGCCTTTACTTCACGGCCATCGCCAACGGCAACTCGAAGATGTACAACACGGAGGACATGGAGGTCTGTATCCGTGAGGCCGGCCTGGAGATCGAGCAGATCCACGACCATCTTGGCCAGGGGCATTCTATTTTAGTGGTGAGAGGTAAGTGAATCGTATAATCCGTATAATCCGGTTAAATATATAAAATGTCAAGACAAGAAATTGAAGAAAAGGTGAGGGCGTTCCTCATCGATGATCTGGAAATCGACGAAGAGAAGATCAGCGACGATGCAACCCTGAAGGAGGACATGGGTATCGATAGTCTCGACTTTGTGGATATTGTCGTCATCGTGGAGAAGAATTTCGGCTTTAAGATCAAACCCGAGGAGATGACTGGTGTGACCACGTTGCGCCAGTTCTGTGACTACATCGAAGGGAAAGTGAACAAGTAATAAAGTGAAGAGTGAATAGTGAGTGCTGAGAAGCAGTGGGAAGGTACGACCTATGGCAACGGTTTGATGCACCGTTGGCTGATAGGGATGTTGCGGAGGATAGATGTTAGGTTCATCTATGTCTTCGCCTACATTTTTGTAGTACCCCCCTGTCTCTTCCGTCCTGGCTTTAAGTTCATCTACCGTTTCTTCCGCGAGCACTTTGGCGAGTCGCCCGTGAAGGCCTTCTGGCACACCTACCTGAACCACTGCCTCTTCGCGCAGGCCGTCATCGACAAGTTCTCGATGTATGCTGGCAGGAGGTTTGATGTCGAGATGGAAGGCCATGACCACATCCGGCATTTGACGCTTCAGGAGTCTGGTTTCGTACTGCTGAGTTCCCACATGGGCAACTACGAGATAGCCGGTTACTCGATAGAGCCGGAGAACAAACATCTCAACGCCATCGTCTTCTTTGGTGAGAAGGCTTCGATTATGGAGAACCGCAACCGCATGTTTGCCCGTACGAACATCGGCATGATCCCCATCCGTGAGGACATGAGTCATCTTTTTGAGATCGACCATGCCCTGAGCGATGGCGAGATCGTGAGTATCCCTGCCGATCGCATCTGGGGTTCGCAGAAGGTGCTCAAGACGGCGTTTCTGGGCAAGGAGGCGCGTTTCCCGATGGGTCCCTTCTCGGTGGCTGCCATGCGAGGCCTCGACGTGTTGGCCGTGAATGTGATGAAAGTGTCCTCCAAGCGATATAGGATTTATATCACACCCCTTGGGTACGACAAGGAGGTCCCCCGCAAACTTCAGACAGAACAATTGCTGCACGCCTACGTCACAGAACTCGAGCGCCTATTGAGACTTTATCCCACACAATGGTATAACTATTTTGATTTTTGGAAAGAATGAAAGAGTACACAGAAGAATTCCTGCGTCAGATTGACGTACACGAGCTGCTGCCACAGCAGGAGCCGTTTGTGATGATTGGCAGGCTTACCTATTTCGATGAGACGCGTACGGTCTCGGAGACAAAGATTGCCGCTGATAACATCTTCGTTGATGACGGCCGTTTCTCTGCCAGCGGACTCATAGAGAACGTGGCGCAGACCTGTGCCGCACGTATCGGCTTTGTGAATAAGTACATCCATGGCAACGGCATCCAGATAGGTGTCATCGGAGCCGTGAGGAAACTCGTCATCAACAGTCTGCCTGCTGCTGGACAGACCATCACGACCTCTGTCGAGACCATCAGTGAGGTGTTTGGTATGACACTGGCCAAGGCAACGGTCACCTGCGATGGTGAGGAACTGCTCTCCACGGAGATTAAGATTAGCGTGAGGGAAGGATGAAGAAAGAACTGAGGGCTTCGAAAGAACTGGAGATCCGTTTCAGCGAGATCGATATGATGAACGTGGTGTGGCATGGTGCCTACGCCTTGTATTTCGAGGATGCCCGTGAGGTCTTTGGCGCGAAGTACGACCTGACCTACATGGGTTACGTGAACCACGGCTATTATGCGCCCATCGTCGAACAGACCATCCAGTACAAGAAACCCATCCGCTATGGCATGCGTCCGCGCATCGACATCATCTATCGTCCCACGATCTCTGCGAAGGTCATCTTCGACTATGAGATCCACAACACGGTCGATGAGAGCCTGATTGCCACAGGTCACTCCGTACAAGTGTTCATGGACTTGCAGTACCAGCTGGTGTGGGACAATCCGCCGTTCTATCTCGAATGGAAGAAGCGCTGGGATGTGGAAGGGGATAGTTTGTAGTTTACAGATGATTACTAGAGAGGGTAGGAGTTGATGGTATATAAGGTTGCTGATAACATATTGTCGCCCTTGGGTGCGACGACGGCGGAGAACTACCAAGCCGTGAAGGCGGGTCGTTCTGCGCTGGCGCGTCATGACCAGCGGTGGTCAATGCCAGAAAAGGGGCTGACGGCCTCGCTATTCTCCAAGGAACAGGAGGAGCAATTCCTTATCAGCGGACTCTCCCGTTTCGAGTCGATGGTCGTCACGTCCGTCCGTGAGGCGCTCTCTCAGACCACGCTCGACGTCTCCCAGTCGAACATCATCCTCATCATCAGTACTACCAAAGGCGACGTGGAACTGTTGGAAGAGTCTCCAGACTCTGACCACCTATCACCTGCTGACAGCGCTCAGCGCATCGCAAAGACCTTAGGCTTCACCACAGACCCCATCGTGGTATGCAATGCCTGCATCTCTGGTCTCTCCGCCCTGATCCTTACCTCGCGAATGCTCGAAGACGGACTGTACGACCATGCTGTAGTCTGTGGTGCAGACAGTCAGAGCCGCTTCATCGTCTCTGGCTTCCAGTCGCTGAAGGCCCTCTCGCCTGAGTCCTGCCGTCCCTTCGACATGGAGCGCTTAGGTCTGAACCTCGGTGAGGCTGCCGCCACGATGATCCTCTCCTCCATTGTCCATTCTCAGTGGAACCTCGGCCCTGGTGCCATCCGTAATGACGCCGTACATATCAGCAACCCCGCCAAGGATGGCGAAGGTTCTTGTCGTGCCTTAAAGGCTGTCGTCAGCGATGGCGATAAAGAGTCGTTGGCCTTCATCAATGCCCACGGCACGGCTACAATCTTCAACGACCAGATGGAGTCGGTGGCCATCGAACGGGCAGGCTTGGCAGGCATCCCCGTCAATGCCTATAAAGGCTGTTACGGCCATACGATGGGTGCTGCGGGCATGCTTGAGACCATCCTCTCCATGGCTGCCATCGACGACCATACGATCCTCGCCACACAAGGTTTCGAGGAACTGGGCGTCTCTGGCCATATCTCCCTCTCAGCCTCCCATCAGTCCACCTCCAAATCCGCCTTTGTCAAGATGCTCTCAGGCTTTGGTGGCTGCAATGCGGCATTGTTGTGTAACATAGAGGGGACGGTTCTTTTGTTACACCACGACGGCGATGATGTAACAAAAGAACCGTCCCTCTGTTATACGCATCGGGTGCGGATAACGCCTGACAGCGCAGAGGTTGATGGTCGTAGTCTCGCTATAGAAAGGACAGGTAAAGACCTGCTCAAAGCGCTTTATCACCATTATGTTGGCGACTATCCGAAATACTATAAGATGGACTCTCTGAGCCGTCTGGGCTTTGTGGCCAGCGAACTGCTGTTGCAGGCGGAGGAGGGTAGGGAGCGCTTCTTGACATGTGACGACAGGGCTGTGATCTTCTTCAACCGATCCTCGTCCGTCTGTGCCGACAGACAGTATCTCGAGACGATAGCCGATCCGGAGAACTGTTTCCCCAGTCCCTCCGTGTTTGTCTACACCCTCCCTAACATCGTGACAGGCGAGATTGCCATCCGTAACCATTACCACGGTGAGACCTCATTCTATATCCTGCCTCGTCGCGATGACAGTCTGATACAACAGGTCCTCCATGCCTCCTGTCTCGACCCTGCCACGCAGTCCATCCTCTGTGGCTGGCTCGACTATGAGGATGACACCCATTTCGAGGCAGACCTGCGACTATTGAATAAATCCGTATAATCCGTAAAATCCGTAGTTTAAATATAAAAATGGAAGAATTGATATTAGAACTCAAAAAGTGCATGATTGAAGCGCTGAACCTTGAAGAGATGACTCCCGACGACATCGACGCGGATGCTACTCTCTTCGGTGAGGACGGTCTGGGTCTCGACTCCATCGATGCCCTGGAACTGATCGTGCTCTTAGAGAAGCGCTATGGCATCAGGCTGGCCTCGCCTGCTGAGGGCAAGACCATCTTCAAGAGTGTGCGCACCATCGCTGAGTTTGTGAACGAAAACCGTAAGAAATGAACATCGCTATCACGGGTGAAGGCATCGTCTCCGCCATTGGTCACGACAAGACCGCTGTGTTGGAGTCATTGCGCGAAGGAAGGTCTGGCATCGGTGAGATGCGCCATCTCCCTTCCGTCCACCACGAACTGCCCGTCGGTGAGGTGAAGCTCTCTGGCGACGAGATGAAATCCCTTCTGGGTATCGACATCTCACAAGAGGTAAGCCGTACCGCCCTCATGGGTATCCTCGCCGTCCGTCAGGCTCTGGAGGATAGTCGTCTCCAGTCTCCTAACTCCAGTCTCCAGACTCCTGACTCCTGTAAAATTCTCCTCATCTCCGGCACCACCGTCGCAGGCATGGACCTCAGCGAGCGATACTTTGCAGAGATGATGGCGGATGGAGGTCATCTGGAGCTCCTGCGTCATCACAGCTGTGGCGACAACACCCGTCAGATAGCCGACTACTTTGGCTGCTTCACAGACTATACCACCATCTCCACCGCCTGTTCTTCTGCCGCCAACGCCCTTATTCTGGGTGCGAACATGCTGAAGGCTGGCGAGGCCGACATCATCGTGGCAGGTGGCACGGAGGCACTCTCTCTGTTCCATCTCAACGGCTTCAACTCGCTGATGATCCTCGACAAGGAGCGTTGTCGTCCCTTCGACGATACCCGTGCCGGATTGAACTTAGGCGAGGGGGCTGCCTATGTGGTGATGGAGACGGAGGAACATGCCCTTAAGCGTCAGGCATCCATCCACGCTTATCTCAGCGGCTATGGCAACGCCTGCGATGCCTTCCACCAGACGGCTTCGTCTGACAACGGCGAAGGGGCCTACCTCGCGATGCGTGAGGCCCTCGACATGGCGGGTCTGAAACCCTCAGACATCGACTATGTGAATGCCCACGGCACTGGCACACCCAACAACGACCAGAGTGAGAGTGTCGCCCTGCAGCACGTCTTTGCATCAGACCTGCCTCCTGTGTCGAGCACGAAATCCTTCACAGGCCATACCACCAGTGCCTCTGGCAGCATCGAGACGGTCATTTGTCTGCTCGCCATGCACCACGGCTTCATCCCTGCGAATCTCGGCTTCTCGCATCCCATGCCTGACGGCATCGTTCCCTCCATGGGCGCTGACGGCTGCCAGCTCCGTCATGTCCTCTGCAATGCCTTCGGCTTTGGGGGAAATGATTCATCTTTAGTTTTTTCTGCCTCAGACATTTCTTCTTCCTCCTTCCTCCTCCCTCCTTCCTCGAATAACTCCACAATCAAACAACTCTCTCGCGTCGAGATCACCTCCATCGACCAGCTCGCGGAGATCCGTGAGTATGTCAAACCAATGGAAGCCCGTCGTATGGGTAAGCTGATGAAAGCCTCGTTGCTCTCGTCGTTGAAGGCTTTGCGCGAGGCTGGTGTCGACTGTCCTGATGCCATCATCACTGGTACGGCCCTCGGTATCTGGGAGACAAGTGAGGCTTTGCTTCTGCAAATGAAGGAAGAGGGTGAGGTGATGCTCAGTCCCACGAACTTCATGCAGAGCACCCACAACACCATCTCGAGCAACATCGCCATCCGTCTGGGATGTCATGGCTACAACGTCACCTATTCTCAGGGTGACCGTTCCCTCGAATGGGCCCTTCGCGATGCCCGTCGTCTCTTGGCCACCGGTCGTTACAAGACTGTCCTCGTGGGCTGTCACGATGAGGCAACGCCCCTCTACAGTTCCCTCATGGCGCGTCTCGGCATCACCGGCCTCCCTGCCATTCACTCCGTCGCCATCGTGCTCTCAAAAGAAACGACCACTAATTTAACTAATTAAACTAATTTATTCATGCGCAACAAAATTCGTGAAATTCGTGAAATTCGTGGTAAAATTAATTTAAATATGCTAATATGTATAAGGTCTTTCTTCTTGTCCTATTGCAATGCTTGTTGCTGACTGCAGGCCAGGTGTTCCTGAAGTTCGCCCTGATGTGCATGGCACCCTTCGGCTGGAACCGCACGTTCTGGTCGAGTGTGTTCCTCAACTGGCAGTTTGCTGCTTGTGGCCTCTGTTTCCTCGCGGCCTCGCTGCTGTGGATGTACATCGTCAAGGCGTTCCCCTTCAGCGTCGCCTATCCGATGATCAGCATGAGCTTCGTCGTGGGTATGATTGCAGCCGTCGTGTTTTTCCACGAGCAGGTGTCGTTGTCCAAATGGGTGGGTGTGCTGCTCATCGTCGCGGGTTGTCTGCTCATCGCAGGCCCTGCCCAGGCACAGGATGCGAAGGCTGCCCGTCAGCACATCATCGAGGCTGCCCAGCGCATGAAGACCATGCAATGCGACTTCGTGCAGACCAAGCACACCAAGCTGCTCGCTGATGCCTCTGTGTCGAAGGGCCGTCTCAGCTACCGCCAGCCAAACTGGCTCTGCTGGGAATACACGTCACCCACCGTCCATACGTTCAAGATCGATGACGAGAAGGTGCTCATGAGCGACAGCCGCGGGTCGCATGAGGTCGACATCCGTCGCAACCGCATGTACCGTGAGATGGCCCGTCTGATGACGAACATCATGTCTGGCCAAAGCCTTGTCGGCGATCAGGACTTCCAGGTGACGCTTGTCCCTGCCGACGAGAAGAAGACGGAGTGGGTGGCCACGCTCGTACCCCGTCGTAAGGAGGTGCGTCGCATGTTTGCCAGCATCATCCTCCGCGTCACCCCTGCCCAGTGGCTCGTCCGTCAGGTGGAACTCGTCGAGTCCAAGGGCGACCGCACCGTTATCGAACTCAGTAACATTAAAATAAATCATTAGTATGGTACTCAAGAACAGTTTATACTCCATCGAAGGTCAGCAGTCCCAGGAGGGCGCCGTCTCTTACGACATCCGTCTCCACGCCGACCATTTCATCTACCAGGCTCACTTCCCTGGCGAACCCATCACCCCCGGCGTCTGCGTCGTTCAGATCGCCAAGGAACTCCTCGAGGAACATATCCAGCGTCCGCTCGCCATCAAGGCCGTGAAGAACGTGAAGTTCCTCGCCGTCGTCTCACCCCTGGAACATCCGCAGGTGCGCTACACCTTCCGTCAGATCCAGGACACCCCAGTGGCTGTCACCGCCCAGGTCGACATCTCCGATGGCGACACCTCTATGACCGCTATATCATTCACATGTAAATAGTAACTTTTTAAAATCATTAGGTTATGAGAAAGATTTTTACTTTATTCTTTGTTGCCATGACAGCCATCGCTGCCCGTGCAACAGATTACAATGTGCCCATCACGATAACCATAAATAATGGTGTGTCAGTTGAGCAGACTGGTGTCATCACAGTCGTTGAAAACGACGGACTGTATGATCTCACTGTGAAGAATTTTATCTTAAATGGCTCTATGGGTGTGGGCCACGTGGAACTGAAGGGGATTAAGCCCTATCAGGATGGCGACGCCACCTTGCTCCTCACCCAGGATCAAGTGCAGATGACCGACGGCGACGACCCCAATGTTTCCGTCTGGATGGCAAGTACGCTGCCCCCCGTCAACGTCCTGCTGCGTGGAAAGATTGAAGGCGGTCACTTGCGCTGCCATCTTGACATCGACATGACGGAGAGCCTGGGACAGGTCATCCAGGTGGCCATGGGCGAGGGCTGGCAGATGCCGAATCCCGGATTCGAGTTCTGGCACGACGCAGGCACTCATAAGGAGCCAAACGGCTGGCATTCCTTTGGGAGTGCCACAGGTATTTGGGCAGGATCTGCCGGTAATCACCTCTCACAGTCAAAAAATGCTCATTCGGGTGAGTCCTGCGCACGTATCTATTCTACATCCATCTTCGGCATCGTAGCCAATGGCACGATGACCACTGGCCGTTTGAATGCTGGTGCCATGATAGCAGACGACCCTGCCAACAATGCCTACCTCGACACAAGCCTGTCTGATGTTGACGGCAATGGTAATCCTTTCTACATCCCCTTGTATTCCCGTCCCGATTCTGTGGCTGTGTGGATGAAGTTCAAGCAGGGTTCGAAAAACAGCCAGCATCCGTATGCCACCATCAGTGCTGTCATCACCGACGGCACCTACTATCAGGATCCTGAGGACAAAGCCTACACCAACGTTGTAGCAAAGGCCAAGAACAATGAGATTGCTACCACCGACGGTGAATGGGTCCGCGTCACGGCTCCTTTTGTCTACACGGAGAATGCCGTTGAACCGAAGGCTGTGCTGGTAACCATCTCCACCAATGCTGATGCCGGCCAGGGCAGCGACGGCGACGAAGTGCTGGTCGACGACATCGAGTTCGTCTACAACGCCAAGGTGAGTGGCCTGAAGATCAAAGGTCAGGATGTGCCAGACTTCAGCCCGGAAGTGACGACTTATGAGATGGTGCTCGATGAGGAAATCACCACAGACGACATTGAGGTCACCGTCGAAGGGGCTACCGCCAATGTTGCCAAGATGGTGTCGTTAGTTGACGGCAGCTATGTATGTTCTGTTGTCGTTCTCAGCGCTGACATGTCGACCATGTCACACTATGTCATCGACGTCAAGAGCAGTGCCTCTGCCATCCGTGGTATCCAGACAGCCACCAACCGTTCAGCCGCCTACTTCACGCTCGACGGTCGTCAGGTCAAGACGCTTCTCCCTGGCCGCATCTACATCTGCCGTCAGGCCGATGGTACGGTCACAAAGATCCGTCTCTAACCACTCCGTTCCTGAGCTGTGCATCAGGAACCCTATCCAAACAATAATCCCCCGCCCAAGCCGGGCGAGGGATTTTCATACACTAGCAAACGTTTCACTTCTCTGTGTCAATCACCTTTCTGTGATAATCACCTTTTCTGTGTCTTTCCGTGTCAATCTGTGGCTCAAAATGGTCCCTTCCCCAGACACGAGGTAGTACCCAGTGCCGTCAGGGCTGCCGTCAGAATCGACACAATCACCTGAATAACGGTCTTCCACTTTTCCTTCTTCATACGCTACTCTTTTTTTAGTTCACATCGTTGCCGCCGCCGTTGGTGCCACCGCCGCCTTCACCCTTGGTGAAGCTCTTGGTGCTCACCTCGCTCGACACACCGTCCTTGATGGCGATCGCCTTCACGGTAGCCGAGTCACTCAGG
>JAEEGF011503441.1_pt1 | contig 25020 bp, 18 predicted proteins | sample 9134171 | NCBI WGS metagenome assembly JAEEGF01 (sample SAMN16246542, study PRJNA631951) | gut metagenome | biome: gut microbiome; feature: rumen; material: AP-attached | host: Bos | place: Iran: Karaj | collected 2018-10 | reverse complement strand
GGACAGCCCCGAAAGGGATAATGAAGATGTCGATGAGTTCATCCTCGACCGCCAGAACGGTTACTGTAGCCTTGACTTTGTCAGCGATGGCACAGTCAATATGGAAATGTGCTGTTGGAGCCGGAAAGACGGACGGAAACTGGTGGCTGTCAAGCTGTTCAATGTCTATGAGGCCAAGAGTCCGCTATTACTGCTCTATAATTACAACCCTGAGAACGGCTTTCTCGAGCCGGAATTGGATCTTGACATCTTCGCTCCCTACACTGTCCTCTCTTTCGCTCTTCCCAGGGAAGGAAAGGATATCGAAGTGTTCTTGAAAGAGTTCCCCGATATTGTCTCGCTTCGCTATGACGGTGACGGCGGCTTCGAGTATGATATTCCTCCTATGCCCATTGTCGGCTGTTTTTTGGTCGATACAACTCCCACGAATATCCGCAGGGCCCCTAAGGGGGAGGTCATCATGAAATTGGATCCGGATGAGTGCTACATGATGACTGTCTGCGATCCGATTGACGGCTGGTGGAGAATCCTCGGTGAGACGGTGATTGGCATGGATGATGAGATCGTTCTCACCGAAGATGACACAGAGGCCTGGATACACTATTCGGTGATAGGTGCGGGGCTTCGCAACTATGGAGGCGAGAAGGTAGCACTGTATGAGTCTCCTTCCGAGGATTCCGAAGTTGTCGGCACGATAGACCAGCAGGAAGCTGTCGTTAATCCTCTCGACGTGAATTCTGACGGCTCCTGGGTCAAGGTCAAATGGGGCAAGCTTTCCGGCTGGCTGGATTCCGAATGGCTCTGCGGAAACTCTCTGACTACCTGTCCGTAAGAATATTCCATTATCTTGCTATTATATGGGAAGAAGTCTTTTATTACTGATTTGTGTATCGTTATCCCTTACCTCATGCGTCAGGGGTAACGATGTTTGTATCTATGGTGGATCCTCGGCTTGTGCCACCGCGGCGTTCTCGGCGGCCAAATTGGGGAGCAATGTCACAGTCATCTGCCCTGATGTGACAATCGGAGGCATGACGACCGGTGGCTTGGGCCAGACTGATATCGGCAACAAGCAAGCTGTCGTCGGCCTTTCCAGGCAATTCTACCGCAAGCTCGGAACCCACTACGGCAAGCTTGAGCAATGGGTGTTCGAGCCTCACGTGGCGGAGGAGATATTGATGGAATACCTTGACCATCCTCGGATCAAGGTGATGCAAGGATGGTATCTCGAGTCCGTTGAGAAGAATGGAACCCGCATAGTGTCAATCACTTGCAAGAACAAGGAGGGGCAAGTTACCACCATCCATGCCGATCAGTTCATCGATTGTTCCTATGAGGGCGATTTGATGGCTAAGGCAGGTGTAAGCTACAAGGTAGGAAGAGAAGGCAATGATGTCTATGGCGAGTCTTACGATGGCGTGCAACTCTCTATCCTGCACCAGTTTGTCGACGGCATCGATCCTTTTGTCGTGAAAGGCAAACCTGAGAGTGGGCTTCTTTGGGGAATAAGTGACTGGAAACTCCAGGAGACGGGGACGGGAGATGACTACGTCCAGGCCTACAACTATCGTATCTGTCTGACGGATGTGCCTGAGAATCAGATTCCTATCCCGAAACCGGATAATTACGACCCCTCGATGTATGAGCTTTTGGTCAGGGTGTTCGAGGCTGATCCGGATCCACAGCTCAACAACTATTTCATTTGGAGCCGGATGCCCAACCATAAGACGGACATCAACAACCGTGGTCCTTTCTCCACTGACATGATCGGAATGAACCATGCCTATCCTGAGGCGACTTGGGAAGAAAGGGAAGAGATCCTGAAGGCTCACAAGGATTACACTCTCGGCTTATTCTATTTCTATATGACTGATCCTCGGGTGCCGAAGGTCCTTCAGGATGAGATCAAGCGCTGGGGACTCCCTAAAGATGAGTATTTAAGGACCGACCATTGGACCCACCAGATCTATGTCCGTGAGGCCAGGAGGCTCATCGGTGAATATGTGGCCACTCAGGCTGATTGCCAGAACAAGACGGAGATTACCGATGGGATCGGTTTTGCCGCCTACCAGATGGATTCACATAACTGCCAACGAGTTGTGGTAGAGAAAGATGGGAAACTGATGGTCAAGAATGAGGGTGACGTGGAGAGGGGAGGTGGCCGTCCTTATCCCATTTCCTACCGTAGCCTGACCCCTAAGCGCGAGGAGTGCGTGAATCTTCTCGTCCCTGTCTGCCTCTCTGCTTCGCACATCGCTTACGGCTCCATCAGGATGGAGCCTGTGTTCATGGGCATGGGCCAGTCCAGTGGCCTTGCCGCCGCGATGGCCGGCAAAGGCGCCGTCCAGGATGTGGATGTGAGCAAGATCCAGGAGATCTATGCCACTGATCCTTATCTTGACGGCAGGGAGCCTGATACCCTCATCGACGAGGACTCAGAATACATCACGGGAACCGAGGGCTGGGAGGTCGTTAACGGCCGTGGAGCTTACGGTAAAACCTATTTGAGTTTTAGTGGTTCTCCTTCAGATAACCAATTGGTTTACAATATCCCGGAGTCTCTTGACGGAGAATATGACATCTATTCCTTCCAGCAAAGGACAGGTTGCGAGAACATGACCTTCACGATTGAGACTGACGGGAAGTCCTTCACCAAGGACTTCAACAGGGCGAGCCTCACAGTTGAGGGCCAGACTCAAGGTGAGTGGGTCAATCTGGGAACCTTCACGCTTAAGAAGGGCACTTCAGGTTCCATCCGGCTCACCGGTGATGGGCCTGATGTCCGCGCGGACGCGGTTCTTTTTGTGAAGAAGTAGTATCCGGAACTATTTGAATATCTGCTTCATGGGCTTCCCCCTCCAGTCGTCGGGGATGTCCAGGCCGAGAATATAGGCTATGGTCGCCGCCGTGTCGTACTGCATCATCGGCTGGGGAAACTCATAGCCTTTCTTTACCTTCTTGCCAAATACGATGAACGGGGTCTCGAGTTCCAGCATCGTGAAACCGCCGTGCCCTTTGTCCTTGCCGCCGTGGTCTGAGGTCACGATGATGACAGTGTCAGCGAATATTCCAGCGTCCTTAAGGGCCTGGATAATCACCCCGATGCCCTTGTCGATTTCTTTCTGGCAAGCCATGTATTCAGGACTGTACCATCCGTACTGGTGTCCCACATTGTCCTGGACTCCATAGTAGAAGGTGAAGAAATCCGGCTTCTTTTCCTTGATGTAGTTGACGGCAAGTTTAGTGTATTCCTCAGTCGGTACGAGGGTTTCCTTGCCAAGATAGGTTTTGATGAAATAGTTGTAATCCAACGCTAAAGAGTCCGCCAGGATGCCGATGCAGTCCCAGTCATAGACGCATCCGATCTCGGCGGAAGGCCTTTGCTGGCGCAGGATCGTGAATATCGTCGGAGGGATGCCGTTCCCATTGTCTGAAGTTGATGGGATGGTGCCTCTGGTGGAGTTCCATTTGTCGAAACCATGCATCTCAGTCGGCAGACCATTGAACATTGATGTCCAATTGATCGCTGAAGCGGAAGGCATAACAGAACGCTTGGCGAGAGTCCAGCTGCCGTTCTCCATAAGGTAATGTATGTTGGGAAGGTCTGCCGCAGGCGCCATCCTAACAGCCTCGGATGCCCATCCGTCTATTCCGATAAGCACCACGTGTCTGGCTTTCTTCTTCGCGGCTTGGGCGTCGACAGAAACGATGCAGCACACGGCTGCGAGCAAAATAAGGAATCTCTTCATAATGAATGTGTTATCTCATGTCAAAATCTATCAAAATGGGCAGGTGGTCCGAAGGCCTCCAGAAGTTTGAAAGCTCCTGGGGATCTCGGACAGGGGTTGTGTAATCGTCCCAGACTATGTCCGCCGAAGTGATCCTGTCATAGAGAGGTTTGGTGCAATAGACGAAGTCTATCCTGCTGCCTTTGCCTCCGACACTGGGCTTGAACTCAGAAGGATACTTCTCCTTGATCACATCTATGTAAGGGGTGTTGTTGAGAATGTAGTCATGGACCAGGAGCCTCGCGTCATCTTCCGGTAGACCATACTTGTCGTTGTCCAACCTGGAGCGGGAGTTGAAGTCCCCCATCATCATCCACAACTCCTTTTCCGCATCGGGGACAGTACCTATGGTGTGCTCGCAAATGTATTCAATCTCCTTCGCCCGGTACTTCGCGCCGCCATTTTCAGCCTTGGAAGCCTCGAGATCCTGGGCTCCCGGGGCATAGGACATCGGCCAAGTGTGGAGAGTCACGATATTGACGGCCTTCCCGTTCACTTCAACAACAGCGTATCCTGCCCCATGAACAACGACTGAATCCGGTTCCTCGCCAACTATCTTATCAATGTAAGTAATTGGATATTTGGAGGTTATCACTTGAGGATAATTGTCTCTCCAACCCCCTATGCCCCAGTATTTGTGGCCGTAGCGCTCGGCCAGTTCGCCCCAACCGTCCACCAGGTACCTGTCTTCCGCCGGCATGGCCTGGTCGGAGTCTGTCAGGAATATGGACTGGGCCTCACACCAGACGCAGATGTCAGGATCTTTTTCTTTGACGAATTCCACGAACCGGTCGTAGTTGTCATTCTGCCCGTCCCACATCCCGTTCTGGATGTTCCAATATAAAAGGCGCATGGTGGCAGGTTTCTTATCGCAAGAGCAGAGCGCCGCGGCGATGGCCGCGCAAGCTAGGATTGTTGTCAGTCTGGCTGTTCTCATGTGGTTCGATCTTAAAGTTTAGCCTAAAGATAAGCCTTATTTTTAATAAAAAATGTTTATATTGTGAAGAAAGACACTAAAGACATGCCGAAAGGAGTATTCAAGTATCTGGGAGACATATCCAGGATTCATCATCGCGCCGCGTTCGCCGATGTTCAGCAGAAGATAGACAAGCATAAGGGTTCCAACACTTTCCTTGAGTTGGCGACCAACCGTTTCTCTTGCAGGGAGTTCAACCATCATCCGGTATCCTCCTTCAAGTTAGCGAAGATTCTTGAGGCTGCCAGGGTCGCTCCGAGCGCCAAGAACCTTCAGCCGGTCCATGTCTGGGCATTGACTAGTGAGGATTCCTTGGCGAGGATCCGTCCCATCCACACTATGTTCAACGCTCCTGTCGTGATCATGGTGGGTTTTAAACTATCTGAAGGCTGGACGAGGGCATGTGACGGCAAGAACTGGGCGGAGACAGACGCCACGATCGCGGGAACGCACATCGCGCTCGCCGCAGCGGATCTTGAGTTGGGTTGCACTTGGGTAGGATCTTTTGATCCTAAGAAGGTCAGGGAGGCATTCCCCGAGACCGAAGGTTATGAGATAGCATCCCTATTCGCGATAGGTCATCCTGCCGCGGCTGCCACTCCTTCTGAGAGGCATTCCATCCGCAAGAGCATGGATGAGTTCGCTACGGAGATCTAATTCTTTTTCTTCGGGAATCTCACAGTGAAGCAGGCACCCTTGAGGGAGAACGACTTCGAGTAGAAGATTTCCCCGTCACATTTCTCCACGATGTTACGGCATATGGACAATCCCAGTCCTGTGCCGTTGCTTTTTGTCGTGAAGTTCGGGGTGAACAGCATGGGACGGTGCTCGTCGCTGACTCCGGGGCCGTTATCCTCGAACACGATGTCGTAGAAACCTTCCTTGTTGGAAAGTCTCAATGAGATCAGGACCTCGCCATGGAATGGCTCGTTCCCTTTCTCCCTCATCTCATTGCGGGCATTCTCAATCGCCTGCACCGAGTTGCTTATGAGATTGACGAACACCCTGATCAACTGAGGTTTAGGACCCATGACCCTGGCTCCTTCGAGACCCATGTAAGAGAATGTGATGTCCTCCCTGCTGTCAAATATGTCGATCTGCTCCTTGAGCAGTTTGTCAAGGTCGATCTCAACTGGCTCCTCTGAGTAGAGCTTGGCGAAAGTGGAGAACTCGTTGGCTGTTTCAGCGAGGATGTCGATGTGGCCGAGAACCTCTTTAGAGATCTCATCGAACCTGTCAACCCAAGCCGGATCGCCCTTGCTCTTCATCCTTATCAGCCTCTGTATCTGGAGCTTGATCGGGGTGAGAGGGTTCTTGATCTCGTGGGCTACCTGACGGGCCATTGTTGCCCAGGCCTTGTCTCTCTCGGCCTGCGTCAGCTGTTTTGTGGAATTGTACAGATCATGGACCATCAGGTTGTAGGCGCGGACGAGAGTTGAGACCTCGTCATCTCTCTCATAGACAATATATTCCAGATTATTGATGTCAACCTCGTTCATCTTTTGGCCGACCTCAGTGATGGGCTTGAACATCTTGTCCACAGCTCTCTCCATAAGCAGCCTGGCCAGCAGCAGCAAGATGAGGAACACGGTCACGATGGTGATCGAGTGGAGGACCGCCTCAGACTTGAAATCAAAGCTCTCGTCAGTGAACGGGGCCGCCATGATCGCCACCATATTCCCTTGGCTGTTGAATAGCGGGGCGTAAAGGAAATAGGTCTGGTTGCGCCCTATTGACTCCTCTCCGATGTAGTACCTGCGGTTCTTGTAGATTATGTTCTCGAACGCGTCCTGATTCATCCTGGTGCCGAGGAGCATCCGGTCGAACACCTCGGGGGTTGTGGAGCGGAACTCTTTCCCGGAAGTGGTGTAGAGGGTGATGTCGCATTTCATGGTGTTGCTGACATCCTCAAGCATGGCCACAGCCTCCTGAGTGTTGAGGTCGGTGTAGTCCTGGGCGAAGCGGCATCTGGCCTCGAGAAGCGTCTGGATTGAGTTGGTCTTGTCCGCCATCGAGTAGCGGAGGTTGGCGTTGTTCCTCCTGTAAACGAACAGCACGCTGACAGTCGCGAGCGCGATCAGGGTCATGACCAGGGCCACCATCATCGCCGCGTTGATCCTTGACTTGTAGTAATTCTTCTCGCGGGTCTTTCTCCGGACCTTGAAAAGGGATATGAAAGTCAGGCAAAGGTACAGGACGAGGGTGAGGAAAAGGAACGCCACGAAATAGTAGAAATTCTCAGTCTTCTCCCGGGACACCAGGATCAAGTCTTCATCAGAGACGTTGTTGATGAAATGGATGAAACCGTTCACCCTGACAAAACCCCCGTCAGACAGCAGCAGGTCCTCTTTTCGGCGCTCATCCAAAAGGGTAGGATAGGCGTAGTTGCCTTTGTAGGACATGAGCTTGTCGGAGGTGTACTTGGCGTAGGAATATCTTGCCGGAAGAAGCACATCTCCAGGGGCGGAATAGCCCAGGATCCGCGCATAGCCCCTGTCCTCACGATTGGATTTCGGAGAGACGGTGAGAAGCATCATCGTCACTCCGCTTCCTTGGTTGTAATATGCGAAATTGCCTGTGTAGTAACTGTTTCCGCCATTATCCCTGCGATAACGGAAGCGGGTGCCGTCCGCTATGGCTGTCCCTCCGGACACCATCCTCGTGAAGTAAGCTATCGCGGCGGGATTCTGCTCGTTCTCAGGGAACAACTCGACCACTATGTCATTGTCCTGGGAGAGACCGACCATGTAGCTCTCGACTATCCTGTTTAGGATTATGTTGTTGCTGTTGGGAAGGGCGGCAAGTGTCGCTATCAGCTGGTCGGAGGCGATCTTTTCCTCCATGAGCCTGAGCTGGAGCTCAAGGCTGATGTTTCTCTCCATCGACAGCCTGTTGGCCAGGACATTTACCCTGTCCCTTTCCTTCCTGAAACCGAGGACTCCCGCTGTGGCGACAAGATAGGCCGAGAACAGTACGGCCATAACTATCCTGGAAGCTCCGGAGATGGGATCCACCTTGACCCCGAACAGCTTCTTGACAAGAGGGGAGAGCATCACGCCCAGCAAAGGGATCGTCATTAGCAAAAGCAACATGGTCAGATAGACCAGAAGGCTGTAGATGCTGAGGTCGTTGAGCCTGTAGAGCTCGAGAGTTATGCTGGAGTTGAGGATTATGCTCCTGAAAATGAAATGAATAAAGAGTATAATTCCGATCAGCAAAACCATCAGGGAGATGGCGTGCGCTAAGGTGGCGGCTTTGGGGTGTGCTGACTTGAGGACCTGGCGTAAGATCCTCTTTCTTAAGAAGAAAAGGACACATATTCCTACAAAGATCACAAGGGACACGATGATGACGGTTCCCAATGAGTTGAAAAGCTGCCCGTCAGCATAGACAGTGGGGGAGAACAGTTTTGAGAATAAGGCGGGCCCGACGAAATTGCCAGGTCCTGAGGCTGATTCCGCGACCACCCTGAACACGGGCTGTCCGGCGAGTCTTATCACGGCGCCTCCGTTCTCGGAGATAGGGACAATCGAATAGCCTCTTCCGGGGGTCAGCCTCGGGTTGATTCCTCCGGAGTTCTCCTCATCCATGGTGTCCATTATCTCCAGTCCGGCTATGACTTTGACCGTTCCCTTCGACTCGGCTTTGACAAGGTACCATTTTGTCCCGTAATTCACCAGTGATGGTTCCTGGCGCACCTCCGCGAGAGGGGAGGAGATGCTCTCACGTGGCCTTGAGAGCCTCTGTATCACCACCTTCCCGGTGATGTCGTCGTTTTTGACAGGGAATTGGTTGCACCAGGACTGTAGGGTGTCTTCAACATATCTGTAGATCACCATGTCTTCCGGCAAGGCAAGGCTTCCTATCCAGCCTTCACTGTCCTCAAGGGCTATCTTTATCTGGCTTTCCAGGGAGTTCATCCTTCTCTCCAAAGCCTTGCTGGTGCGTTGGGAGGCCTTGATGATGTCCTTGGGAGTTGACCGCGCTGACAGAAACGCGGCAAGGAGGATCAAGGCCAACGCCAGAGATCCCCACAACAGGTATTTCCTGATTCCGCTATGTTTCCGCTTCCTTGTCATTCGTGATGATATGGTTCTCCTTTAATTATGGTGCAAGCCCGGTACAGTTGCTCTACGAATATCACCCTTGCCATTTGGTGGGTAAACGTCATTCTCGAGAGGGACACCTTCCCGTCGCATCGGGCATAGACGGCTTCTGAAAATCCGAACGCACCGCCGATCACGAATACAATATTTTTGCCACCGCCGGCCGAAAGACGCTCAATTTCCCGCGCGAATTCTCCGGAAGAGTATTCACGTCCCTTCTCGTCGAGCAGAATGAGGGTGTCTTTCGGTGTGATATTGGAGAGAATAAGATCCCCTTCTTTCTCCTTCACCTGTGCCTTTGAGAGGGAAGAAACGTTCTTTAAATCAGGGATTTCCTTGATGGAGAAAGACACATATCTCCCTAGCCTGGACGCATAGGTTTCCAGGCCCTCCCGGATCCATCCGGCTCCGGTCTTGCCGACTGTCAGCAAACATATTCTCATCAAATGCAAAAATACTAAAGTGGCGTGGTATTTGCAACAAATCGGGCGTTATGAGGATGCGCATAAAGTTGTTCCTCGCTTCCGCGGCGTTATTGCTGTGCCTTTCCGCATGGGCGGGTGGCGACAGCTACGATGTTTTTGTGCCTATCTCAAAGTATCTCGCTAGTGGTGACTCGGAGAGCCTCTCCGCCTGGTTTTCCGACAATCTTGAGATTTCCATCATGTCTTCGACCAGCGATTCCAGCAGGAACCAGGCAAAGCAGATTCTCAAGACATTCTTCGCGTCTCACACACCGAGATCGTTCGAGATAAACCATACCGCCTCCAGAACCAACTCCAAATACGCCCTGGGCTATCTCAATGCGGGAGGTGAGATGTTTGAAGTCACGATATTCGTGAGCAAGAACAAGGACCGCTATCTGATTCAGCAGCTCAAGATCGACAGGATCAGATGAGACTCTTGAAATTCATCCTTTCGGCTACCTTTTTCCTATGCCTTTCTATCACAGGATCTTACGCTCAATCCACCAGGGTCCGGGGAAGGGTCATTGATGACCTTACCGGAGAGGGCATTCCCTATGCGGGAGTCTATTTTAAAAACTCCAATACCGGTGTGACGACCGACACTGATGGTTGGTTCGCCATTGAGACAAGAAACGATTCGCTTTCAATTATATCGGTTAGCCGGATGGGGTATCTCCCGACCGAGACTCTGATAGCCCCCAAGCGTTTCAACACAGTGTATTTCCGTCTGAAGCCTTTTGAGGATGTATTGGATCCGGCGTATGTGAAGGCGGACAACAGCTATGTGAAGCGGCTTCTGGGTAAGATCAAAGAAGCGAAGGGACGCAACAACCCCGAGCACCGTGACCAGTACGACTGCGAGATCTACAGCAGGAACGAGTTTGACCTGGTCAATCCCAAGATGGTCGAGAAGCTCCTACCAAGGGGGTTCCACTTTGTCTATGAATATGTGGACACAGCCCTGCTGTCAGGGCAACCTTACCTTCCGGTGATGATCTCGGAGTCGAAGTCCCATTATTATCATTCCCGGAGTCCTGAACTTAAGAAGGAAGTCATAGAGTCCAGCCGCATCTCCGGAATAAACGAGGAGAAGACTGTCGCCCAGTTCACGGGCGGCTTGTATATCAAAGCGAATTTCTACGAGAACTACTTGAATATCTTTCAAGTGGAGATTCCGTCTCCTCTCGCGGACAATGGGTCTTTATTCTATGATTACTACCTTGTAGATAGTCTGAATGTGGACGGGAGGAAAACCTACAGGCTTAGGTTCAGTCCCTCCAAGTGGGCTTCTTCGCCCGCTTTCGACGGTGAGATGTCGATTGACAGCCAGGATCTGGCCATAAGGTCCATTCATGCGAGCCTCAATAAGTCGTCCGGAGTCAACTGGGTGAAAAGGCTTACCATAGACGTTGATAATCAACGGCTTCCAGATTCAACTTGGTTCTATAAGCAGGATCGGATTTACATCGATGCCGCTGTGGCGTTGCTTGGATCCAAGGAGGTTTCTTTCATGGCTAGCAGGCAGGTGGACTATTATGATCCGTCTTTCACCGAGAGCCAGATACTGGGGATCCTGGACACGAAGGCTCCGGTGCTGATGCACAATGATGTCTTGAAAAATGATGAGGAGTACTGGGCCTCGATTCGTCCATACCCATTGAGCGAGAAAGAGCAGGGCATCTACGACATGGTGGATTCCGTAAAGAACGTCCCTCTTTACAAAGGAGCCGAGAAGCTTGTGGACATGTTCTCCAATGGCTTCTACAATTTCAAGTATGTCGGTCTGGGGCCATATAACTCGGTGTATAGTTTCAATGACTTGGAAGGGACCAGGCTGCAGATGGGTTTCAGGACCACCAAAGATCTCAGCAGGCGGTTCCGCTTGATGGGTTACGCGGCCTATGGGCTATCTGATGAGTTGTGGAAGGGAGGAGTCTCGACTGAGTTCATGATAGGCCATATGCCTCAGCGTAAGCTGGTTCTCTCCTATAAACATGACATGCTCCCGCTCGGTTCCAGCGCTTTCGGGTTCGGCAACGGGGATGTGGTGACATCCATCCTTGCAAAGAAAGGCGGGCGTAAGATGAGCATGATCAATGACTTCTCGGTCAGTTACCAGCATGAGTGGTCCCAAGGTTTCAACATGACCACCGGATTGCAGCGGAGGGAGATATTCCCGAGCCGGGTTGTCCCGATGTTGAGGCCGGACGGGACGGAGTTCGAGTCCGTCGCTTTCGACCAGGCCTTGCTGCAACTGCGATTCTCCAAGGATGAGATAGTCACCAGGGGAGTGTTCGACAAGCATTATGTCTTCTCTTCCTATCCTGTGGTGACCATCAATCTGGCTGCGGCGATGCAGGGTGTGGGACGGAATGAATACACCTTCTTCCGTCCGGAGTTGAGGCTCCAATACACGCTTCTCACCGCTCCTCTGGGTTCTTCCAGCATATCCTTGAACGCTGGTACCATCGTGGGCAAGGTGCCCTATCCTCTCCTGAAGATTTACGAGGGCAATGAGACCTATCGCATCAGGAGCAAGGCTTTTTCCTGCATGGACTATTACGAGTTCGCTTCCGACACATGGACAACGCTATTCTGGGAGCATGATTTCCGGGGCTTCTTCCTTGGAAAGATCCCTCTGATCAAGAAGCTTAAACTCAGGGAGATAGTTCTTGTGAGGGCGGCGTACGGAACGCTCCGGGATGAGAACAATGGCATTCTTGGTGATCCGGCCTTTGGCTCTGACATGATATTCCCCGAGGGAATGAATAAACTCAACACCCCTTATGTCGAGGCTGGAGTAGGTATTTCCAACATATTCAAAATCATGCGGGTTGACGCCGTCTGGAGACTGACTCACAGGGACAAGATGGTGGACGGGGTGAGTGTCCCGCATCCTAATAGGTTTGTGGTCAACTTGGGTTTCGCATTCAATCTCTGACGCGTTATGTTATTCCTTCTTATCCTTTTATCATCAGTCCTTCTGAGCATCCCATTTCTTGTGCCCGGAACGGGGTTTCTCATGCTTGTGGCTTTTGTTCCCCTGCTCTTCGCCGAGCAGGTCGCTGATGAGACAAAGAAGAAGGGTTTCTGCTGGTGGCACTACCTGTGTTTCCTGCTCTGGAACGCAGCCACGACTTTCTGGGTCTGCAACGCCACTGTGGGTGGGGGAATATTCGCCTGTGTGGCCAACGCGTTCCAGATGTCATTGGTTTTCGGCTTGTTCCGTTGGAGCAAGAAGTCGTTGCGGGGATCCCTGCCGTATCTTTTCCTGGTCTTCGCTTGGATAGCCTGGGAGCGTTGGTACCTGACTTGGGCGCAGATAAGCTGGCCTTGGCTGGTCCTCGGCAACTCGTTCGCAAGGACCACCAATTGGATCCAGTGGTACGAATACACTGGCACACTTGGTGGCTCGCTTTGGATATGGGCGTGCAATCTGGCGGTTTTCGGAATACTCATGGCGTTCCGTAGCGGGAAATGGAAGTTGTTCAATGTCAAGGCAAAAGCGGCATCGGTTATCGGTGCGCTGATTCTTTTCCTGGCCCCTCCGACGGTTTCTCTTTTCCTTAGGCCCGCACCTTCTTCCGGGAGCATGGATGTTTTCATTGCCCAGCCTAACATAGATGTCTATGGCAAGCATGGGGGCCTCACCCAGGAGGATCAGAACAAGACATTGCTTTCTCTTCTGGACAAGGCACCAAAAGACAGCGCCATTCTGCTGATCGCCCCGGAGACTTTCACAAGTGACATTGTCATGAACGATGTCACAACCAGCCCGACTGTCCAGGCTTTTGAGAGTTTCATGTCCTCCAGGCCGTCATCAGGGCTTCTTTTCGGAGCCTCGACTTGGGAATACCTTCCGGGCATTTCCAGACCATCCCAGACAGCCCGCCAGCTCAATAACGGTAACTGGGTCGAGTCACATAACACCGCATTGATGATGGCGAAGGGGAGTGAGATCCAGACTTACCACAAGAACAAGCTTGTGGTCGGGGTGGAGATGACTCCTTATCCAGCCATATTCCGGCCCATAGATGACAAATTGGGTGGTGTTATGGGAAGATGTATCGGGGATGGAAAGGCTGAATGTCTTGAATACGCGGGTACCAAGATAGGCTGTGCGATCTGCTATGAATCAGTTTACGGCGAATTCTGCGCCGATTATATTCGTAAAGGGGCCAAGTTGCTGACTATCATTACGAACGATGCTTGGTGGGGGGACACTCCCGGCTACAGGCAACACCTTTCCTATGCCTCCTTGCGCGCGATAGAGACCCGCCGGTGGATCGCCCGTTGCGGCAACACCGGAATCTCGGCGATAATAGATCCTTCCGGGAATGTCATTTCTCATACTAATTGGTGGGAGCCGGCTGTCCTGTCCGGAAAAGTCGGCCTGTCTGACGAGCGGACATTTTTCGTCCGGCATGGGGATTTCACGGGGAGGATTTGCGTCCTGATGTTCGTCCTTCTCCTACTGATAGCGGTGGTACGCCGCTTCACCGGAGCGAAATGAAAAAAGGGGTCAGGCCTCAAGCCTGTCCCCTTTTTCATCAAATAATTCATTCTGCAGGACTGAGAAGTCGGTCACTTCTTCAACATTGATCCGACATTTGTACTTGCGTTTCCACTTGCCGATAAAGGACTTGTCTGAGAGCATCGTCTGGCCGCGTTTGAGGTAGGCACCCAGAATGGGGCTGACCTTGAGCGTGATGACGCTCTTGCCATGTCCGGCGTAATAGGCGATGTTGCGCTCGATCTGCTCGTCAATCACGAGGCTTGAGGATATCTTGCCGGTACCATGACACACAGGACAGACTTCCATTGTGTTGATCTCCGTGGCCGGGCGAATCCTCTGGCGGGTGATCTGCATGAGTCCGAACTTGGTGAGAGGGAGCACGTTATGCTTAGCGCGGTCCGATTCCATGAGCTCCTGCATGTACTTGTGGAGCTCATTGCGGTGCTCGCCGGATTCCATGTCGATGAAATCCACGATAACGATGCCTCCCATATCCCTCAGGCGCAATTGTCTCGCTATCTCCTCAGCGGCTATCTTATTGACCTCGAAGGTGTTCTCCTCCTGGTCTGAGGTTTTGGCGCGGATGCCGCTGTTGACATCGATGACATTGAGCGCCTCGGTGCTCTCAATGACGAGATAGGCTCCTTGCTTCATCGGCACCACCTTGCCGAACGAGCTCTTTATCTGCCTTGTCACCTCGAAGTGGTCGAAGATCTTCTCCTTACCGTCGTACAGCTTCACTATCTTTTCCTGACCTGGCGAGATCAAGGAAATATACTTCTTTGTCTCCTCGTAGACATTCTCATCGTTCACATAAATGTTGGTGAACGAGTCGTTCAGGAGGTCCCTGAGGATTGTGGTGGTCTTGCTGTACTCTGTGAAAAGCAGTTGGATGCCTTTGTCCTTGGCGATTCTCTGCCAGGAAGCCTCCCATTTCTGAATGAGGGACTTGAGCTCCGCCACAAGAACCGCGGCATTCTTTCCTTCTGCCGCTGTGCGGATGATAGCCCCGTAATTTTTGGGGAGGATGCTTCTGACAAGAGAGTCGAGCCTTCTTTTCTCCTCTTTGGAGGAGATTTTCTGTGATACGCTGACCTTCTCAGCGAAGGGCATCAGTACGATATTGCGTCCTGCCAATGAAATTTCCGCAGTCAGTCGCGACCCTTTGGTCGAGATCGGTTCCTTGACGATCTGCACAACCAACATCTGACCAGGCTTGAGCACATTTTCGATACGACCCTCCTTCTCGAGAATAGGGCCGATCTTGATCTTGGAGTAGAGTTGTCCGAGATCCGTGTTCGGGTTGCTCTTCCTCACGAACTCGTCGAACGATGTGAAGTAGAAACCCAGGTCCAGATAGTGGATGAACGCTTCCTTCTTGTCTCCGATGTCGACAAAGGCGGCATTGAGCGCGGGAAGAATCTTTTTCACTCTTCCGAGATAGACATCTCCGACGGAAAACCCGTGCCCTTTGCTGGACTCTTTACCTAGTTCAATCAGCCGATGGTTTTCCATCAAGGCGATGTGAACGTCAGTCGATGTGACATCGACGATCAAATCTTTTGATCCTTCAGACTCCATGGAAATAACAATGGTGGTTGCTTTCAAGAAAAGAGGCTGTACGGATCCCCCGTTCAGCCTCTTTCTTCTAGCATTCTGCTAAAATGGCAGACACAGAGGACTTACTTCTTCTTGTGTCTGTTCTTGCGCAAGCGCTTTTTACGCTTGTGCGTAGACATCTTATGTCTTTTTCTCTTTTTTCCGCTAGGCATAATGATGAATAATTAGGAATTATTTCTCCTCCTTGACGGCGTTGACGAAAACCTTGGCCGGCTTGAAGGCGGGAATGTCGTGGGCGGGAATTGTCATAGTGGTCTTCTTGGTGATGTTGCGAGCGGCCTTCTGAGCTCTGTGCTTCACGATAAAGCTGCCGAATCCACGGAGGTAGACAGGCTCCTTTCTGACGATTGAACCCTTAACGGTCTCCATGAAAGCCTCAACAACAGACTGGACCGCGATCTTCTCAATACCGGTTGACTTCGCAACCTCGTTAACGATTTCTGCTTTTGTCATAATATAAAATTGTTTATTAGGATAATTCTTTCCAAGTCCCCTTTCCATTTCGGGGGATGCAAAATTAGGCTTATTTTTTTAATAATCAAAATAATGGCAAAAGATTTTTTTGGCAAGGTTATTGACCAAACTATATATGCGCGTCTTGGACGGGGAATTTTCTGACAGATTGGCAGAGGAGGCTGTCTTTGTCGCTGGATTTGATTGATATATGAGTAAGGATTTGAATAATGACCTGATGTTCCCCTCCGGTGCGGAGGTGAACATAATCCCTGTCATGCAGGGAGATGAACAAATAAAGATTGACGAATCGGAACTGCCGGATACCCTTCCCATCCTGGCTTTGAGGAATGCCGTCCTTTTCCCCGGCATGGTGTACCCTGTCACAATAGGCCGTGACAAGTCCATCGCCCTCGTGAAGGACGCTGAGAAAGGCTCGTCATTTATCGGGGCTATCCCTCAGAATGACATCTCGGTGGAGGATCCCCGGGATAAGGACCTGTTTGAGTACGGCACAGCCGCCAAGATCATGAAGGTTCTGGAGATGCCTGATGGTACAGTGACGGCTATCCTCCACGGTATCAAGAGGATACGTAAAGGACGCATCCTGTCTTATGAGCCCTACATCACTGCCGATGTGAGGTACATCGAGGATATCGTCCCCGAGAACGACAACAACACCAGGATGATTGCCGAGTCCCTGAAAGAAAAGGCGGCGGCGATCATCAAATCCTCCTCCTTCGCTCCTCGTGAGGCGGTCGGGGCCATGAAGTCAATCGACAACTTCGCTTTTCTGGTCAATTTCATCGCCACGACCGTGGAGGTTGAGAACTTCTCCGAGAAGGTGGATCTCCTGAGGTACGACGACATCAAAGTCAGGGCGATGAAGCTGCTCGCTGCCTTGGAGACTCAGACACAGCTTCTTAAAATCAAGCAGGAGATCAACCAGAAGGTCAAGAACGACATAGACCAGCAGCAGAGGGAATATTACCTCAACAACCAGCTCAAGACCATCCAGGAGGAGTTGGGAATGGACGAGGAAGAGGAGTTCGAGAAGTTCCGCGCCAGGGCGAAGGAAAAGAAATGGCCAGAGGCTGTCGCCGCCCAGTTCGAGAAGGAGCTCTCCAAGCTCGAGAAGTACAATCCTTCCTCTCCTGACTACAGCATCCAGTACAATTACATTGAGTTCATGTTGGACCTCCCTTGGGGGGAGATGTCCAAGGACAATCTCGACCTTAAGCATGCTCAGAAGGTCCTGGACAACGACCATTACGGGCTTGAGACAGTTAAGGACAGGATCATCGAATACCTTGCCGTGCTAAAGCTGAAGGGGAACATGAAGTCTCCTATCCTTTGCCTTTACGGCCCTCCCGGGGTGGGCAAGACCAGCCTTGGAAAGTCGGTGGCGAGAGCTCTTGGAAGGAAATATGTCAGGATCGCCCTTGGCGGCATGCATGATGAGGCGGAGCTTCGCGGCCACCGCAAAACCTACGTCGGCGCTCTTCCCGGACGTATCTTGAACGGCATCCAGAAGGCCGGCACTTCCAATCCTGTCATAGTCCTTGACGAGATTGACAAGGTTGGTGCCGACTACAAGGGAGATCCTTCTTCCGCCCTGTTGGAAGTTCTTGATCCTGAGCAGAATGTGGCTTTCCACGACAACTATCTGGATATCGACTACGACCTCTCCGACGTGCTGTTCATCACCACCGCCAACACAGTCTCGACGGTCCAGCCGGCCTTGCTTGACAGGATGGAGCTCATCAATGTGACAGGCTACCTTGCCGAGGAGAAGATGGAGATCGCGAAGAAATACCTGGTCCCGAAACAGTTACAGGAGCACGGAATATCCAAGAAGTCTCTGAAGATTGACAAGGGGGCGTTGGCCGCCATCATTGACGAATATACCCACGAGTCCGGAGTCCGCGGGCTTGAGAAGCAGATCGCCAAGATAGCCAGGGTGACCGCGAAGAAGATCGCCCTGGAGCAAGAGTGGCCTTCTGTCATAAAGAAAGAGCATTTGAAAGAATATCTCGGACTGCCTACCAACATGCATGACCTCCAGAAGGGTAATGAAGCGCCTGGAGTAGTCACGGGACTGGCCTGGACCCAGATGGGTGGCGAGATTCTCTTTGTCGAGAGTTCTGTCAGTGCGGGTAAGGGTGTCATGACAATGACAGGTAATCTGGGCGATGTCATGAAGGAGTCGGCAACGATCGCCTACCAGTACATTAAAGCCCACCCGGAGCTCGCCGGGATGACATCGGAGGAGTTTTCGGCGAAGGACATCCATGTGCATGTCCCCGAGGGAGCAGTGCCGAAAGACGGCCCTTCGGCCGGCATAACTATGGTCAGCTCAATGGTTTCCGCCTTGAGAGGTGAGAAGGTCAAGTCCGGAGTGGCGATGACGGGTGAGATGACCCTTCGCGGCAGGGTCCTGCCTGTCGGTGGCATCAAGGAGAAGATCCTCGCGGCCAAGAGGGCGGGAGTCAAGGAGATCATCATCTCGGAAGACAACCAGAAGGATGTCGAGGACATCAAACCTATATACGTTGAAGGACTGACATTCCATTATGTCAAGACCATCGACGAAGTCATAAAAGAGTTATGGACGTAAAGATTGAGAAAAGCTGGAAGGAAGCCCTCGCGGGGGAGTTTGAGCAGCCATATTTCGCCGCTCTCGCCCGCCAGCTTCACCAGGAGAAGGCCCAGGGTCGTGTTATCTTTCCTCCCGGCCCTCAGATATTCAAGGCTTTCGAGCTGACCCCGGTGGACCAGGTCAAAGTGGTGATTCTGGGGCAGGATCCCTACCACGGATACGGTCAGGCGATGGGGCTGTGCTTCTCAGTGCCTGACAACATGCCGGCTCCGCCGTCTCTTAAGAATATATTCAAGGAGATTGAGGACGATCTCGGTGTGAGGATGAGCGGCAGACCCAATCTGGAGAATTGGGCCAGGCAGGGGGTTCTGCTTCTAAATGCCATTCTAACAGTACGTTCCGGCGAGGCCGCCTCGCATAGCGGAATAGGCTGGCAGAGGTTCACTGACGCGGTGATCCGCTACATCTCTGACAATCTGGATGGTGTGGTCTTTCTCCTTTGGGGCAATTTCGCAAGGACCAAGAAGGAACTCATCGACACTTCCAGGCACTATGTGCTTGAGGCTCCGCACCCGTCCCCGCTGGCTCGCGGAGCCTTTTTCGGCTGCCGCCATTTCTCTAAGACAAACGAGATTCTCGTAAGTGAAAACAAGACACCAATCAATTGGCAACTATAACGAAATGAGCAAGATAGCTTTATTCCCGGGTTCCTTTGACCCTTTCACATCCGGCCATCTGAACATTCTTACCAGAGCCCTGACAATCTTTGACGAGGTGGTCGTGGCGGTCGGAATCAACCAAGCCAAGCGCGGGTTCTACACGATGGAGCAGCGTGAGGACATCATCTCCCAGGCCACCCGTGGTCTCAAGGGCGTGAAGATCATCTCTTATGACGGCTTGACAGTCGAGCTTTGCAAAGAGCTGGGCATCAAGCACATAGTCAGGGGAGTGAGGAATATGACCGATTTCGACAATGAGCAGGCGGTGGCTGACGCGAATCGTCATCTGGATCCTGACATCGACACCATTATCATCCCAACCGCCCAGGAATATTCCCATATTTCCTCCTCGGCGGTCCGGGACCTGTTGAGTCACCATGGTGACCTTTCTCAGTTCATTCCGGCTTGGGTCGTCTTACCTACCGTCAAATGAGACGCTTCTCATTAATATTCTTGGCTATCCTTCTGTCCGCCTTCGGTTTGAGGGCGCAGGTTGACACGACCAAGTTCGCCGAGTTGGACGCCAGGCTGGGGCAGTATTTCTCTGTCCTTGAATCCGAACCTGCTGAGACCAAGAAAGTTGAGTGTGACGCTTTGATCGAGGCAGCTTCCGACCCTTCACTACGGCAGCGGATCGCCCTCAAGATCTATGACCACTATCGCAATTCGCCGCTGATGGGTGATGAGGCTGTGGCTATCCATCTGACTGACAAGTGGTTCTCGACTGGTAAGATCGCTATGGAGAGCGATCAGGCTCTTCTTGACGCTAAGCTTTTCGCTGATTTCAACCGTCAGTCGTTGATAGGGATGCGGGCTCCGGAGGCGACTCTCCGGAATCCTTTCGGAGAGGAGGTTGCGATTCCGGTGGTTCGACAAGCTCACCAACCGGAAAAAGGGCGCTACCAAATCCTGTATTTTTACGACACCGACTGCGTCAAATGCAAGGTGGAAAGCGCCATGCTCCGGAGCTTTCTGGACGACAAAAACTATCCAGTTGACGTGTTCGCCATCTATGTCGGAAGTGATAAGGACAGCTGGATGCGTTGGCGTGGCTCTACCTTCATTTTGAAGAAGGGCGAAACCACCCTGTTCCATCTTTGGGACCCTGATGACGAGTCCGGTTTCCAGCTCAAATATGGTGTCACGGTGACTCCGAGGATGTTCCTGCTGGATCCTGATGGCATCATTGTCGGCCGCGGGCTTGACACCGATGCCCTGGAGAAGCTGCTTTCCATCCTTGTCCGTCCGGTCGGGAGGGACTATGAATATGGCTCCGAGGAGGCGGTGGAATTGTTTGACAAGTTGTTCGCCACCTATGGACAGGTCATCTCGGCGGAAGATGTCACGGATCTGGCTTCTTTGCTCAAGGAAAGAACCTTGGATGCCGGCGACACACTTTCTTTCAAGCACATGGAAGGTGATCTCCTGTACTACCTGTCATCACAGAGGACTGAAGGCTATAAGAATGGAAGTGCCTTATTCATAAATGATTATATTCTTTCAAGGCCGGACATATGGAACACACCTGACGATTCCCTCAAGGTTGTGGGGCTGGCTCAGATGCTGGATGGTCTGATGAAGAAGGCACCCGTTGGGGCAACCATTCCCAAGACTCCGATCAAAGGATGGAACAAGATGAGGCGCAAAGGAGGCTTTTTCATATTCGCGACCAATGGTTGTCCGGTGTGCGCGTCCGAGACCAGTGTGGCCGATCTTCTCCATCTGGCTTATTTGAAAGTGGATATGGATGCCTTGGCAAGACAATCTCATGAAGTCTCCCGTCAGTTGCTTGACTTTTTCGATCTTTCCAGCCTTCCCCAGATTGTCCAGGTCGGGAAAAAGGGTGTTATCAAAAGACGTTATTTAAGCTTTTCGGAGCATCTTTTATTTTTACGCGAAAAAGAGTAAATTCGCGTCGTCATTTAGATTCGCACAGTTTTATTTTATTATAATTATGGTTTCTTACAAAGATCTTGGCCTTGTGAACACCAGAGAGATGTTCGCTAAGGCTGTCGCTGGCGGTTACGCCATTCCCGCATTCAATTTCAACAACATGGAGCAGCTACAGGCCATCATACAGGCCGCCGCTGAGACCAAGTCTCCGGTTATTCTCCAGGTTTCCAGCGGAGCGCGTAAATACGCCAATCAGACCCTTCTCCGCTACATGGCTGAAGGTGCTGTCGAGTACGCCAAAGAGCTTGGTTGGGAGCATCCTCAGATCTGCCTCCACCTTGATCACGGCAATTCCTTCGAGCTCTGCAAGAGCTGCGTGGATATGGGCTTCTCTTCTGTCATGATCGACGCTTCTTCTCTTCCTTACGAGGAGAACATCGCCCTCACCAAGAAGGTTGTTGATTATGCCCACCAGTACGATGTGACTGTTGAGGCTGAGCTGGGTGTCCTGGCCGGTGTCGAGGATGAGGTCTCCGCTGAGGAGTCTCACTACACCCGTCCTGAGGAGGTTATCGACTTCGCTACCCGCAGTGGTTGCGATTCACTGGCCATCTCCATCGGAACTTCCCACGGCGCTTACAAGTTCAAACCTGAGCAGTGCAAGAGGGATCCTGAGACCGGCCGTCTCGTTCCTCCGCCGCTCGCTTTCAACGTGCTTCACGAGATTGAGAAGAAACTCCCTGGTTTCCCGATCGTCCTTCACGGATCTTCATCCGTACCCCAGGAATATGTTGACATCATCAACGCCCATGGCGGCAAACTGCCTGATGCTGTTGGTATTCCCGAGGAGCAGCTTCGCGAGGCCTCCAAGAGCGCTGTCTGCAAGATCAACATCGACTCCGACAGCCGTCTTGCCATGACCGCCGCTATCCGTCAGGTCTTCGACGAGAAGCCCGGCGAGTTCGACCCCAGGAAGTACTTGGGTCCTGCCCGTGACGAGATGAAGAAGCTCTACATGCACAAGATCGTCAACGTCCTCGGTTCAGACGGCAAAGCCGAATAAAACCGTTTGTCATCCTGAGCAAAGTGAAGGATATGATAAAAGGCCGACCACAAAACTTTTGTGGTCGGCCTTTTATTTTGTAAATAACTCTGTTACAAAGTCTTGACTTTCTCTAAAAAGGACCGCACATGCTGGGTGTATTCCTGGGGATGGTCTTTATATGCCATGGCGTGTTCCGAACCGGGAGCTAGCCAGATTTCCTTGTAACCCTTTGTCTTGGCCTCGTAGTTCTTATAGACGTGATCGGTCGGGACAAAGTCGTCTTTGTCACCGTGGATGAACAGGACCGGTCTCTCGCTTTTAGCCAGCTGGTTCACAGAGGAGGCCTCCTTGAAGTCCCAGCCATAGCGTTTGCGGCAAACGATGTTGGCGCTCGTCAGGACAGGGAAAGGAGGAAGATGGAACATGTCCTTCAGGTTGTGGGCGAACTGGTCCCATACGGAGGAATAACCACAGTCGTCGATAAAGGCCTTCATATATTCAGGGAGGTCATCGTCGCCACTCAGCATCATGGTGGTCGCGCCACCCATCGAGACTCCGTGGACGACCATAAAGTCATCTCCCCAGATGTTGTGGGCCATCTCAGCGAATCTCTTGACATCCAGACGGTCGAACCAACCCATCTGGACAGCACGCCCTTCAGACAGGCCGTGGTAGTGGAGGTCCGGGACCATCACATTGTAGTTGAGGTCGTCACGGTACATCCTGACCAGATTCAGGAAGCAGATGTGGTTGTCGGTGTATCCGTGCACGACAACAGCGGTGCCATGAGCGTCAGAGGGATTGGAGGCGGGGGCGAACACGCCGTGGAGTTTGTAGCCGTTCTCACCTATGAGTGTGGTGTCCCTGAACACTCCAGCATCATGGAGATTGTCATACCAGGCGATGATCCCCGGATAGCGTGACTCGGTCTTAGCCCTGTCCCCCTCCAAGTCGTTTCCATGTTCTTCAGGGAGAAGGGAATAGTTGCACATGTACTTGCCTACGAGGCATCCGCACAGCATCGGAACAACCAAAAGTATGGCTGAAAATCTTATGATAGTCTTTTTCATGATGCGAAAATAGTGAAAATTGTTATATTTGTGTGATTTTGCCCGATACTAACTATTTATAACTATTCATAATCATGGCAGTAACAGAAATTACCAAAACATCCTACGGCCAGAGGCTGGGGAGTTCTTTCAAAGGAATCGGAACCGGTTTCCTTCTATTGATCGCTGGTACTATCCTTCTTTGGTGGAACGAGGGTCGCGCCGTGAAGACGACCCGCATGCTCAACAGGGCTGAAAAAGTCGCTGTCGAGATGCCTGACATCAATTCAGTCAATCCTGAGTTCGATGGAAAGCTGGTTCATGCCACCGGCATGACCGCCACCAATGACATCCTGATTGATAACCTTTTCGGTGTCAGGGAGAATGCTGTGAAACTTGACCGTAAAGTCGAGTACTATCAGGTCCGTGAGACATCCACTTCCAAGACAAAGGATAAGGTCGGTGGCGGCGAGGAGACTGTGACCACTTATGACTACAAAGAAGGCTGGAGCTCAACCAGGATCAATTCTTCCGAGTTCAAGGATGAGAAGTACAGGGGAGTCAACTTCGTCCTCTGCGACGCCGAGACCGAGGGCTGGACCGCTGAGAATGTCACTTTCGGAGCTTACCGTCTTCCCAAGGAGCTGATCGGCTCGATCAGCGGTGACAAGCCCGTGGAGCTCAACCTTTCCGAGGACCTTCTCAAGACCCTCAACAACACAGCCGGTGCCGCCAAGAGGGACACTTCCAAGGCACTTGTCGAGGCCGCGACAGGGAACCTCAAGTACATTCATGTCAATGACAATGTCCTCTACATCGGTCAGAGCAGCATGAATCCTCAGATCGGTGATGTCAGGATCACTTTCACCAAGGTTCTTCCCGGTGAGGTCTCCCTTCTTGCGAAGGTTAGTGGCGACTCGTTCACCAAGCACACCGACAAGAACGGCAAGTCTCTTGAGACTCTCTCGATGGGTAACAGGGCTATGGATGAGATGTTCGCTTCCGAGCATTCCTCCAACAGGATGCTGGCCTGGATTCTCCGTTTCCTTGGCTTCTTCCTGATCATGGGTGGTCTCAAGGGCATATTCCAGATCCTTGTGACTGTCCTCAAGGTCATCCCGTTCCTTGCCAACCTCGTCAATCTGGCCATGAATGTGGTGCTTGGAGTTGTCGCCTTCGCATGGACACTTATAGTGATCGCTCTCGCCTGGGTCTATTACAGGCCGGTGCTTGGCATCCTGCTGCTTGCCATCGCGGTTGGCGCTCTGATCTACTTCTCCGGCAAGGGCAAGGACAAAGGCCCTCAGGAGCCTCAGACCCCGGAAGTTCCCGCGGCCTAGTGGATTTTAGGGTTTGACTCTGTTTGATTATCTCCGGCAAAGTGGTATCTTTGCCGGAGATAATTTTTAAGTTCTTTCAAATATGAAAAGATGTGCACTGCTGGTTTTCAGCGTGGCGGTCCTGGCCATAGTGGCAGGCTGCCGAAAAGATGAAACCACCTCCAGGGATGCGGACCTTGCGGGTGTCAATGTCGCAGTAGGTGAAAAGGGAGCCTTCTCCAAACTCTTCGTCTTGAACGAAGGCAATTTCGAGAAGAACAACTCCACTCTTGATTTCTTCAGGTTCTCTGATGGAAATTATGTGTCCGACGCTTTCGGATCGATGAATCCTACTGTGGTACAAGGATTAGGAGACACAGGCAATTACCTGGCTCTTCTCGATGATAAACTCTGGCTCGTGATGAACGGGTCGGGATATGTCCATGTTCTTGACGCGAAGGATGAGACCC
>JAEEGF010776552.1_pt1 | contig 25020 bp, 20 predicted proteins | sample 9134171 | NCBI WGS metagenome assembly JAEEGF01 (sample SAMN16246542, study PRJNA631951) | gut metagenome | biome: gut microbiome; feature: rumen; material: AP-attached | host: Bos | place: Iran: Karaj | collected 2018-10 | reverse complement strand
TCGTCAACATCCTGATAATCGCAGCAATGGTATTCTGCCTGATAAAGTTCATCGCCAAGAAGCACAGGTCGTTGCTCAACACGGCAATGATTTTCCTTACAATGATTATTATCGGCTACTCAAGCTACGCCATAATAATAATAAGGTCTAACGCCAACCCGCCAATGAACCAGAACAATCCCGAAGATATGTTCAACCTGCTCTCCTACCTCAACCGCGAACAGTACGGTGACCGTCCTCTGCTCTACGGACAGGATTTCAACGCACAATTCGAGAAATACGAGAACACTACCGAAATATACACCAAGCGTGGCGACAAGTATGTTTGCGTAGGTCATAGGTTTAAGCCAGTTTTCAAAGCTAACGGATGCAGGGTATTCCCGCGTATGTACAGCCGCGAAGCCGAACATATTTCTGTTTACAAGGATTTTGGCGGAATGAAAGCTTCTCAGAAGAAACCGACAGGACTAAACAACATAAAGTTCTTCGTAAACTACCAGCTCAACTGGATGTACTGGCGCTATTTCCTGTGGAATTTCTCAGGAAGGCAGAACGACATTCAGGGACACGGCAACACAATCCACGGCAACTGGATTACAGGTTTCGACGCATGGGACAACGCTCGCCTCGGCGATCAGAGCCTCCTGCCCGACTACCTGAAGAACAACAAGGGACACAACCGCTACTTCATGCTTCCATTGATACTCGGTCTCATTGGACTTTTGTATCAGCTCTGGAAGAACACAAAGGACTGGTGGATTGTTTCTTTGCTTTTCATTCTCACTGGTATAGCAATCGTTGTTTACCTCAACCAGACACCTATTCAGCCGCGTGAACGTGACTACGCATATGCTGGTTCGTTCTACGCCTTTGCAATTTGGATTGGACTTGGCGCAGCTGCAATTTATGAACTTTTCAAGAAGTTCACTCCGGGTGCTGTCGCTGGAATAGTTGCATTGCTTATTTGCGCTCCAGTGCCTTACATCATGGCAGAACAAAACTGGGACGACCACGACCGTAGCAACCGCTATGCAGCTCACGACTTCGCACGCAACTACCTCGAAACCTGCGCTCCGAATGCAATCCTGTTCACCCACGGCGACAACGACACCTTCCCTGTTTGGTACGCTCAGGAAGTTGAAGGCATAAGACCAGACGTTAAGATTTGCTGTCTGCCCTACTTTGCATCCGACTGGTACATCGACCAGATGAAGTGCGCAAGCTACGACGCAAAGCCAATGCCACTGTCTATCGAACGCATCAAGTACGAGCCGAACACACGCGACCAGCTGATGATCGATTCTCGCCGCAAAGACAAGGGATTCATGCCACTGAAAGAGTTCTTGGACTACATAATTGATGACAAGAATGTAGTAAAAACTGGGGACGACACTTATTATCTCTTCCCGTCGAAAAAAGTCTCGTTAAAGGCTGACCCGAAGAAAGTCATCGAGTACGGCTGCGTATATCCAGGATACTACAAGGATACAGCAGACGAAACAGAAGTCTACTTCGATACAGTTATCAACTTCGACCTCAACAGGGACTATCTGCTCAAGAACGAAATGATGATTCTCGACCTCCTGAACACCAACGAATGGGAACGTCCAATCTACATCACATCGCTCGGTAGCCGCCACACGCTTAACTTGGACAACTACTTCCACAACGAAGGCTTTGCATACAGGCTCACCCCGATGAACAAAAAAGCAAAGGCTCCAGAAGGTGTTGCCAATAGCGACATCAACACCGACATCATGTACAACAACCTGATGAATGTTTACACTTGGGGTAACATCAACGACCCTAATGTATATGTTGACCAGACCATACTTCGTACAACCAAGATTGTAAAGATAAGGAACAATTTCGGCGAACTTGCAAAGGCTCTCGTAAAGGAAGGCAAAACCGACAAGGCAAAGGAAGTACTGGCAAGATGCGACTCTATAATGCCTCCTGCGATGTATCCTATAACCTATTTCGATTGCGAATATGCCGAAGCTTATTATAAGGCTGGTGAATCTGAAATTGCCGACAGCATACTTACCGAAAGTTTAGAAATTGTCCTCACAGAACTTGGATACTACAAGACGCTCGATAAACAAAAAGTAAACACAAATGCCCAGGAAATCCAGCTGAACATTGCAACCATGGGCAAAATCATCTCTTTATTCCAAAAGAATGAAAGAAACGAACTATTTAATTCATACTATAACATTTATCAAGAAAATGCAGCTTGGTACGAAAATCTTTAGTCACATGGCTGCAATAGCATTGGTTTGCTGCACGATTCTATCGTGTAGCAAACCTTTGACCTCAATTGAAAGTCAACCCGAAACGAAGGAAAACATTTCTCAATGCCCAGACAGTGTACACGCCACACTGAAAAACCTCACCGGATTGGATGGTTGTTCGTGGGTACTAGTCCTCGACAACGGAAAAAAACTTGAGCCGACAAACCTCAAAAAATTCGACAACATAAAACTTGAAGACGGCAAAGAAGTATTTGTAAAATACGAAGCTAAACCTTTGGCAGCAAGTATATGCATGGTCGGCACAATAGTCGAAATCATTTGTATATCAGAAAAATAATGGTCAAAAAGTAACTTTTTGCCATATTTTCACCCCAAAATGACAAAAATAGGTATTGCAAAAAAAGTGAAAAAAAAATATTTTTGCACCACAAAAAATAAAAAGGAAAATGTCTATTAATTCTATTTTTTCACCACTGAAACCCAAGGAGAACAAGTTCTTCCCGATGATTAATCAAATAGGTGAACTTTTAGCAACAGCTGCAAAAAAGCAAGCCGAACTGATAAAAAAGCCGTCGTTTGAAGAAATGGAAAACGACTACAAGATAATAAAGGAGTGTGAAACCCAGTCGGACGCTGAAATAGCAAAAATATACGAAGAACTCAACAAGTCGTTCATCACACCATTCGACCGCGAAGATATACACAGCCTATGCGAAACCGTTGATGACACGCTCGACTTCATTAATTCCACATCTAAACGAATATTATTATTCCGTCCGAAGCATATTCCAGAAATCTCGGTTCGAATGACAGAAATCATCAGCGAATGTTGCAACGCAATCAACATTTCTCTGCATGAACTCAATACAATAAACAAGAAGCCCGAGGTTGCTCTCAAGCAATGCGAACTCCTTCACGACCTTGAACAGGAAGCCGATGAAATTTATGAAAACTTCGTCAAAAACCTCTTCGAGGAAGAAACCGACACAAAGGAAATCATCAAGAACAAGGAAATAGTACAGCACATGGAGCGCACCACCGACATGGCAAAGCATGTTGGCAAGATAATAAAGACCATAATCGTAAAATACGCATAGAATGGGCTTTCTAATTGCAATTATTGTCCTCGCCATAGTCTTCGACTTCATAAACGGCTTCCACGATGCCGCAAACTCCATTGCTACAGTAGTTTCAACTAGAGTTCTCTCCCCTACCCAAGCTGTAATCTGGTCGGCATTCTTCAACTTTGTTGCTTTCTTTATTGCCGAATACATACTTGGATTCAACATCGCCAACACCGTTCAAAAAACAGTAGAAGAAACATACGTAACAATGCCCCTGCTGATAGCCGGTCTTGTCGCTGCTATTACTTGGAGCCTTATAACCTGGTGGAAAGGAATACCATCCAGTTCATCTCATACACTAATCGGTGGCCTTACGGGAGCTGCCGTTGCCGCCAAAGGCTGGGAAGCTGTACATTGGTCAACAGTCGGATATATAGCTCTTTTCATTTTTATTGCACCACTTATCGGATTCATCGGTGGCAACCTGATAACAATACTGCTATACTGGATTGCCCGCAAAGCCAAACCACACAAAGCCGACAAATGGTTCAAGCGTCTGCAACTGCTTTCGTCTGCATGCCTGAGCATTGGACACGGTCTCAACGATTCTCAGAAGGAAATAGGTCTTATAGCCTGTGCAATGATAGCATACGGCTCTCAATATGGCTTTGACGGACTAAGCGAATGGCTCCAGCCCGACACAATAACCAATGCCGGTTCAGGAGCAAACCTCACAGGAGCACCAAGTTGGATTCCAATAGCTTGTATTACGGCAATTGCAATAGGCACAATGTCGGGCGGCTGGAAGATTATAAAGACTATGGGCAACCGCATTACCAAGATAACCCCAGTTGAAGGCTTCTGCTCACAGACAGCAGGTGCAATAACACTTTTCATAACACAGCACCTTGGCGTTCCAGTAAGCACCACACATGTGATTTCAGGAAGTATCATGGGCGTTGGTTCTACAAAAAGGCTTTCGGCAGTACGCTGGGGAGTTACCCTCGAACTCATAGTTGCATGGATTATAACAATCCCCGTCAGCGCAGCAATCGGTATGCTTACATATTATGTAATGGCAATGTTTATGTAAGGGCTGCGCCTGTTTGAATGGCTGCGCCGTTTCTGGTTTTGGGGCTTGCAGGCTTGAAGCCCTAACGTACTAAACGTTATTTCGTCATGGCTGCTAGCCTGTCTACCTGTTAGACTTTTAGCCCCTTTTTGTTGCGACCGTTTCAAATATAACTTCGTTGAGGGCTACGCCGTTCTGGTTCAATGTTTAACGTTCAATGTTTAACGATTTGATGATTTAGCTACGCTGAGCTAAAGGTTCAATAATTTAACAATTCAATGATTGTAGCGGTGCAATTGATTTGCGATGAATGCATTGCGTCTCCATACAAAACAGAAAAGTCCGACCATTGGGCCGGACTTTTTGTAATTTACATAAACAAACTTCGGTTTACATCAGTGATGACCAAAGGCTTGCGTAAGCTGTTCCAAGTATTGCAACCCAGATAACCCAGTAAACGATATACAAAGCACTGAGAATAATACCAATTATAGATGTTATCTTACCTGCCTTCAGCATACCGTCACCTGTAAATTGATCTGGAGCCTCATTATATGCATCTGTTCCTTTCTTTGCAAGAACAAGACCTACTATACCACATACTAAACCTACGAACATGCATCCAAATACTATGGAGCAAATACCCAATACCAATGCAGCTACTGCATACGGTGCATTCTGTTTTTGAATCTGATCAGTCATATTATTAATATTTTAAAATTTAGTTTCGCAAAATTAAACAAATCATACCACATTGTATAAAAATACATGAATATTTTTTCGCAACATTATTCTGTTAATTTACAACTTATTGCCGCTAAAACATCATCAGAATGCTACATTCTGATATACCCAGTTGAACAGGAAAACGGCAAGATTAACCCAAACTATTATCCAACCTATTCGTTTTGTCATCTTTTTTGTTGCAAACAGAACTATACAGGCAAGCAAGGTCAAGAACCATGCAGCCAGAGGCGGAAAACAAACTATACTCCCCCACACATCGCCTTGTAGCAAAAGTATTATCCCTCGCTGAAAGCCGCACATAGGACAGCTAAAACCGAACAACTGCTTGTGGAAACAAGGCAACATATGCGAACTCAACCATTCAACTATACTTTCCATACTCCGCAAAATTATGCAATTACGAACTAATACCAAACAAAAAAATGACTACCTTTGGCGCAAAATAATTTTTTATGAGAAAAAAGGCACTACTATACTTTCTTGCCATCCTACTCGCCGTTCCTGCCTTTGCGCAGGACGACTTCACAATAGGGCATTTCCAGAACCTACGCGACAACGAAATATATTTCAAAGGAATAAATACAGCTATTCGTCCAGCAACAGGCGTCGAAAACGAAGTTTACGACAGCCTTATTTTCCCGAAGAACGACAAGGTCGAGAAGAACTGGTTTGTCCGCAAATTGTTCCACGAACACCTATTTATTATAGGCAACGAAAAATACAAGGTCTATTTCGACCCAATTTTCGATTTCCGCTACAACCGCCTGCAAGACCTCACCGACCATAACAATCCAGTAGGAATCAACGGCTACACCAACACGCGTGGTGCGATAGTAAATGTAAAGCTCAGCGAATATGTCTATCTGAACACAAGCATATACGAAAATCAGGCTGTACTGCCAGCATACATGGCAGAAGTTTACCGAATAAAGGGCAATATTCCCGGATATGCACGCGTGAAGAAACTCAACGGCTTCTCCGAATTCGACTACGCCAACGCATACGGAAATGTTTCGTTCCGCCCAATCAAATGCCTCAACTTCACACTCGGATACGACCGACTTTTCATCGGTGACGGACTTCACTCGATGATACTTTCCGACTACGCAGCACCGATGCCATACATAAAGACAAGCGTCAAGTTCGGCAAATGGGAATATGTGAACCTAGTAACGCGCCTAATGCAGTACAACACGATGCAAAATGTTGAAACAGCCGACAAAACCAGCAAGGTTGCGACATACAACTTTATGATCTTCAATCCGCAAAATGGATGGCAATTCACATTCTTCGAGCAAAGCGTAATCGACCACAAGAACAAGACATTCTGGGAAGGACTTGCACAGGGAATTCCTGTAGCAAGACTCTTCTACCCTATCTTTGCCGACAATACCAATGCACGATTCGGCGCAAATGTTATGTACGAACATCCGAAAATTGGAATTTTCTACACGCAGGCTGTTATGGACATTTATAACGCCTTTCTTAATTTTGATTTTCAAATAGGATACAAAAACCATAACCTACTCAATGTAAAAGGTCTGTATATTCAACTAGAATGCAACTTGGACGCCTCACGCATTCTTAAACACCATATCGGCTACCCAGATTATTATACACAATTTATTATAAACTCAAACTACGGGCAATCTCTTACTATACCAAAGAATCGGGAGACCTATCTATTTTCCTCTGTACTTTCGTACCAGATAAAACAGTTTAAAGTGATGGCAAGGTATAATCTTTCTCCTGAAATATTGGTATTTTTAGATGCAGCAAACGGATACAATTCATACGGAACCCCCGACTGCTTCGTTCATCCTCGCGACCAGTTCGACTTCCAGTTTATTTACGAAATGAACCCCGTGAACAGAATGCAGTGGTTTGCAGGAATATCGATGTACAGCCTCGCAGACAAACCTCTCGACTACTATTTCAGCATTGGATTCAGGACAGCATTAAGGAACAACTATTAAAATCGACGCAAAATGAAACATATAGCATTAACATTTATCATAATTATCGCGTCGGTAACAGCCTTCGCACAGAACCTGCAGGTTCGCGACTTCCGCATTGCCCGCGACATAGATAAATCGGCAAACGGCAAATTCTCAACTACACACTCATCAATGAAGCCGTACAGAACCACACCGCAGACCGAAATTTCGGATTCCATTGTCCCGATGAGCGACTTTGTTGCATACAAACTGCCCAACGACAACATTTATCTCAACATACAGCCAGTATATGAATTGGGCGGTTCGTACAACTTTGCCAGAAAGAAAGATTTCCGCATTGCAGAAATAGCAGGTGCAATCATCGACTTTTCGCTTAAAGGCAAGTTGAATATCAACTATATGCTTACAGAAACATACGGCTACAAGAAAAGAATTTCCCTACATGAACAACTTGCCGAACTCAATCCATACAATTTCGACAAAATCTGGGGGTTCTATAACGATAAAAACCTGACAAGTGGTTTCTTTTTGGAACAGACATTCAACATAAACTACACTCCTGCCGAATTTTTCAGCATCGAAATTGGAAACGGCAAGCACTTCTATGGTGACGGAAAACGCTCATTGCTTCAATCTGACATCTGCAACAACTATCCGTACCTAAAAATGGAAAGCGAGTTTCTTAACTTTAAATATTCGTGCGTATGGTCAATGCTTGGCTATCTTCCAAATACAAGATTCATATATGACCCTGATTATCCATATATGAATGCCATATCATATTGGGATTCGCGCAAGTTCAACGCCACACATTACCTCGACTGCCGCATCGGAAAGCATGTAAACATCGGTCTGTTCGAGTCAGTAATGTCTAGCAGATTTCTTTCTTTTGAATATTTCAACCCTGTGATTTTCTTCCGTCCAGTGGAATTTTCGATGGGAAGCAACGAAAACGCGCTTATGGGTGCAAATTTCAAAGTTTCGTTCAGCCAGAAGAACTGCGTATATGCACAGTTTGTCCTTGACGATGTGATTGTCGGACAACTTATGAACGACATCAGACATAGGCTTAATAGTTCTTATACAGGACAATACGGCTGGTTTGCCAACAAATGGGGCATACAAGGCGGAATTAAGTTCTTCGATATGTTCAAGGTCAAGGGCTTGGATTGCTTCGTGGAAGGTAATATTGTCCGACCATACGTCTATTCGCATAGTCAACAGGAACTTACCTATACTCATGAACTAAAACCTCTCGCCCACCCGCTTGGGGCAAACTTCGTAGAAGGCCTGTGTGGCATAAGCTATTTCAACGATTTTATAGAATGTGCGTTGGAAATGTCTTATGCAATCGTTGGTTGCGACTCCTCTTTCAATTCGCACTTCGGGCAAAATGTCTTCTATCCCACGATGGACGCCTACATGCCTAGCCAGATCAATATTCCTGTTTCGAGCTACTATAATGTACTCCTTCAAGGCATACGCACAAATGTAGCAACAGTAAAACTCGACATTGCATATTATCCGCTCAAGAACAAGGCTTTGTCGGTGTTTGCAGAAATAGCTATGCGCTACAACAGCAACGAACTGCGGAAAGATAAATATCTTGGTGTGAGTGTTGGCGTCAGATCTAGATTAATAAAAAGATGAAATAGTCCATTTGCGGTCATAACAAGCGACTAGCATCCCATCATAGCTGCAGGTGTTACGCCTAAAGTCTTACACAACAAGCGGGCAATCTTCAATGTTGGCTCGCAACGACCTGACACATAGTCGCTTATTCGGGAGGGACTTACGCCTATTTCATGTGCCAATTGCTTCTGTGTCATATTTTTTTCTTCGAGCGATAGTTCTATCAGTTGCGCTACAGTTGGTTTGCCTATCGGAAAGAACTCATTCTCATATTCGATTACAATATTAGACATCAATGTCAGTTCAATTGCATTACGATCATTAGCCGGCGTATTGTCATCGACTATAGGCAGCAATTCTTCAATCCTCTGAAGTGCAAATTCATATTGTTCTTTCGTTACCATACACATTCAAATTTATATATTACTAACATCAATCTTATCGTATTCAGCATGAGTTCCAACAAATCTAATAAAAATATGTCCAATCGTAAATTTCACCACTACTACAAGTCTATAATTGTTCCCTTTAATATTGAACACATAATGTTGATTGCCAACATAATCAACAGAAGGGAAATCCACTTTTATATCTGACAAACTTCTCCAATCAGCTTCCTCCGCTATTTCATACCACCGTTCTAATGCCGACTGTGCATCAGAATGTCCCTTCTCCTGATAAAATTCAACCAACTTCCTATGCGATACGATTCTCATTTCAACTGCAAAGATAATACTAATTTTGAAAATCAAAATATTTTAATCTAATATTTCTAAAATTCAGAATTATTTAATTGTATGAAATACTTGTACCATTTTATCCACCAACTATTGGTTTCTCCTCGTCGGCTTCCATACCCCAGACTCCACTCCTTTCATTGCCTTGAACATACCGATTAGCAAAGCTAAATTCATAGAGAAAAAGTGAGTTACGAACCTAAAAAGTATATTGTTGCAATTTAGTTTTTTCAGAATATAGTCTATCGGTATCAACAAAAGCACTGCAACAAAAAGCAATAGTGCAACAAGATAAAATTTCAAATAGAAAGCCAAAGCAACACACAAAGCGAACCAGATAATCATCAGCACAGGCGTTATCCAGCGCAAAACCTTGTGCGACCAAAAACTGAACGACACTCCACTGCGCGATGTGAAAAGCATATCCCGAAACTCGTGCAAATTCTGAAAATCACCAGTCGCAATACGCACCTTGCGGCGAAACTCATCCGATATATTGTTGGAAACATCCTCATACACACGCGCATCGACATTGTTAACAGCCTTGTAGCCCTTACGAATAACATTCATGCAGATATAGAAGTCATCTACTAGGAAATTCTTCGGCACTGGCGAATGCAGATTCTTCCTCATGGCAAAACAACCGCCGAAAGGTCCCATCATACTGCCCCACAACAAGCCTTCCTGATTCTTTATGCGAACTTCGCGCGATATGTACGACTTCTCCTGAATGGAAATACCGTCCTTTTTCAGTCCTGTATTTATCATGCTTGAATCAACAAGCCCAACATTTTCATCAGCAAAAGGCTTCATCAGCTCCGAAATAGTGTCCTTGTCGAACATAACATTGGCATCCGACAAAATCATAATCTCGGATGGACATTCTGATATTAGCGAATTAATAACATTGGCTTTGCCCCTGCGCTCGGTGTATGCAAACAGCTTTATGAACGAATATTTTTGAGCATATTCCGACACAATTTCGTTTGTTCGGTCGGTGCTGTTGTCGGAACCTATAAGAACATGCAACTTTTCGCGCGGATAATCGGAATCGACTATGGTTTGTAGCTTCTGAGCAATAACAGCTTCCTCGTTGAATAACGACATAATCACAGTAACATCAGGCAATTCCGACAACTGCTGGTACTCTGCGTTCTTTTTCCGCGAAAGAAGCGACAGCAATACAGGAAATCCAACGTATGTATGGAAAACCAATGCCACAACAATCCAAAACAATATCTGCAAAGCTATAATCATCTTCCCCCTGTCTTATAAAAATCCAACAACCTTGATGCAATTATATTGTTATCAAAATTTTCAACGACAAATTTACGCGCATTTGCCGAAGTTTCATCATATAGAGCCTTGTCTCCTGCTATTTTCTCCATGCAAGCATGAAAATCTGAAACACTATCGGCTACAAATATATTTTTTCCATTTTCGGTTGCAATTCCCTCAGTTCCCAATGTGGTTGTAATTACCGCTTTTCCTGCCGCCATTGCCTCAACAATCTTAATGCGCATACCACTTCCGGAAAATAGAGGTACAACGAAAATCGTCCCTGAAGCATAAAAATCTGCCGCACTTTCAACTTCACCTAGATAATCAACGCCATTAGTTTTAAGGAAGTTTGCAAATGCAGGATCTGCATTACGCCCCGCAACACGGAACTTTGCATCAGCATGCTTGTGGCGATACTCATTCCAAACATTTTCCACAAACCATGTCAAGCCTTCGCAGTTTGGCAGCCAGTCGAGAGCGCCAATGAAGGAAAATGTCGGGAACTCGGCTTTTGCTCCATCGATGGAAAGTAGAGGATTGTTTGATTCTATTCCTGTCGGTGCAACGAAAATTGGCTTTTCATTTCCATTCTGCGAAAAGAATTCCGCATCACGGTCTGTTATCGGCACAAGATAGTCGTATGAATTGATGTACGAAAGTTCAAACTTACGCATACGCTTTGCAATTATGCGCTTGTACCACCTTTTCGGAATCGATTTTTCATTTTCGACCATGCGCGACCATATTTCATGCTCCACATTGTGCGCCCGCAGTGCAACCTTTGCCTGCGAGCATTTCCTTATTGCAGGAATATACGGACAAAGATACAAACCTTCGAGTTGCACGATGTCATAACAGTTTGCAGCCAAAAGTTCGCACAACTTTTTCTCAAAGTCCTTGTTTATAAACCTTTCGGCATTGTAAGGCAAAGATGAGAAAAGCAAATTCTTCAAAGCTGCCGTTGCCCGTATTGTAGTATCGATTGGTACTGCATGGAAGTTGATTTCCGATGATATTTCGGCAGGAATATCGCCAATGTTGCAGAAGTGCTTAGATGTATTCATGGCAAGCAAGTCCACAATGCAACCGCATTTACGCAACGACCTTGCAAGCGTAAGCGTAGCAATTGCTCCGCCATCCTTTGTCGGATATGGCATCTTATTGGCGACAACCAGAATTCTCATCACCGAAATTGCTGAAAACTACTTGATGTTATCTTCCAATATCTTTATCAACTTAGGTTCCAAGTCCTTGTATGCAGCATACGCAGCTTCGTCGTAGCTTTTCAGGAAACTGCCTTTAATCGACAGTTTATTGTCGTATGCAGGCTTAGCCTCCGATTTCTTCTGCAAGGTAACATTGGCATCCACAAAAGAATAGTAAGTTGTCTGCGTACCATTCGACATTGTATTGTACTTCCTTGACGATGATCTTATTACGACAACCCAGTCGGCACTAGCCTTGTCGGTAGAATAACCTATGCCATGCAAAGCCAGCCAGTCCTTTATGCTTTCCTGAATTGTCCAATACGGCTTTCCGAAAACATCTGCACTATAGTCAACTGCAACCATCAACTTCGGACCAATCTTAGCATAAACATCCTTTACCTCGTTCAATACTTCCACCTGCTTTTCGCGAAGATTGTCAATAGTTTCCTGTTCACATCCAAATACTTTCAGCAAAAACAAAGCATTTGTATTATCCGTCAGATCGGGAACAACAGCTTCGAGAGCGAGCCTAGCCTTGTCGCTACGACCAGCATCAATATGCGACTTTGCCACCTTTAATGAATCTGCAACACGATTTTGAGCATTGCTGATTGCATCGCAATAATACTTGCTAGCCACTGACTTTTCTATGTATACAATTACACATCCGTGATGAGTATAATTGTTGTAGAAATTTTTCTTCTCTATAAATGAAGAACCTACAGTTGCCGAATATCCATATTCCTCTAGATACTTTACCACTGCATCTTCGTCAACGCTAAGCGTTTGCAATGCCACAAGATTATGCACTGCAACCTTTACGCTCTTAAGAAGACGATTTACTGCATTTTTCTCCAAACCAGACAAAAAGTCGGCTTCTGGCTTAATTTCCTCATTCTCGCCAGGCTGCAAACTTGAAAAATACTTGTCTGTTGTATATGCCTGCCATTCTTCCGGACATTCCTTCTGTGCATTGGCAACAATAGCGAAAGTCAACAAAACCAACAAGTTGACAAAAAACAATTTCTTCATATCAATATTTTTTACAATAATTCATTACCTGAAAAAATAAACGGTAGCAAATCTGATACCGAACTAAATTCGTAGACCTTGGATTTTCCGACAAGCAATATGCGCATCGGCTTTCCCTGACGGGTTTCCGTTTCCGACAAAACCTGACGACAAGCACCACACGGAGGAACAGGTTCGCCCCGATAGTCACCATTTTCATCAAGAACGGTTATTAAAAGCGTATCAACAACAACATCGGAATATTTGGCATTTGCATAAAAAACAGTCACACGCTCTGCGCAAAGCCCTGATGGAAAAGCGGCATTCTCCTGATTACAACCGGTGAGAATCTCGCCATTTTCAAGCGAAACTGCCGCGCCTACCCTAAACTTAGAATATGGCGCGTATGCCTTACTAGCCGCTTCGGTTGCCTCATCCAATAACTTTTTCTCGATATCGGAAAGTTCCTGATGTGATTTCTCTATATAACTAATCTTTAATTCGTTAACCTTCATTATTATCAGATTTTAAAATTTCAGAACATCTATTCCTAACATCTTCGAGCAACCACGATGGAGTGGAATTTGCACCGCTAATACCTACATCATTGCAACCGACAAACCATTCTTCCTGCAAATCAGCGACATCGGTTACAAAATACGACTTAGGATTTGTACTGCGGCATACCTCGTAAAGCATCCTGCCATTGGAACTTGCTTCATCCGTTACGAAAACAATCGATTCGTGCATACGACAAAACTCCTGCAAACGGGGAATCCTATTCTTTACGCTTCCGCAAACTGTTTCGTGAACCTCAACCCTGGCATTCTTACTTTTTAAGACATCAGCCACCTTGGAAAATAACAAATAATCGGCAGTTGTCTGCGAGAACAATGCAATTTTTCCATCAATGTTCAGGCTTTCTGCTTCTTCCACAGATGAAATCACAATGGCTTTTCCATCTGTCTGCCCAACTAGACCATTCACTTCCGCATGTCCCTTCTTGCCGAAAATGACAATCTGGCAATCTGGGTCACTATGGTACTTCTGCGCGATAAGTTCTTGAAGTTTAAGCACAACGGGACAAGTTTCGTCGACCACAGTTATACCAAGTCGCTTTGCATCTGCGTATGTTGACGGTGGTTCACCATGCGCACGTACAAGCATCCGCGAAGGTGGATTAGCAAACATCTCGTCCTTGTCAATAGTACGAAGACCTAGTTTTTCGAGACGACTTTCCTCTTTCTGGTTGTGGACAATCTTGCCAAGACAATATGCAACACCGAACTCCGACAGTTCTTTTTCTGCCGAACCGATGGCCTTGGTAACGCCAAAGCAAAATCCAGCATATTTATCTATATTTACCACTAGCTATTTACGATTTACGAAGTACGATTTACGATTTGAAGATTCGATGATTTGATAATTTGATAATTCGAGAATTCAAAATGTCCATTATACATTGTCAATTATCCATTATCAATTGTCAATTATCCTTTTATCCTCTCCATAGCCCAATCGTATGCGACTTGCAACTGCTCATCCCTAGTTATGTGCGAATTGTCAAGCACTACGGCATCATCGGCCTTGCGAAGCGGACTTTCAGCACGACTCTGGTCAATACGGTCACGTTCCTGAAGGTTCTGCTTAACCTCCGCCATATCAGCCGTCTCGCCTTTCGAGAGCATCTCGTCGTAACGCCTTTGAGCACGCACATCAACATCTGCCGTAACGAAAATCTTCAGTTCGGCATTAGGGAAAACTGTCGTTCCAATATCGCGACCGTCCATTACAACGCCTTTTGCCTCGCCCATCTTCTGCTGCTGGGCAACCATCACATGGCGAACCTCGGGAACTGCAGCTACTGGACTAACCCACTGCGAAACATATATCTTGCGGATTTCACGTTCTACGTTTGCTCCGTTAAGGAAAGTCTGTGGTTCACCATTTGCGTTCAGTTCGAAATGAATCTTGACATCGTCAAGGCTAGCAACAAGCTTCTTGGTATCGAGTTCCTCGTCAACAATCATATTGTTGCGCAAAGCATACAGCGTCACTGCGCGGTACATTGCTCCGCTGTCGATATACACATATCCTAGCTTTGCAGCGAGCTGCTTTGCAAGGGTGCTTTTTCCGCAGGATGAGAAGCCGTCAACGGCTATTGTTATTTTTTTATCCATATATTTTCTATAAATGGGGCAGGTCTATGACCTTGCCCCAAATACGTCTATTTCATAAAATCTTCTACATCTTTTATCTCAATAGGAATACGTCTGTCACCGACAATACGTGAACCTGTCGGTGTTATGAGGATATCGTCCTCGAGACGGATGCCACCGAAATCACGATATTTGTCAACCTCGGCATAATTGATGAACTGCTCGAACTTGTGTTCGCGTTCCCAAATGTCGATGAGTTGTGGTACAAAATAAATACCAGGTTCGTTAGTCAAGACATTGCCGACCTGCAACCTCTTGCCCATACGCAACGAAGCAACGCCGAAAATCTTTATCGGCTGAACTTCCTCGTCGTAGCCAACATTTATCTGGCCGAGGTCTTCCATATCGTGCACATCGAGACCCATCATGTGACCAAGTCCGTGAGGCATAAACATTGCGTGAGCTCCAAGTTGTACGGCTTCCTTCATGTCGCCCTTCATAAGTCCGAGAGCCTTAAGTCCTTCTGCAAGGATTTCACATGCCTTCAGATGAATCGACTGGTAGGTCTCGCCGGGCTTCATCATTGGAATCGAGCCGTTAATCGTATTGAGCACAATCTGGTAAACATCCTTCTGTCTCTGCGAGAACTTTCCTCCTACTGGGAATGTACGGGTATTATCAGATGCATAACCCATATCTGTCTGTGCACCAGAGTCGTTGAGTAGCAAATCGCCAGTGTGAAGGATATTTTCGTGTGTATGGTTGTGAAGGATTTGTCCGTTCTTCGAAACAATGGAGTGGAACGATGTCAACAAACCGTGCTTAAGGCTTATGCCCTCGATTGTTCCATAGATTTCGTGTTCCGAAACGCCATCCTTAGCCATCTTCATTGCTGTGGTGTGCATTTCATAGCCGATTTCAGCAGCAGCCTTAAGTTCCTCTATTTCACAGGCTTCCTTAACATTACGCAAAGCAACAACAGCCTTAACCAGCGGAAGCGATGAGCGTTTCTGCAATTCGGGGATAGGAATACCAAGCACCGATGAAAGGAAAATCATATTGTCGTGACGGTATGGCGGGAGGAAATGCACCTCTGCCTTTGCCGACTTCACATACTTTTCGAATTCGGCAGCAGGACGAACATCAACGACACCGCAACGGGCAGCCAATTCCTTAATGGAAGCCACCTCGCCCATCCAAACAATATCGTCAACAGTTAGTTCGTCACCGAAAATTATATCACGGTTGTTGTCAACATCAATTATTGCCTTCAAGCCGGCCTGTGCAATTCCAAAGAAATACAGGAAAGTGCTGTCCTGACGGAACTGGTAGCAGTTATCCGGATAGTTCATCGGGGCTTCATTGTTACCCATAAATATGCAAACACCAGACTTCATTGCCGCTCTAAGTTTCTCACGGCGAGCCTTATAAACTTCTTGACTGAACATTCTCATAATCGTAATTTTTTAAAACAGGTTGTAAAGGTAATAATTATTTACGATTTCGGATTTACGATTTCGGATTTTTTTTGAAAATAGGCGCAAAAAAATCCGCAGACGAAAACCGACTGCGGATATATTTTGCAACAATCTGCCGTTATTCTTCTGGTGCGAACATCGGATCCCAAGGAGGAAGTACGATTGGCTTCTGGTCGAGCATCTTCTGAACATCTCCGCTCAAGTACTTCCTGTTCACGACGATACGGAACATATACTCGTTGAACCACTCGTCTGTGAAAGTCAGGTAGCCATTGTGTCCGTAAGATGAACCCCACGAGTTTTCGAACTGCCACTTTGTTGGAACATCCTTATCGTCAACATCCACAGCCACAAGCAACATTGCATGTGATGAACCGCTGTCGAAAGTCCTGATTCTCGTAGCCTTATCCATACCGAACTTCATTCCGAGCAACGATTCGAAATCGAAATTATTGACATCCAAAGTACCATCGTTCTTGCTGAGGAACTTGCTTACATCGCACGACGAATACAGAGGTTCCTTGTCCTTAAGACTTGCCAGAGCAGCCTTCTTCAGTTCGTCAGCAGGGAGATTAACATACAGCCAGTTCTTGCCTTCGAGAACATTGCGGTCGAATTCAATTTCATAAACCTTGTTGTACTCGCGCGATGGGTCGTTCATCAGCATGACATAATCTGATGTCTTGTAGTTCGGGAAAAACTCCTTGAAAAACGACATCGGAGTATAGTCCTTGTAAGCTTCTTCCTTCTCAAAGCGATACTTGAACTCAGTTGGCGGTTCGCCAAGGAACAAAACCAAATAGCGATAAACTTCGCAAAGCATATTGAACTTCATCTCGTCGATTTTCTTCGGAGCCAATTTCTGAGCCTTTGCATCGCGGAGCTGAATAGCATCTTCACGCAACTTGCGCGACAGCAACTGGTTGAGCCACGAAGTGTTATTTGAATGATAAGTTTCTGGCATTACCGTATTCGGCACAAGCCCGTACTTTTCTACCAAGTTGGCAAACGAATTCCAAACGCCGCCATCACCTATCGGGTTATGCAAAGCCCATTCGTTTGTCCTGTCGTCCAGAGGCTTATCGGCATTCTGGAGAATTATTTCAAGGAAAAGATTCGATTTCTCAAACATATCCCAGAAATACAGGTAGTTCTGCGAAAATTCAAAACCACCAAGGTCCTTGTCCTTGATAATCTGCGGACGAAGCGAGCTCAAGCCGGTAAACATCCAACATCTACCCGAACTTTTCTGGTCGCAAATACCCTTTACATCGGCCTTGTACTTGAACTGATGGTCAGCCTTGCCAACAACATCGCGGTTCACAGCCAAACTGCGTATATCATTGTTCGACAGTGCATTGCGGATACCCTTGTCGGCTTCCGACTTCTGCTTGTAATTGCCACGGATGCTGCTAACAACATCTTCGGTCAAGTTCTTGGTGTTCTGGGCAAATAAAGCCGAGCCCAGGGCTAAGAAAGTAATAATCAAAAGTTTTCTCATATCTAATAATTTTTTGTTTCTAAGTTTAACTTCGTTGAGGGCTTCGCCGTTCTGTGGCTTACGCCGTTACTTGCCGAATCGTGCCATGGCACGATTTTACAAGAATCTAAGGCTACGCCATTTCAGTCTGCGAATTTACAGAATCTACATCTTTTTTATTGCGAAAACGAATTTGTTTTTTCAACAGGTCAAAATTTGCGCATATCAAAATCGAGAACAACATAAACGGCATTACAGGAATTTTGTACCTCACCAAAGCCCCAAGATTGGGCGTCGTCATCCCGATTAACGCATACAAAATAAGCATAAAGCAAAGAGTGAACAAAACAAATTTAAATTGATTATTATCAATTCGTTTAAATCTTACACACATATACAAGAACAAGAGTAAGAATACTATGTTTTCAACACAACATACCAACTTCACAAACGTGTCCGCCTCCGTAACAAACGGTCTGAAAAGCGTATTTATGTATGCAGGGACAAGCGCTGAGGCAAAACCGACAAACGTTGGCTCTAACTCTTTGATTTCTATATTACTACTTGAATAATCCGCCTCATAATTTACCATGTTGATAAAATCGTGCTGCTTCTTCACAATCGTATCTACTAAATCGTATCCGAAAATGTTCCCGCTGAAGAAAAACAAGGTCACGACCAGCACGAAGGCAACCACAGACGAAATTAGCAGTTTTTTAGCGCCAAACTTCGACGGCACGGTAAACACCACCAGTCCAGGCAACATCGCCAGCAAAACATAGAATTTTGCAAAGAACAGAAGCCACGCAGAAACAAGAACAACTAATAGTTTGATTATGCCGAACTTACGCCACAATGCCGTCCACGAAAACATCAGCAGACCAAGGGAAAACATCACAAGGCACTCCTTCATCATTCCCGACGACCAGAATACGACACTTGGCACAAGGAAAGCCGCCACAACCGCTGCCCACCGCCGTCCGCCAGCAAAGGCAAGCATAGCTAACGCAAGCAAATACGAACCGCAAAACGCCACAAACGCGCTGATTATCAAGTTGAGCCACAGATTACCCTGCGTAAAAAGGTCGAGCAAAGCATTATATCGAATTATGGTGCGATTGTCGTTCAAAAGACCGTAGTTCCACGCCTTGTACCAATAGTCGGCCTTGTCGTAGTAACATTCAAGTTGTGGTTCGTCAGCACAAATCCCCGAGACCATCTTGAAATAGTCTGCCGGATTTTCCTCCATAGCCGAATACAGAACCAGCCCAGCCTTGTGATACTTGTTTATATCGCCAGTGTTTTCGTCCTCATACACAATCTTATACACGCCAACCAACGCAAATGCAGCCACCAACTTTGTTGCGAAAAGCAACAACAGCCATTTCGGAGCCAAACCCAGCCTACGAAACACCTTCAACTTGCATATCAGGAAGCAGAATATTGCCACGAAAGCCAAGCCTAACAATATGGTTGTCAAAAGATTCATTTGCCGTTCTCGTTTTGTTGCATTTGCAATTGTTCACCCCGCTGCTGCATACTCTCCGCAGTCCGCAAATCGCCACGCAGACTATACACATACGCCAGATTGAAATACGCCACATAATTGTTCGGATTGCGCTCCAAAGCCTTGTTAAAATATAGCTCCGCTTCATCGTATCTATTCAACTGGCACATAGCCACGGCCGTATAGAAATATCCGTCATCGTGATTTGGATTCACCTCAATCGCCTTTCGTCCGCACTCAACGACATCGTTCCACCTGCCAAGCGCAACAAGCGACTTCAACTTGCCGGAATACGCAACAAACAGGTTAGGAAACTTCTCAATAGCCTTGTCGTACATCCGAACCGACTCCTCGATGCAACGCACTCGGTCTTCTGCGCTATATAGCTCACTCTTAGACGCTTCCGAATAACAAAATCCAAGATTATAGTAGATTTCTGGGCGGGTGGAATCACGCTCAATCTCCTGAATGTAATACATCATAGCTGTATCGTAGATGCCAAGTTCGTAATAGGAATTTCCAACCTTGAAATACGAATCATAAATATTACCACCCAAATTCAGAACCTCCGAATAGCAATCCTTTGCCTTCTGATAATCGCCCTTATCGTATGCAACTTCTGCTCTATTATAATATGCAAGTCCGTCATACGGAAACAATTCAATAGATTTATCTAAATAATAGATTGAAGTATCTGAATAATGCCTATCGGGGTAATAATGACTGAGACGCAAGTAACAGAACCCAAGCCTTTCGTAGCACTCGCTGTAGTCTGGATTGATACCAATACCACTTCTATAAATCGAAACCGCCTTCATCATATTATCATTAAACGCTGCAGAATCAACGCCTTCCGACTGCAACGCTTCATCGCGGACCGCATCTCCCAAGTAGAATTTTATTCGCGCACTGCCAGGAACCTTCGGAGCATCAGCTCTATAGAGTGTATACGGGTCTTTCCAGTCGGCAGCACGAAGAACTGTTTTTGTCGAGAACAAACACACCACAACCAAACATAACACAATCATTGCCACCGACTTCGCCCCTTTTCCTAATTCTACATCCTCAACTTTCAGTAACTTCGACAATGCCTCCACCAAAACCATCGCCGAAGCCAATACCGGCACAAACAGAAATCTATCGGCAAACGACGAACCTATAAGATAAATGGTATTGGAATAAATGCTCATAGTCGTTACCCAGAAGAGAATACAGAATACGAAAACACTCTTTTTCTTCTTTACGAACAAACTATAAATAACATAGATAAGCATTGCCACATAAAGCAAAAATACAAGTAAGAAACGCCAGTCCAAAAGCCCTACATACGGCAGTTCGGCAAACGAATAGTCGCACGACTGCATATATGGCACAAAGGCAAGCAACAGGTATTTCCCCATGAGCCACACCGCACTACCAAGACGAATATCCAAAGGCTGGTCGGCAAGGTAGTTCTGCATAAGTGTCACATACGAACTATGGTAGTCGTGCCACACCGACAAAACAGCATATCTCATCCCAAGATAAACTCCTGTGGATAAAAACAAAACAAATGCTATATTAATGTATGGCTTTAAGTTTATGAATACCGTAGGTTTTGTCTTTTCGTGTTTTTTTCCTTTGGGCTTTGCGGTAGTTTTAACAACTTCAACTTGCTTATTTTCACCAAAAAAGTACACAACAAGCGGAATTACGACAAGTGCAGTAATAGCACTTTCCTTCGAGAAGAACGACAGCGTGTAAGTCAAAAACATCCACAACAGATTGATTTTCCGTCCGTTCTCAAAATATTTCAGCGCAGAAATCATTGCTAACAGAAGGAAAAGGAAGTAGCACAATTCGTCGCGGCTCTTGATATTGGCGACAACCTCGGTATGCATTGGATTTGCAGTGAAAATCAAGGTTATAAGCAAGGGAAATATCCACGACCTCCGCTTGAACATCATCCGCAGAAGCACGAAAAGCAACACACTGCAGACCGCATTCCACAGCACATTCATAATATGGTAGAAAGTGGTGTTGTCAGGAGAAATCTCCCACTCCAACGCGAAAAGCAACTGAGATACAGGACGATACTGGAATGTTTCGGGCAGAAATTCGGCACCTGCCTGCGAATGGTTCATCATAATGTCCTTCCACCCCGAAATTCCTGCTGTAACGAACTTGTTATCCTTGAACAGAAAACTGTCATCGAGTACCCAGCCGTGATGAAAAGTGTTGGCATACAACAAAATAGCAAACACAAAAACGAAAGCACACACACCTAAATCAATCAATTTGCTGCGTTTGCCATCATTTACATAATGTAGTCTATCTGTAGCGTCAAGCATAGTTAACCCAAATCGGTGCAAAGTTAACAAGTTTTTTGCGTATTGTATCCAAATAAGCATTACTTTTGTACCTCAAAATTTCAATGTTATAGTAATGAAAGCGAAAAAAATAATCTTTACCATCATCAGTGTGGCAATAGGTTTGTTCTTCATTGTTTCCGCTGTTCTCAAGATATTCACAATCAAGGAGTTTGAACTTTACATATATAGTTACGGAATATTCAACTACACGCTCTGCACCCTGTTTGCCCGCTGCCTGATTGCATTTGAAATGTGCGTAGGCTTGTGCCTTGCGCTAAAATGGTGGTACAGACTAGCTTGGTGGCTGATGCAACTATCACTTCTCGGCTTTACCGTTTTCTTAATTTTCGCACAACTACGTGGCGATGCCAACTGCCACTGCATGGGCGACTTCGTGGAACTGAACCCGTTGCAGTCGATGATTAAGAACTTTGTGATAATGGCACTTCTCCTTGTCGTAAGGAATCAGGAAAACTGGAATTTCAGATTCGAAAAGATAGTGAAACCATTGATTGTCATAATAGTAGCAGCAGTACCATTCATCGTTGTTCCTCCCGAAGTGCTATATAACAAAATATACTCAAGCGACAGAAACATAAACACGCCAATATTCGAAAAGGCTTTGGCTGACAGCACATTCTACAAATGCTACCCAATTATCCGTCCAAACTACGAATACGACTCAACAACCTTCGTTGCCGAAGACAAACCTTTGGAACTTACTGGACGCAACATACTTATGTTTGCCCACGCAGGCTGCAAGTTCTGTAGAGAAGGTGCAAAAAGAATGTCGATGTTTTTCCGCGAGAACAGATTGGATAGGACAAGATGCAAAGTGCTGATATTCGGCAACTTTCCACCATTAAGCACCTACGATTTCATCAAGGGAACCGAAGCTTACGGATTCGAATACCGCGAAATAGACCCCATCACATCACTCAACATAGTTGACGGAGAGTTCCCTACATTTATATTAACGCAAGACGACAGCATAGTAAAATCGTTTGACCTGTGGGGACTGGAAGAAAGCACAATAAAGGAATTCCTCGAAGACAACACAGAACCTATTATTAACATTAACAAATAACTACATGAAATTCAGATTTTTAACATTAGCAGTAATCGCCCTTGCCTTAGTTTCGTGCAAAGAGCAGAAACCGAAAATTGAAACCGCAGCAGACGAGTCAATCGTCTATTTCTGCAAGGACATTACCCCCGAAAACATTCTTAAGCTGTACGATGCCCTTGGTGTAAAACAAGAAGGCAAAATCGGTCTTAAAGTACATTTCGGTGAAGATGGAAACCAGAACTTCCTGAATCCGGAACTGTTGAGACCTCTCGTAGAAAAAGTCAACCCCACATTCGTGGAAACCAACGTATTGTATGTCGGCAAACGTCGCTACACCGACTCGCACATCGCACTGGCAAAGGAACACGGATTTACCTTCGCTCCCATCGACATACTTGACGACGAGGGCGAAACCGAGATTCCGGCCGAAGGTCTGAAGCACTACACAAAAATCAAGACTGGTAGCCACTTCAACGACTACGACAACTACATCATCTACTCGCACTTCAAAGGTCACGGTTCAGCAGGTTTTGGTGGAGCAATAAAGAACGTATCTATGGGACTTGCATCTCCTGGCGGAAAGATGGCAATGCACGCCACAAACTTCCCGACAACTGCCGACCCAGAGGCTTGTGTAAACTGCCAACGCTGTGTTAGCCAATGTCCTGCACAGGCAATAACAATTACAGAAAATGGTCCCGTAATCGACACTACAAAATGCATAGGTTGCGCAAAATGCATTGCCGAATGCCCACTTAAGATTTTCAAGCCTGACTGGAGAGAAATAGAAGAAAACGTATTCCTTGAGCGACTTGTTGAATATGCAAAGGTTCTCAGCGAAGCAAAACCAATGGTTTACATCAATGTAATGGACAACATTTCAAAGACTTGCGACTGCTCAGCAAAGGCTCCCGCCCCATTTATGGAAAAAGTTGGCGCTGTGGCTTCTACCGACATCGTCGCAATAGAAATGGCATGCCACCAGCTTACCGCAGCAAAATACGGCAGCGACGATGCTTTCAAGGATGTAAACGGCATCAGCGGTTACGGACAGGTACAATATGCTCACCAACTTGGCATGGGCAACATTAAGTATGTGCTTGTTGATGTGATTACTGGCGAACGCATTAGCATCGAAGATGCGATAAAATAATTCGAAGATTTGATGATTCGAAGATTCGATAATTTCACAAAAAATCACGGTGGTTGCCGTGATTTTTTTTATGTCACTAGCTTCTTGGGTGATGCATAAGAATCTCCTCTAGCAAGGTCTGCTTATTTATGTGCGTATAAATTTCCGTTGTTGTAATTGACTCGTGTCCAAGCATTTCCTGAACTACTCTCAAATCGGCGCCACGCTCAACAAGATGTGTTGCAAACGAATGTCGGAATGTATGTGGAGAAACATTCTTTTCTATTCCAGCTTCTTTGCATGTCTGCTTTATGATGGTGAAAATCATTGCACGAGTAAGTTTTTTGCCGTTGCGGTTGAGGAAAAGAATGTCGCCACTGCCCTTCTGCGGCTCAATGTGGTTGCGGAACGACTTCATATAGTTGTCGATTTCCTGCATTGCCTTATGTCCGATTGGCACCAGCCGCTGCTTGTCGCCTTTGCCGACAACGCGGATAAACTCCTCACCGAAAAACAAGTCGGACAGCCGCAAGCCAACTAGTTCCGACACACGCAAACCACAGCCATACAGCACTTCGATTATCGCCCTGTTGCGGTGTCCAAGTTCGGTGCTGACATCTATTGCACCAATTATCGCTTCAATTTCCTCAACGGTAAGCACAGTAGGCAGATGACGGGCAAGTTTCGGTGTTTCAATAAGTTCTGTAGGGTCATCATCAATCTGGTCGTCAACAAGCAAAAACTTGTACAGCGACTTTATTGCCGAAATGGCGTGCGACTGCGAAGTTGCAGCAATGTCCTGCGATGCAATATGGCGTATGTATTCGCGAAGCATATCGGTATCGACCTCGGCGAAATTGCCCGAGAAACCGATTTTAT